>Ga0210395_10002302_pt1 | contig 14866 bp, 17 predicted proteins | sample IncBWH4OmetaG_FD_150861 | JGI IMG/M metagenome (GOLD analysis project Ga0210395, IMG submission 150861) | Forest soil microbial communities from Barre Woods Harvard Forest LTER site, Petersham, Massachusetts, United States - Inc-BW-H-4-O ... | reverse complement strand
CGGCGCGGACGTTGTCGAATTCGACCTCGAGCCGGTCAAGCCAGACGGCCTCGTCCGGGCCGCGCAGGTGCGTATCGGCAGTTTCGACCAGAGCCAGGTAATGATCGCGGTGGCGGGCAGCGGTTTCGTCCCGCGCGGAGCCTGGCCGCGAGGCGAGGCGCTCGGCGGCGTACTGGCGGACCGTCTCCAGCATCCGGTAGCGGGTCGAGTCGCCGATCTCTTCGGCTTGGACCAGACTCTTGTCGACCAGGGCGGCCAGGTGGTCAAGCACCTGCCATTCTCCGGTGTCGCCTGCAGAGATGACCGCCTCGGCGGCCTCCAGGGTCCAGCCCCCGGCGAAGACCGAAAGCCGGTCCGCGACCATCTGTTCCTCAGGGTTGAGCAGGTCATAGGACCAGTCGATCAGGGCGCGGAGGGTCTGATGGCGGGGCAGGGCGGTACGGCTCCCGCCGGTCAGAAGCCGGAACCGCTGATCCAGGCGGGAGCTGATCTCCGGCACCGAGAGCGAACCAAGCCGGCCGGCGGCGAGCTCGAGGGCCAGCGGAATCCCGTCCAGCCGGATGCAGACCGCCGCCACCGCTGCAGCGTTGGCGTCATTGAGGCCGAAGCCCTTGCGGCGCATGGCGGCGCGCTCCACGAACAATTGCACCGACTCGAACGCAGCCAGCTGATCGGGGGCGGCGAGATCGGCGGGCGGGACGGCCAGCGATGGGACCCGGAAGACGTGCTCCCCGCTGATACCCAGCGGTTCCCTGCTGGTGACCAGCAGAAGCGCCCGCGGACAGGACCGCACCATCGCGTCGGCCAGCTTGGCCGTCGCGCCAAGCACGTGCTCCGCATTGTCGAGGACCACCAGCAGGTACCGGTCGCCGACCGCGTCGAGCAGGGTGTCGAGCATTGGCCGTCCCGGCTCCTCGCGGACCTGGAGCACGGCGGCCACGGTGCGGGCCACCAGCTCAGGGTCGACCACGGGCGCTAGCTCGACTAGCCACACCCCGTCGCCGGAGCCATCCAGCGCCTCGGCCGCGACCTGCAAAGCCAGCCGGGACTTCCCGATCCCGCCCGGACCCGCGATCGTGACCAGCCGCGACCCGCCCGACACCAGCGAGCGCAGCTCGGCCAGCTCGGCCGTCCGGCCGACGAAACTGGTCGCCTGCGAGGGCAGGTTGTGGCGAAGCGCCGGGTCTTCGAGCGAGCGCAACGGGCCGAATCCGCCGGTCAGGCCCGCGCCGGTCACCTGAAAGACCCGCTCGGCGCGGCCCAGGTCCATCAGATGGTGCTCGCCCAGGTCCTCGAGGCCGATTCCCGCGGGCAGACGGCCGGCCATCAGCTCCTGTGTCGCCCCGGACACGAGGACCTGCCCGCCATGCCCGGCGGCAAGCAGCCGGGCGACGCGGTTCACTACCGGGCCGAAATATTCGCCGCCGCGCTCGACGCAGGCTCCTGAATGCAGCGCCACGCGCACCCGGATAGAGAAATCAGACGGCCACGACTCGACGCTTACCGCCCGCTGCAGAGCCACCGCTGACGCCAGCGCCGCGGAAGGGTCGGCGAACACCGCCCGGAATGCTTCGTCCACCGTTTTGAAGATCTGACCGCCGGCAGCCTCGATCTGCTCGCGGACAATGCGACTGTGGCGGGCCGACGCTTCCGCCATGGTCTCGTGGCCTGATTCCCACAACCGGACGCAGTCCTCAACGTCGGTGAACAGTAAGGTCACCACGCCCGAGGGAAGCCGCATCTGCTCATTGTGCCCTGATTGGGCCGTACGGCCCACGCTCCGCCCGTTCGATCGGGCCGCCTGGCCCCTGCCGTCAGTCTCCGGCCCGGCTCACGCTGGGCATAACGTCCCGCCGCCAGGCGGGAGCAGGCGAGAGGCGACAGCAATGAAAGGCAGATTTACTACCGCGCCGACCATCACCAAGGCGGCCATCGCCACGGTGGTGTTCACCATCGTGTTTCTCCTGACGAAGTCCAGTCTCCCGCCGTGCAGCGATGCCATCGCGGCACTCAATTCGGGCGAGTGCATAGTTCGCCAGAGCTATCTGCATACCGCCTGCGGATGGCTGGCGCTCGCCAGTCTCATAACCTGCGTCGTGCTGGTCATCCTCAGGCAGCGCAAGCCTTCTTCACAAGGAGAAAGCCACAATGACTAACCGCGTCTTTGCCGCTCTGGCCATTCCGGTCGCCCTGGGCTGCCTCACGGGAATAGCAGCGTGCAGCGGTGGCGCAGCATCCGCCTCCAGCATCGTGACGGGGGACGGTTACAGTGTCCTGCCGGCTTCTGTCGCCGGCACTCTGCCGCCGAGCGTCCGATCCATTATCTCGAGTTTTGCGGCGGGCAAGAAGGGCATACGGGAAGAAGTCGTGCTCATCTTCAAGTCATCGGTGGAAAATACCGAGATCGCGGAAATCAGTCAGGCACTTCTCGGCGCATCGCCCGGCGTCAGCACCAGCACAAGCGGCGACGTGCTGCGGGTTCGCGGTACCGCGTCAGCACTGTCCGGCGTCTAAGCCGGCGGACGAAGCAATGGCGAGTTTCGTCGAATCGGCGCTAGCGCTGACGCGCGGCAGCCAACGGGACCACGGCGCCGCGCGCCGGCCGCCGTTCCTCAAGACCGGCCGCTTCAGGACCCGCTGGTGATGAAGTGCGTGGCCAGACTGGTGCCGGCGAGTTTCTCGCCCAGCAAGCGGGAGACGAGCAGCAGTGTGCTGCGCGGCCGCTGGTTCACCACGATGTGCTCGGTTTGCCCGGCGGCGTTACGCGTGATCACGCCCATGGCGCCGAAGGGCTCACCGTGGACCTGAGTGGTGTAGTCCTCGATGAAGTAGTTGTCGCCGTAGTCGCCGTAGAAGTTGATGTCCTGGTATTCGTAGAGCGATTTGACGGCGAGCACGATCGACCGGACGTCGTCCGGGCCTTGCACGGCGCCGTCCATCGCCGACGCCTCCAGCGTGACGTCGTCGGCAAGGTTGTCTAGCCACGCCGGATAGTAATCTGTGCGCCTGCGGGCGGGATCGCCACTCCCCAGATAGGTCGCTGTCATACCGTGCCTCCCTCGGCAGCGGGCGGATGCTGTGCGCGGTGGTCTGTCGTCAGTCCGCCCACTCGCGTCCCGGCAGCCGCGTCTTGATCTCCTGGAGAAGCCACTCGTTGCCATCTGGATCGCCGAACGCGGCGTAGGTCTGATAGGAACGGCCTTGCGGGTCGGGGCCCTGGACACGCCCACCCGCGAGGTGGAACACCTCGCTGACCTGCACGCCGCGACGGAGGATCGCCCCCCGCGCAGCGTCGATGTCGTTGACGGCCAGGATCAGGCGGCGCACGGAGCCTGGCTCACCGGTGGTGACGCCCGTTCCGAAGGCGACCGAGCAGGCCGAATGCTGCGGCGTGAACTGCACGACGCGGAAGGCATCACCAGCGACGATGTCAGCATCCAGCCGCCAGCCCAGGCTCTGATAGAAGCCCTTCGCCCGGTCGACGTCGCTGACGGGCAACGTCACGACCTCCAGACTCATGTCCACCGTCGCGGCTTCGGGCATCTGTGTGGCGGTGTTGCTGCTGACGTCGGCGCTGGCCATGTTGCCCTCCTCGATCACTCGCCGTTACCTCCAGCGTACGATGAGTAGATTGTGGCCAAGAGGCCGGGACAAAGCTGCCGAGGCTCCCCAGGCGGCCACCACCTTCCACTGACAGAAGGTGTCAGCGGACTGGTCATAGCGTGCCGAACATGACTTCCATCGAGAAGATGACCGGGGCGGCGCGGTGAAGGTCGGGCTGCTCGTCTTCACGGCTAACGAGCACAGGACGAACACCCCTCGCCGCTACGAGGCGATCCGCGCCACCGCCAGGCAGGCGGAGGCGGATGGTTTCGACAGCATCTGGCTTGCCGACCATCTCCTGTACCGCGACCCCGGCGAGCCGACCCATGGGATCTGGGAATGCTGGACGATGCTGTCGGCGCTGGCCGAAGCCACGCATCGGGTAGAGATCGGAACGCTGGTGCTGTGCAACGCGTTCCGCCACCCGGCGATCCTGGCCAAGATGGCGGCGACCGCCGACGAGGTGAGCCAGGGGCGCCTGATCCTGGGCATCGGCGCCGGCTGGAACGAGCCGGAGTATCAGGCATTCGGGCTCCCCTTCGACCATCGGGTGGACCGGCTCGACGAGGCGCTGCGGATCCTCGTGCCATTGCTCCGCGACGGGCACGCCGACTTCACCGGGCGGTACTACCAGGTGCGGGACTGCGACATTGAGCCGCGCGGCCCGCGGCCGGCCGGACCGCCGCTGCTGGTGGGCGGCGAGGGTCCGCGCCTGCACGAACTGGCCGCGCGATACGCCGACCTGTGGAACACCGGCTGGATCGGCCAGCCGGAGTCGCTGGCCGAGCCGATCAGCAAGATCGAGGCGGCCTGCAATGCGGTCGGCCGTGATCCGGCGACGCTCGGCTTCACCGCATTCGTCGGCCTCTGGTTCCCGGAGTTCCGGCCGGAGAAACCGGCCTCCCTCGACCAGCCGCTGACCGGCACGGCGCAGGAGATAGCAGCGGCCCTGCACGGCTACGCCGAGCGCGGCGTCCAGCACGCCATGTTCCAGTGCATTCCGTATACCGAGCAGACGGTCCGGCGGCTAACCGAGGCGGTCCAGCTGTACCACGAGGGCGCCGGGTAGCCGAGACTGGCCCCGCGCAAGCACGTTCCGGTTCGAAGGCCTGGTCGCAGGGCATTAGTCCGGGTATGCGCTCCGCGGGGGAATCTCCGGTGCAGTGCGCTGTGGCCGGCGGCAGTCTGGTCGGCCTGTCGGCGGCCATCGCGCTGTCGCGGCTTGGGTTCGACGTGACTGTGCTCGAGCGAAGCCCGGCCCGCGCGGCTGACGGCGGGGGCGGCCTGGGCGTGGACGTCGCCCTGCTCGGACAGGTTACTGGCATCACCAGCCCGCCGCCCGTCCTGCACGGCGTCGATCGCGACACCACGGCCTGGCACCTGCTGCAAGGATGGCTCGAGGCGCATGCGGTGCGCCGCGCTGGTCTGACCCTGCACCGCGGAACGCAGGTGACGTCCGTGCAGCCCGGCACCGGCCCGCAGCCGGGGAGCGTAGTGACCGGGGATGGTGAAGTGCGCCGCGCCGACCTGGTCATCGGGGCTGACGGTGCGCGGAGCACCGTTCGCGCCGCCGTCGATCCAGAGCATCCGGGCGCCCGCTACGCGGGAGTCCTGCTGTGGCGCTGCCTGGTCGATGAGCAGGCGATGCCCGCCGGCGTCAAGCTGCCCGCCGGCGGCGAGCCGTCCAGGGAGGTGTACGCCGGGCCGTACCGCCTGGTCACGTACCTGGTTCCCGGTGCCGCGGGCGAGACCGGCGTCGGTCGCCGGCGTCTCAACCTGGTCTGGTACGACCCTCAGCAGCGCGAACTGCTGCAGGACAAGGGCCTGCTCGAGGGCGAGACAATCCACGGCAGTCTGGCACCGGGGACGCTGCCAGATCCGGTCCGCGAGCGCCTTGAGAATTTCGCCGCGGCCAACTGGCCTTCGCCGTGGCGCGAGGCCCTGGAACTGGCCCTGCGGGACGGGACGGTGTTCGGAACGCCGATCGTGCACTACGAACCCGAGCGGATGGCTCGCGGCCGGGCCGCACTGGCGGGCGACGCCGCGCACGCCGCCAGCCCGATGGTCGGCGGCGGATTCCGGCAGGGGCTCTACGACGTCGGCGCGCTGACGCAGGTGCTGTCGCCGACTGCCGCGCCCGCCGAGATACCGGCCGCGCTCGGCCGCTACCAGGCACTGCGCCTCCGCCCGGCCGCTCAGCACGTCGCGGTCAGCGAGCGAGCGACCGCTGCCTACCTGGCCCAGGCGGCGCGGTAGCCTCCTATCCGGGCAGAAGCGGCGGGGTCGCGCGTGCCGACAGGGCGCTGCTAGCTGACCTGATGATGGTGTCGACCGATGCCCGCTGCGCGTCGAGTACCCGCAGGGCGCGGCCGAGTACCGTGATCGCCGCCCGCCTCGCCTGGCCGGTGCGGGCGCTGAGCACCCCGGCTATGTCGGTCTGCACGTCCTGCGCGTCGGGCGCCGCCCAGGCCACGAGGCCGACGACCGCCCGGTTCAGCCCGAAGCTGGCCAGCGACTCGGTTACCTGGTACTGGAGCAGGTCATCAATCAGCTCGTCGTTGGCCGGCGAGCAGTCAGCCGCTCCGGAGGTCGCGATCTCGCGGGCCGTGACGACATCAGTGCTTGCGCCGCGCTCAATTGCCTGCAGCGCGGTCATCGAAGCGCCCACGTCGGCCGCGCACGAGCCGATGTCCGCCTGCATGTCGCTGACGAAGCCGCGCAGGTCCGCCGCCCGCTCCGCGGTGCTCGGCCGGTGCACGATGCCGACGAGCACCGCTCCGGTGATGCCGACCGCGACCGCCAGATAGCCGACCTTGGAAATGCGACGCGTGGGCCAGCCGGATCGCAGTGGTACGTGCGGGCCCGCACCGCCCATAGCGTCACTAATGCCTATCGACTGTGCGGCGGAAACCGGCAAGCGCGGATAAGACTTTCTCAACTGCACTTTTCGCCCCGTTCAAAAAGCGGCGCTCGCAAATTCGCGTGCGAAAGGGCAAGTGTACGAACCTCAGGTTCGCTGAATGCGCACGGGCCCGCTGAACCGCGCGCTGCTCATGTCCTTCGGACAAGATCGCATCATGAATCCGTAAAGACTCGCGTCAAGTGGCTTACCGGGCCGGTCTTCCGGGCAGACGCCGATTCGTTCATACGTTTGGCGCGCCTGCGCGAATGAGTACCGACTCGAAAGGGGTGACCTCGTGTCCCTGCCGGCCCGGGTAGCCACCCTGATAGTCGCGTTTCTCGCCGTGGCTGCCGTCGTCGCCTTTGTGGTCGTGAAGTACTTCCTGACAAGCTCGGGCCCGCCCGTCGAGGACTTCACCGCCCACGTGACCCCTGATACCGGCGCCGCCGTCAACGTCGTGATGCAGGAGGCCCCGCAGACCACCGTCACGACCGACCCGGACTGGGTGACCTACTTCATCCAGAACCCGCAGACTCACGCCTGGGTGCACACCACCAACTTCTCCGTCCCGGCCGGCAGCAAGATCAATATCACCATCTACGGCTACGACGGCTGCACCCCGCTGCGAAACCAGCTCTGGGGCCAGGTCACCGGCACCATCGGCAATTCGATGACGGTGAACGGCAAGCCGACATCGCTGCTCAACTCCTGGAGCGAGTGCTCAGTCGCGCACACGTTCGCGATTCCGTCCATTGGCCTCAACATCCCCGTGGCCTCGCCGACGACGTTCCAGGCGAACTCCAATCTGTGCAGCACCTCGCCGTGCACCATGAGTGACCCGCACACGGTGGTGCGCTTCAGCTTCCTGTCGCCGCGCACCGTCGGAGCCTACTTCTGGCAGTGCAAGATTCCATGCGGCCTTGGCTACCTCGACGGCAATGGCGGGCCGATGCAGACGATCGGGTACATGACCGGCAACATGCAGGTGGCTGGCTGACATGACCGCCTCTGACCAGCCCGGGCAGGCGGTTCGCCGCGAACCCAGCCACGGCCTGCGCATGCTCCTCATCTGGGTGCCCCTGTCGCTGGCTGCGGACCTCGTGATCTGGTTCGTCTGGTATCCGCACCTGCCGCCGGGGCGGATGACCGACGTAGCGGCCGGGCAGCAGTTTGACCTGGCGGTACTCGCCATCTGCGGTGCGCCGGTCATCCTTTTCATCTGGATCTTCGGCGTGTACGCCACCATCGTGTGGCGGCGGCGGCCCGGCGACAACGACGACGGCCCGCCGATCCGCGACAACAAGCGAGTGTCGGCGGCCTGGATTGCCGTCACGACGGCGCTGGTGCTCGGCTTGTTCGGCTTCGGCACCTACCAGCTGATCGTTCCGAACGGCGCCGGCGGCGGCCAGGGGGCGTCTCCGGCGTGGGCACCTAAGAAGGTCGACCTTCAGGTCCAGGTCATCGCCCAGCAGTGGGTCTTCACCTATCGCTACCCGCAGTTCGGCGGGTTCGAGACGCCGCAGCTGGTCCTGCCGAAGGGCTCGGTCATCGAGTTCCACGTGACCTCGCTCGACGTCATCCACAGCTTCTGGGCGTATCAGCTCGGGGTCAAGGCCGACGCGAATCCCGGCGTCGACAACGTCGCGTTCGCCAAGCCGGTGCAGACCGGCTCGGTGGTGGTCCGCTGCAGCGAGCTGTGCGGGCTGTGGCACGGAGCCATGTTCGACTATGGCCGCGTCGTCTCGCCGGCGGCATTCCTCAAGTGGGCCAAGACCACCGAAGTACAGCTCGCCAGTGTCACCAAGATCCTGCCGCCATTTGCCCTCACCTACGACCCGACCGCCATCAAGACGCTCGGTCCGGTTCTGGTGAAGCTCGGCCTGACCGGTGCCGGGGGTGGCTTCTACGGCCCGCAGGTCCCCGTGCAGCCGTGAGCACGGGAGACAGCTGCCAGTTCCGCACGACCGGATGAAGAGGTAACCGATGGCTATCGATGTACAGCCGACCAGCGGCCAGCTTCCGGGAGCACCGCCGCCGAGCGGGCCGAAGCGGTACCGGCCCTGGTGGCAGCGCCCGGGGATACTGACCGGGTTCGCCGGTGCGGTCGGAGGCTATTTCTTCGGCCACTGGCTGGGCAACGCGATTGGCGCCGGATGGCAGCAGGTGGCCACGGCCGACCAGAACAATCTGGCCATCGTTCTCGGCTACACGTTCCTGACCATCGGCTGGCTGGCCGGTCTGGGAGTCTTCAACGACCTGTTCCGCCTGATGCTCGGCCGGGCGATCCCCCACGAGGAGCAAGAGGAAGAGGCCCGGACTGGCCTCGCTCGCTACTTCCAGTACACGCTGGGCCACAAGGTCGTCGGCATTCAGTACCTGGTCGGCATCATCATCTACTTTTGCGCCGGCGGCCTCATGGCCATGGCGATCCGCTCCGAGCTGCTGTCCCCCGTCAACCACATCTTCAGCTCCGCCGCGTACGTCGAGATCGTCGGCGAGCACGGCACCCTGATGATGATGCTGATGACTTCGATGATCACGGGGCCGTTCGGCAACTACCTGGTACCGATCATGATCGGCGCCAAGCGAGTGGCCTACCCGCGGATCGAGGCGCTGGCGTTCTGGCTGACACCCGCCGCGTTCCTCATCCTGCTCTCCGCCCTCCTGCTCGGCGGCTTCCCGTTCGGCTGGACCGGCTACGCGCCGCTGTCCATCCAGGCCACGGAAGGCGCGAACGCCTACGCGTTCGCGTTCGGGCTGATGGGGATCTCGGTCGTACTGTCCGGGTTCAACCTCATCGCCACGATCATCTGCAACCGGGCGCCCGGCATGCGGTGGAGCCGGATCCCGATCTTCGTCTGGGCCGTCTTCACGACCAGCTTCCTGTTCGTGCTGGCGGCACCGGTCCTGATTGCAGGCATGTACATGATGCTCACTGACCGGACCGTCCAGACCGCATTCTTCGTCGATCAGCTCGGCGGGAGCGCGTACCTGTACCAGAACGTGTTCTGGTTCTTCGGTCACCCGGAGGTGTACATTCTGGCGCTGCCAGGCTTCGGCGTTGTCTCCGAGCTGATGCCGGTCTTCTGCCGCAAGCCGCTGTTCGCCTACCGGATCTCGGCGGCCGGCATGCTCGGTGTCGGCCTGCTCAGCTTCTTCGTCTGGCAGCACCACTTGTTCGTGAGCGGCATCAATCCCGACATGCGACCGGTATTCATGCTCACGACCGAGCTGATCTCGGTGCCCACCGGCTTCATCTTCCTGGTCGCGCTCGGCACACTCTGGCGGGCGAAGATCCGCTTCGAGGTGCCGATGCTGTTCGTTTTCGCGTTCTTCTTCAACTTCCTGATCGGCGGTGTGTCCGGGGTATTCCAGTCGGACGTGCCGGCCGACGTCCTTGTGCATGGTTCGTTCTTCGTGATGGCGCACTTCCACTACACCATCATGGGCGGGCTGGTATTCGCGTTCATGGGCGCTTGCTACTACTGGCTGCCGAAGCTCATGGGAATACGGCTGAACCGGACCCTCGGCATAATCCAGTTCTGGGTCATGTTCATCGCCTTCAACTCGACGTTCCTGCCTCTCTTCGCGGCCGGGGCCCTCGGCCAGCCGCGCCGGGTATTCGAGTACGCGCAGAACCTGCAGACGCTGAATGACTGGGTCTCGATATCGTCCTTCGTCCTGGGCGGCTCGATCCTCATCTTCGTCATCAACTTCGTCTGGTCCACGGTGATCGTGCGCGAGCGCGAGATCGGGAACCCGTGGGAGTCCCGCGGCCTGGAATGGCAGGTCTCCTCGCCACCGCCGTTCGAGAATTTCCGGCACATCCCGGTGGTCCTCGCCGACCCGTACGACTACGGGGTCAAGGACGCACCGCCGGTCGCGGACCTGAACCCGCCACCCGGCATGATCGCCGCGTCCTACGACCCCGCCGCCGCAGCGAAGCTCGAGGTCTGAGATGGCCGAGGCAGCAGCACCCCGGCCGTCGTCCGAGGCCGCCAGGGACATCGAGGAAGCCGGATTCCAGCACGAGTGCGCCCTCAACTCGACCTGGGTCGGCGCCCGGCTGGCCGTCGGCGGCATGGTGTTCCTGTTCGGCGCGTTCGTCTTCGCCTTCTTCTACCTGCGCTCGCTCAACTCCCACGGCATGTGGTACCCGTCCGGCTTCACCGGGCCGGACCAGTGGTCTGGCGCTCTGATCATGGCCTTCGCCGTGGCGAGCGCGCTCGTCCAGACCCTCGTGCTGCAGCGCCTCAAGGCCGGGCACAAGTCCGCCTGGATGGCGGGGGCAACACTCGCGCTCGCGCTCGGGCTCGCAGCTGTCGGACTCCAGCTGTGGCAGCTGATGAACGAGCCGTTCTGGCCGGCCAGCTCGGGGTTTGCCAGCGTCTTCACCGGCGCCACGCCAGTGCTGGTCCTGGTCATTTTCTGCATGATGGTGTGGCTCGAGATGCTCATCGTCGCCGCGAGGCAGATACCAACGATCTCGTTCGTCGAGCAGCCGCCGACCTACGCCGCTGCGTTCGCGGTGCAACGGTTCCAGGCCAGGCTCAGTGCCTTCACGGTCATCTGGAACTTCATCGCCATCGTGGCGCTGCTCTACTGGTTCCTTTTCTACGTGGCGCGCTGAACGGCACTGGCGCATGCACACGAACCAGGCGCGCACCCGGCGGCCGCGCGGTCAGCTCAAACGCGCGGCGCTGCTGCAGGCCGGGCTGCTGACGGCGCTGCTGGCCGTGATCCCTCCGCTGGCGCCCTGGTCCGGCCAGTACATCTGGGTGCGGGCCATGCAGGATCTCCTTCTGTGCTTCGCGGCGCCCATGATGATCGCCTCCGGCAGTCCGCGGCTGGTCGAGAAGGACGGCCTACCGCGGGATACCGCGTGGTCACGAGCGAGCCCAGTGGTCGCCGCCGTGGCGTTCAACCTGTCGTGCCTGGTGTGGCACCTGCCGGCCTTCTTCGACGCGGCCCGGGCGAACACTGCGCTGCAGTTCACCGAGTACACCGTGTATCTCGTTACTGCCAGCTGGTTCTGGCTGCAGATCCTCCGTCCGCGCCCGGGCGCGTGGCAGTCGCCGCTACGCCGGCTGGGACTGCTGACCGCCACGCTCGCGGTATGGACGGTGGTCGGAATGGCGCTCGTGTTCGGGTCGAACGTCTTCTATCCCGCTTACGTCAACTCGCTGCACCATGCCATGACCGTGCTCGACGACCAGCAGCTGTCCGGCGGCGTGCTCTGGATGGGCATGATGCCCTTCCTGGTCACCGCCGGGATAATCCTGCTCGCCGCGTGGCTGAACGACGAAGACTCGGTCAGCCTCACTGATGCTGAAATTCCCATCCGCAAGCGGACGTGGGGCTGGGCCGCCCGGTCCTGGCTGCGCTGACCGTGCCCGCCACCAGGAGGAATACGTGGCCAGATTCCTGCTCGCACAGCCGACGTCCGACAATGCCGGCGCCGGAGCTCTGCTGTCGCTCTGGCTGCCGCTGGGGCTGTTCATCATCGTCGCGGCCGTACTGTGGGTGATCTACGCGCGGCCGCATCACCGCGTGCCGCCCCGCCCGGCCGCGCACGGCGCGAGCAGCGTGGCCGGCTCGAGCGCCGAGCCTGTTGCCGACGACCAGACCGGGCAGCAGCAGGAGGTCAAGCCTCCTCAGCCAGGCAGCGACGAAACCGGACCTCAGCCGCGATGACAGCTGATGCGGCCGCGGGCACGGCCAGCGCCAGCCGGGTGGTCACGCCGACGCCGACGCCGGCCGGGCTCGAGCTAGAGCCGACCGGCCCGGCCCGAATCCGATCCGCGGCGGCGGTATGCCGCGGGCTGTTCTTGCTGACCAAGCCCAGGATCATCGAGTTGCTGCTGGTGACCACCCTGCCGACGATGCTGCTGGCGCGCCGTGGCCTGCCGTCAGCGGAGCTGGTAGCGGTGACACTCCTGGGCGGGGCGCTCGCAGCTGGCAGCGCGAACACGCTCAACTGCTATTTCGACCGTGACATCGACGCGATCATGCGCCGTACGCGGCGGCGGCCTCTGGTCGCCTCCGGCGGCCACGCAGCGATCAAGCCAGCCGAGGCGCTCGCATCTGGCATCGCGCTCGGCCTGGCTGCCACCGCGTTGCTCGGGCTGCTGTCCAACTGGCTGGCCGCCGCTCTGGCCGACAGCGCGATCTTGTTCTACGTGCTTGTCTATACGCTCACGCTCAAGCGCCGGACCCCCGCGAACATTGTCATCGGCGGGGCCGCCGGCTGCTTTCCCGTCCTCGTCGGGTGGGCGGCCGTCACGGGCCACGTGACGTGGCCCGCCCTCGAACTGTTCGCGATCATCTTTCTGTGGACGCCGCCGCACTTCTGGACGCTGGCCCTGAAGTTCCGCGACGACTACGCGGCCGCCGGCGTTCCCATGCTGCCAGTCGTGGCCGCCCCGGCCACCGTCGCCCGGAAGATACTCCTCTACTCCTATGCCATGGTCGCGGCCACGCTCGCGCTCTCCAGCTACGCGGGCTGGCTCTACGGGTGCTGCGCGGTCGCGCTGGGATCATGGTTCCTCATCGAGGCGCACTCGCTTGGCCGGCGCATCGTCACCCAGGGGGCGCCGGCATCCATGCGCCTGTTCCACCTCTCCATCGCTTATCTCACCTTGCTGTTCGCCGCCATCGCTGTCACCGCGTTGCTTCCGTGGGCCCGCTGGTAGGCACCCGCGCTCGCCTAAGCGCCGGTTGACCGGCGCGTATAGCGGCCCGGCATAACCGCGGCCGTCTCGGCTGCCCGGGAGCGTGCGGGCCGGCTCCGGCCTGCGTCGCTGGCCGGGCTCGCCCTGGCCGGGGTGAGCGCTCCGCCGGGCGGTCAGTGCCGACGGCCGCCTGCGCGTTCCCGTGCGTGACCGTCGGCACGATACTGGTCTTGAGGAGCCTCCTGGCCGACCCGGCATGGCGGCAGGCGGGCCGGGCTCTGCTGGCTGTCTCGGCGGCCGGGGCGGCAGCGCTCCTGCTCCTGGCCTCGGCGTCCGGGCGCCCGCACGCGCCCGGCGGCCTCTACGAGCGGATCTTCCTGGGCCTCGAGCTGCTGTGGATCGCGGTCGCTGCCGGCTACGTGCGCCGGGGCGGGTTACTGCGGCACGACGTAAGGGAAACTGTCGGCTCGCCACCGCTCGGCGACCGAAGCCTTCAGCCCTGACGGGACCGCAGCATTGGTGACGAGGGACAGCATTGCCTCGGGCGCGTTGTCCGCCTGCGTCCGGCCATTAAAGGCGCTGAAGCCAAAGGTGGCATGCGTCCCGATCGTGTAATGCAGGACGTCCGGGAGCAGCCGCCGCGCTGCGATCTGGCCGTAGCCCACCGGGTCATCTGAGGTGCCGCTGGCCGCCACCACCGCCGCGATCTGGCCGGCCATGTGCTTGCCCTCGGCACCGAGGTCTTCGGACGGGTGCCGGGCGTTGGCGGGATCGGAGAAGTCGGTGTCGCTGGGCCAGAAGATCGGCCACATCATGGGGTGCCCGGCGCGGTTGACCTGCCGCCAGCCACCCGCGTCGGTTGCGAGCTTGGTGGCGGCCCAGACGCCGGTGCGCGTGCCCGGCCGAAGCTGCGGATGCTCGTGGGAGATCTCGAGCACGATCGAGTCGACGGTCGTGTTGGCGAAGCTGTTCTTTGCGTTCGACGGCCGCCAGGCCGACAGGTCCGGCGCGGTCCCGTCTGCCAGCGCGCCGTTAATGATGCCGAGCAGGGCCAGATCGATGTAGAACGGGTCGCCCACGCGCCCGGCCCAGATCCGCGTGCCGTCGGCACTGGCCGTCTCGCCAGTCCGGGCCTCGAGCAGAAACTCGCCTTCCGCGTCGTCGTCGCGGGCCTCATCGCCGGTGAGGACGTGCAGTTGCAGGGCCTGGCGTCCGGCTGAGTCGGCCTCGCTGAAGGACACCCGGTAGGTGAGCGTTTCGAACGCGGCTCCGTCGACGTGCACCTTGAACTCGTAGCGTGCCTCCGGGTGGAACCCCGGCTCGGTATGGAGGCCGTTGACGTTGGAGTTGACGTCCATGACCAGCACGGTGCTGCCCTCACCTGGGAATGCGAACAGGTCATCGAGCAAGAGCTGGCCGGTCTTGGCGGCGAGTGGCGTGTCGAGATGATGGGACATGCCGGGCACCTCCGAATTTACGGATACGTCACACCGGTTAGTCAGGAACGCTTGGCCTCTCATACCCAGGCGGTGCCACCGGCATCCACGCCCGGCTCGGATCGTGGCGGCTAGGCGTCGGCGAGGCGCCGCTCGCTGATCTCGATCAGGTGCGGCCTGTCGGATGACAGCGCGCCCTGAATGGCATGGGTGAGGTCGGCGAGCGACTTGACGGTGTCCGACTGCACGCCGTA
>Ga0210395_10002301_pt1 | contig 14870 bp, 17 predicted proteins | sample IncBWH4OmetaG_FD_150861 | JGI IMG/M metagenome (GOLD analysis project Ga0210395, IMG submission 150861) | Forest soil microbial communities from Barre Woods Harvard Forest LTER site, Petersham, Massachusetts, United States - Inc-BW-H-4-O ... | reverse complement strand
CGGTATGTCAGAGTCGTGCCGGATAATCGGAATTTGCCAAGCAGCGACTGCTGCCGACCGACGGGGGATATTTCTCGCGGCGTCATAGCCACCTCCGCGTCAGGCTCTCTCGTCCCATATCTATCATCTGCGAGCTCTATTAGCAACTCGCATACGTATGTATTTTTATAAAGGTCACGGAATCAATAAGATACTTCGCTTGGCCTAGGGTGACCAACCATAGGATACGCTTGCCGGAAATATTCGCGGATTGCCTATATCAAAGGGGGTACCGCGTACCCTTATCGTACGTGTTCCCGACACCGAGGTGGATTATGGACACTCCCCTGGAGACCCCGGTCCACGACCCTGTGCTACAGCGGATCGTGGATCATTTGGCGGCCGCACAAGTCGGGCTCCTGACAGCGGCAGACAGTCAGGAGAATGGCGCAACGCTGCTCGAAGCGCATGAATTTGTGTGGCAAGCACTTACGGTATTATCGAAAGCCGCCGCCTAAAGTGGGCCGGGTGAGGAAGTTGAAGCGACGCGCGCGACGTTGCACCGTGCGAGGCCCCTGGAGGCGCGCCTCAATAGAGTGGGCCTGGGCCGGTTAGTGTCAATCAGGCGCTCGCGAAAAATCATCCTTCGCTTCCGCCTCTGCCATGGGGAATCGGGCCAGGCGATCGCGTTGCGATGACTGCTCTATCTCACGGGATTCGGCTCGGACCTGTTCCGTGAGCACGTCAAATGGCGAACGCAAATTCAAGACCGTTCCGTGCCCGGGCGAGCCGACCTCGTCGACGATACCTTCTCACGCGAGGCGCGCAAAATCCTCCGGCTTATAAATTCTCTGGTCGCCGCCTTGGATCCGCCGAATCGCCCAGGCCACCAGAGAAACGTTGTCCGCAGCACCGATCTTTATCCGCATCTCGCGCATCAGGCGGAGGAAAGTGTTTGGGTCCATTCCGAGATCGCGACATACCTGCCTGTCGGTTCTTCCATCGGCGAGAGCTCGCAGTACAATTGATTCATCGCTGGACAAGCTTGGGTCCAACTGGAATCCCGAATTCCGAGTAATGCTGATCAGGTTGTGTTTGCGTTTCATCAATTCACGCTCCTCCACCGAGCTCCGCGCCCGTTTTGCGGCGGAGCTCCGTGTGTTGGTTTTCCTCGCTCGCCGAGGGAGCGCGCACGTCAGCTTTCAGCGAGTACAAGGCTAGGTCGACCGCCCTCAAGAGGGGCGTCGATCGTCTGGCCATCCTCAGGATAAATATTGGAGAGAGCCGGAAATGTCTGTTCAATACTGCACACTACCCACCAAGGCTAGGTCAGGCCCTGTCGTTCTCCCCCGCCATGGTCGTGCGATGTTCCGCTTGATCGGCACGACGACGCCTTAACTCTTTGGGAACCTGATCAATATTGAACAGTCGGGAAAAGGTGCCCCAACGATTGTAGTCGATATGAGAGGCAGTTTCCTCCATGTGCGGGGCCCGAACACGCGCCTGACGAACACAAGGGCCCCGCACCCCCCCATCCCGATAAACCCTTCCTGCACGTCCCGGCCCGAAGGTCGGCGCGCGGCCTGGCTTTCTTGGCAGGCGCTCGCCTGTTCGTTCAGATGTGCAATCGTCGCTGTACACCCCTATTTGAACTACTTTTTGAGGTGAGTCACATGCACGAGGTTAACGTAGCGGTCCATAAACTCCAGCTCATCCTACAAGCGTGGAGCGAATTAGGACGCACCAACCGGAACAGCCCCGAATACCAGACGCTCATGAGTAAGATTCGGGTCCTGTCGGTTGAATATAAGGCGCTCGTTGACGCGGCTAGGAAGCCTGGAGGCTCAGACGAGTCACTACCGGGAAGGAATAAACGCGAACCGGGATTGGGAAAAGGTTCGCTCGACGTTGAATCATAAGAAAACGAATCGAAAGCGATCGGTTGGAATCTTCGCCGTCGCCCCTTGCGCAGGGCGCTACTCAGTTGGCGGACGGCTCTAAACCACCTTCATCGCAATCGGAGACAAAGTGACCCATCCCACTAAACTTTCTTGGCCCTGTTGCTCTTTATCCGGCAGGGCTCCAATCCAGTAAAGGCACTCCAGCGTGCACGCACTAAGCCCGTTGATTCCACAATCAGTTTCTCGGCCCGGCGAAGTAACGCTTCCAGTTCGTTAAGACTCGCCTTCGGTAAGTCACGCGGGCCCGGCACAAGCCGAGTAAGGAACGTAGGTAAGAATGAGATTCTCAATAGAGGTCTAGCGGCCGCCCTGAAAGCTCCTATCGGTTTGAGTGCAGTCGCCGGCGACTCATAGTTGAACTAAAACTGTTTCAGAGGAATGAAAACCGCGAATCGGTTCCGGGAGGAAACGCGTTAAGGTTAAGAACGTCCCGAGGACTTACAGGCTTCACGGCGACAGTCGAGGCCCCACCCGCGGCCCGCGAGCAACGGGAATTTGGGTACAGACAGAGGGAAACTTAAATAGCGATCCGTAAAAACGCCTATCACAATCCATACATCGGAATGGGCGCACCGGCACAAAGGTCAGCAACGCTTCAAGAACTCCCCGTCGACGCGATCGCTGAGTAGCCGCACTCCGACATCTGGGGCAAAGGCGTGGCCTCTCGCCGATCCGAACCCAAACTCGTTGCCCGTGGTGGTTGTCAACCGACATGGCGAGTGCTTGGCCACCGGTGGAACGTGCAGCGACGTGCGTGTTTGCAGACCGGTCCGTGAGTTCGTCCCTGCTTCGTGTCGCATCCATTGGAACTCCGTCCTTCAGCAGAGCTACGTCTAACAGACGGCCAGGAGCAGACGGCAATCTGACTCCTCGCGAATCGCCGAAGTGTCGTCTGCCACGAGGATGATCTTGGCCATTTCGCCCATTTCATGACGGGCGGCTGACGAAACAGTAGTGACAGGCTTGCCGAGCTATTACGATCAGGTCTTTAGTGTAGGGATCACGATCGGGGCGTGGCCTCGTCTCTACCTTGCTGCGCGCTCCGATCGCAAGTCGTAGAGCGAATGCCCGGCGGTCTGCAGTTCGTCGAATTATGCGCTGTCGAGATTTGTCGGCCAGGGCCTCAAAACTCACATCGTCAAGTCGCCTTCATTTGAAGCAGCGACGTTCCGATTCGAAAAATCGACATCGGGTCCAATCGGATCACCGAAATGCGAGAATTGTGCAGATAGGTCCCGTTCGTTGAACGCAGATCGTACAAAATAATCCCGCCTGGCCTGATCTCGATAGCACAATGTGACCGGGAAATTTCAGGATCATCGATTTCAACGTCCGCACCGCCTCCCATTCGTCCAATCGTCGTGATTAAACTCGTAATTTCAAATTCCGCTCCCTGCGATGGTCCTTCGACGACGCAAACTGTGAAATGATCGCCTTCGGGGAGTTCGGTATTCGCGGAGTCCGGAAACGGAGTTTCCGACAACCCGATGGGGCTAGGCCTTTCTCGGGGTAGTGACGACGGTACCCGAATTGTCGGTGGGCCGGAATTCGAAGAGACGGAACCGCGTTCAATGGTTGATTGGCACATCCAGCAGGTAACCGCCGACGAAGGCGGGTTCTCCAGATGAATTATCGACGCACAGTGGGGACAGCGAATCAGAATAGCCTCCGATTTAACACCGCTATCCGTTCATACCAGGGACGATGGCCGGAATTCTTCTCAGGGTCCCGAGGGCCTCGTGGATTTTCGTTACATCTGCGTCTACCCGGTAGAAACCTGCAACCCATATCTTGTTCGCTTCGTCGGGACGCACGTAAAGGATGGCAACCGTGGCGTCGCTGCCGACATTCATCGATCCGGTGGGAAACTCCGCTCCGAGATTAGTTGCTGACGCACAACCGAGCACGCGATCACATTCGTCCCACGCCAACACGGCGTGCAGAATCCCGTGGTTTTGGTTTTCCGGCTCCCAGAAATAGAGGTTCGGCATACATATTCATTATTGCACCGAACTTGAGGTTGTCCATTATTGAACAGAAGCAAGATTCCATGCTAGCTTGGCGCATGCCGATTTCCCCGCCTCGGCGTAAGTCTGCGAAGGGCGACCGCTCGCCTAAGAAGAAGAAGTCTCGAACCATGGCGTTCGACGTGGGGTTGTTTCTCAACTCGGCCGGTCTCGGGCGACAAGTTGGCGCGTTTCGAGCAAAACAGACCATCTTCAGTCAAGGCGATCCGGCGAAGGACGTCATGTACATCCAGGAAGGCGGCGTCAGGCTTGCTGTGGTTAATGCAACCGGCAAAGAAGCGGTCGTGGCGGTTCTCGGGCTCGGAGATTTTTTCGGCGAGGGGTGTCTTGCGGGCCAGTCAGTTTGTATGGCGACCGCGACCGCCATTAGCTCCACCACTGTCCTCATCATTTCGAAAGACGAAATGATTCGCGTACTCCGCAGTGAGCACGAGTTCTCGGACCGTTTCATCGCCTATATGCTGGCGCGTAATATTCGAGTCCAGGCGGACTTGGTGGACCAACTTTTCAACTCATCCGAGAAACGCTTGGCGCGCGCACTGCTACTGCTCGCAAGCTACGGCGCAGAGGATGAACCCGGCAAGAAGATACCCAAAGTGTCCCAAGAGCTGTTGGCTGAGATGATCGGCGGAACGCGGTCCCGAGTCAATCTGTTCATGAACAAATTTAGGAAACTGGGCTTCATCCGTTACAACGGCGGACTCTACATAGACAAATCCCTTCTCAGCGTCGTCTTGCACGACTGATCCAGCCTTGAGCCAACTGCGAAATTGAAAAGCGTCCGATATGGGACAGTTGTCGGCCGCGGAAGGGGCTTACTCTACTTCTCCGAATCGACACAGGTTCGCACCACGTGTGGAAAACGGAGAAAACGCATGTCTGAAAGCAAATTTCACGAATGGCAGGATATCTGGCTTCTCGCTCTGCTGGAACCACTAGGCTCACCCGCGCTTCCCCAACGCGTGAAGGACGCAGAAACAGCAATCCGTCGCCGGATTCCAGAACTGCAGGCGAGTCGTGACGGAGATGCGGAAGGACAGGCGCTCACCGATGCGTCGCGCAGCCTGCGGTACGTGCGGAATGAGAATTTCAGGTTCTCGAGCATCGGCAATGCAGGACAAGTCAGCGACAGCGCACGAGCCTAAACCGCGTTAATCCGAAAGTGTGCGAAACGGGACTGCACGGCTCCGATGTCGGAAGTATCGTAAGTGTATGACACACAAGAACGTAAAAAAGGAACCAGGCAAGGCGATGCGCGACAGCGTCAGCAAGGAAATGGCGAAGCCCCGCATGGCTAGGTCTGCGAAACTAGCCGAATTGAATCTAGATACCTCCCGGATCGTGGAAGAGCCAAGCGTCACGTTGCCCGGAACCGTGGACAAAATCATCCTGTCTCCACGTTCGAGACAACCGGAAAAAGCCCATATCGCCGTGCACGGGGCCGACCGTCTGTATCGAGATCTCCGGATTGAAAATACCCTCACTGATGAACATGGCGAAGATGCGAAGCTCAAGAAGGGTGCTCACGTTGAGGTTACTGTCAAATCCAAAGGCGTCTAACCTGTTGATTGAACCGACCTCGTTTCCGATTCGCGATTTTCTTGGCCCGAATAATGAATAGTTGTGGCGGCACCAGCTCCGCCCGAGATAGAACATGCCAGATAAAGACTGGACCAAATCACTCGACGACGGCAGAAAAGTGAAATTCACCTATCAGGAGCTGCCGGAAGACGGTGCATTCATCACCGCGCAGATTGAAGGGAACAAGGTCGTTTATTCGATCGTGTTGACGAATGCTGGAATTCCCCTGAGTCGAGAATATGTTGAGAGCCAGTTCGAGGGCGAGCTCGCCAAGAAGTAGCGACAGCCGATCCAAGATGGGCGACTGTGCGAATCCGGACAGCGCCTGCCTGTCGATAACGAGTAGGATCCTCGCTGCCTACAGACCGCGGGCTATAGCGGAATTTCACGTTGAGCGGCCTCGCAAAGGAGAATCAAGATGAAATCCATGAAGGTATCGCTGCTTTCGAGTGCGTTTATACTGGGATTGCTCATGGCCGGATGTTCCACGACCCCGGCAGCAGGACCGGCGGGACCTCAAGGACCTCCCGGACCGCAAGGCGCGTCGGACCACGACAGAGATCGGGATCGCGACAGGCAAGCCGATCAGGGGAGACCGGACCAGGGTCGTCAGGATCAGGCTGTATCGTGTCCTGCCGGCGAACATCGCGATACAGTTGGCGGTTGCATCAGAGATTAAGCCTCACGCGTTGCTGGATGACGGCGCACTCAGGAATAATCCACACGCCTAATAACCGGACGGGGACCTGCTTGTCCTATGAATCACACAAACCTCACCACGTACGACGTTCCGGCACTGACGGAGTTCTTCTGCTCGGTGTTCGGTTTTCAGGTAATCGACAAACGCGCCGACAAACTGGCTGTTCTGCGCAATTCCGAGGACTTTCTGCTGACGCTGATGTATGACAAGCTCATGACACCAGAGCAGGGATATCCCGGACTGTTTCACGTTGGCTTTCTTCAGCCCACGCAGACTGCTGTGGACCTCATGCACGAAGGCTTGAGCGCTCGGAACTACGGGGCGCCCAAGCCCAAGAAGCTACAGCGCGGAGGACCCGAAACATACGGTTTCTACTACGAGGCTCCTGGCGGTGTACTGGTGGAAGTAAGCAGGATGAATATTGCCGAACCTGCCTAGCCCCAGCCAACAGTGAAGCGGGTGAGAATCTGCATCCTCACCCGCCACGCACTGTCGACTGTCACGACGCTGACGGGGACTTGAGCGATTCCGGGTGGGCCGACCCAATCACTGCTGTTCCCAGTCCACGTGGACGTTTCTCCAGTGAGGATGGTAACCTGTCGCCCCGCGGATTCGCACCTGAGTCAGGCGGGACTTGTAAGAGCGAAGTTCTTCAGCCTCGACAGGAATGTTAACGATGGCGTCGGATCCAAGCAACGCTCAGCCGATAGGCGCCGATACCTTCGTGTCGCAGCCCGTTTCCTTGCCGCTCACCCGGGCCGCCATATTTCTCGTCCTCACCGTCCAGCCCTCCGACGAAAGTCGCGCGGCTGTTCTTTCTCTCTGTGCCAATCTATCCGGGCTTTTGCGTGCGGTCGGTTTTCGCGACCTCGACTCCGCTCTCTCCTGCATCATGGGTTTCGGTTCGGGCGCGTGGGATCGCCTGTTCGGCTCACCGCGCCCTGCGGAGTTGCATCCTTTCCGCGAGATTCGCTCCGGCACGCGACACGCGCTTTCGACTCCCGGGGACTTGCTCTTCCACATCCGAGCCAAACGCATGGATCTCTGCTTCGAGCTCGCGATGCAAATCATGGCGCGCCTCGGAGGGGCCGTCTCCACGGCCGACGAAGTCCACGGTTTCCGCTACGTCGACAATCGCGATCTTCTCGGCTTTGTGGACGGCACTGAAAATCCGAGTGGCCGTGCGGCAACACACGCCGTTTTCGTCGGGGATGAGGATTCCTCCTTCGCAGGCGGGAGCTACGTGATGGTGCAAAAGTATCTTCACAATCTGGAGCGGTGGAACGAGCTCCCGACTGAGGTGCAAGAAAAAATCATTGGCCGCAAGAAGCTCTCCGACGTCGAACTAGACGATTCCGTCAAGCCCACGTCGGCGCACAGCGCGCTCACCGTGATCGAAGAGAACGGCAACGAAATAAAAATTCTCAGGGACAACATGCCCTTCGGCCGCCCGGGCCACGGGGAATTTGGAACCTACTTTATCGGCTACAGCCGTTCGCCTCGCACCGTCGAGCAGATGCTTGAAAATATGTTCATCGGACGACCTCCCGGCAATTACGATCGCATCTTGGACTTCAGCACCGCCGTTACGGGAGGGCTTTTTTTCATCCCGACGGCTTCGTTCCTCGACAGTATCACTCCGGACCCGTCCGCCGAGTCTTCCGACGTGGAGACCCCCGCTGCGGCCTCTGCGCCAGTTGCATCTCCTAGCTCTAACACACGTTCGAAGGATGGTTCGCTCGGCATCGGTTCCTTAAGAGGAGACATTGCCCATGAATAACCTATATCGCGAGCTCGCTCCGATTTCCGATGTCGCGTGGGTTCAAATCGAGGAAGAGACTTCGCGGACGTTCAAGCGCTATCTCGCCGGCCGCCGCGTGGTGGACGTTCATGGGCCGGCGGGTTCCGCTCTCTCCGCCGTCGGCACTGGCCACCTGCGCACGATCGCAGGTCCCGGAGAAGGCGTGATCTCCCGCCAGCGCGAAGCCAAAGCACTCGTCGAGTTGCGTGTCCCATTCGATCTTGAGCGCCAGATGATTGACGACGTGGAACGCGGCGCCAACGACTCCGACTGGCAGCCCACGAAAGACGCCGCGCGCAAGCTCGCTTTCGCCGAGGACCGTGCGATTTTCGAGGGCTATGGGGCCGCCGAAATCGTCGGCGTCCGCCAGGGCACTAGCAATCCTAAAAAATCTCTCCCCGGCGATGTCCGCAAGTACCCCGAAGCCTTTGCGGAGGCCCTAAGTCAGTTGCGTCTGGTGGGCGTCAATGGCCCCTATTCCATCCTGCTCAGCGCCGACGCTTACACCGAACTTGCCGAAACCAGCGATTACGGCTATCCGGTTCTCGAACACGTCAAGCGCCTCGTCGAAGGCAAAATCATTTGGGCTCCCGCCATTGACGGGGCCTTCGTGGTCACAACCCGCGGAGGCGACCTCGATCTTCACGTCGGCCAAGACGCCTCCATCGGCTATGTGAGCCACACCGACACGCACGTCCGCCTGTACTTGCAGGAAACCTTCACCTTCCTCTACCTCACCTCCGAATCCTGCGTCGCCCTCGCGCCTCCCTCCAAGCCACATTCATCCTGACCCGCGCGGCAGGAAGTTATTTAGGAACCAAGGGACTTCCTGAATTATTGTTCGCTGGAGTTTGTTTCCTCCCAGTGCCCTCACCTCCCTGGAGATTTGTGACCCAGAAAGATCGTGTGCCGGGGACCGCCTTTTTTCAGGCGACCACGCACGCGCTCCACCTCGACAACAAACCTCCCATGGCTCAGGCGTTGCTCGAATTTCCGATCCTCTCGGGCCGACCAGACGGCCAAGACCCCATTCATCTTGAGAGCGGCAAATGCAGCGGCGATTCCACGGTCATCGTAGAGCCCGTCATTGCTAGAGGCGGCGAAAGCCGCCGGACCGTTGTCCACGTCAAGTAGCACGGCGTCGAACTGGCCGGCGCGTGAACCGAGGACGACGGCAACGTCTTCGATCTCGACGCGCACGCGCGCATCCTTCAGCGGGTGTCGGGCCAGGGCTGCGAGCGGGCCACGATTCCACTCGACTACGGCCGGTACCAACTCGGCCACGACAACCGTCGAATCCGGTGGCAGAAGATCGAGCGTCGCACGCAGCGTGAAACCCATGCCGAGTCCGCCTATGAGCACACGGGGCCGCTCCAGCGTCCGCGCCTGCCGGCACGCGAACGTCGCCAGCGCCTCCTCCGAGCCGTGCATGAGGCTCGACATAAGGCTCTTGCCGTTGGCGAGGATGATGTACTCGTCGCTGCGGCGGACCAACTTCAGAACGGTACCGTTTCGAGACGGTGCCTGGCCGAGCAACTCCAAAGTCTTCACGCGTCTGATGTTACAGCACGGTAAAACCTAAGTAAAAACTGACCGCTTACCGCCAGCCGCACGTCTGCGGTATCCGGGTGAGACACCAGCGCAGCGCTCGAATGTGATTGAGAAGACTGCTGCTGATTGGTATCGCACCCGGCCGGCTACTGTTCCAATGTCGCCTGTTTCGTCGAGCAGCTAACCGGCGGCGAAGTTCGATGGTGAACACTATTTCAAAATATAACTCAGAGCACCGCGTCTCGCGATGGCTTCGCTGATTCCGCTTTCGGGCTGCTCGGTTGCCCACTCGACCTTCGCGATGGCCCACGCACCTGAGGATTTCACGTATTCGGCGTTCAGCACTCGGCGCTCTGTCCGGCGGACAAAACCACCGCCTTGCGCGTGGGCCATCCGTGCCAGTGTGCAGTCCTGCGCGATGGCGTTTTCGATTTCTACCGCGCAATAGAAACGCCCGGTAGCGCTCTTGCCGTCCGCGGCGACTTCGATCGCGTCAGGTTTGCCGGCGTGATCCGCCGCGATGCTGCGTACCGATCTGTCGAACGCGCCGGCTTCGGGATCGGCGAATAGCGACGTAGCATCATCACGTGCTTCGGTGTTGACGCGCCGGAGCCAGGTCCGGTGCAGCCCTTCGACTGCGGCCTCGTTCTCGAGCCTCGCCAGGCGCGCCTTCAGCTCATCGTCCGCGATCACTACGGCGGGCAGCCCGACTGCGGCCAGGGGCGCGGCGAGCAGTGCGCCGCCTCTCAGAAACGACCGGCGTGTGGAACGAGCATCCTTGATCATGCCACCCCCCCTGATGTCTTCGCCTGATAGAAGCGCGTGATATCGAACCGGCCGGCGAGCCTCTCGTGCGCGCCGACCGCGCTCATGTTTAGGCCATTTGTGCCGCAGTTATAACTGACGCCAACGTCGCGCATCGTATGCAAGTTGACCAGGATGGTGCCAAGCGTGCCGTTGCAGGCCTCCTCCAGCCAATACATGAAATACAGGCCGTCCCGAATCTTCACATAGGCCGCCGGCCCGCTCCACTCCAACCCACCGGCATCGGCGTCGGTGAAGATAATCCAGGAGAGTGAATGCGGCGTGGTGTAAAGGTGCATCGAGGTCAGGCCCGGTGCGTAGTTCTGGCTCACCGCGTGACCGACCATCTCATCCGTGAAGTGGTGGCGGTTATACTTCGGCGGAATCAGGTCTTCCATCTCGATCACGCCGAACAGTATCCTCACGCCCGCCTCGTTGGCGAAATAGGGGGTGTTCAGATACCCGTTAAAACATGTGACGAGCCCTTGGTGGAAGTCCGCGACGACCGAGTGTCCGTCATGGTTCGGGGTGCCTTCCAGCAGGTGACCGAACAGGATCGCTCCCGGCGCCGATTCCCACGCCTGATATCGCGCTTTGGTCCAGTTGGTGTCGCCTTCCTTGCGCCAGTTCAACGTTTCGGCGTCTTCGAAGCGATATTCCATCGCCGGCGCGGTATCGTAGCGAAGCGTCAGCGTCTTGCCGGCCAGCCAGTCGGTGTTTGGCCCGCGATTGCCGCCCATCTGTGCGCCGGGCCCCGTGGCGGGCGCAAACGCGGTCGTTTTCTTGGTGCACACGGCGTCGACTTCGGCCTTCGTCATCTTCGCCATCGTTTTTAGCGGCCGATAGACACGCCGCGCGCCTTTCGCCGGAGTCTGGCCGGCGGCCGCCGCGGGAACCGGCGCGCCGTTTTCGTCGCCGAATTTTTCGAACTGGGCGAGCTGCCCCAGCCATTCGCCACTGCCGCGGAAAACGTAATACTCCAGCGAGTCGTTGGCGTCGAAGCCCAGCCGGAGCCCGATCTGTTCGACGCGGTTCAGGTCCATCACGTACGCGGTGAAGGTGCCGGAAAACTCGCATTCGGTTCGCGTGTAGATATAGAGGTCGGTATTGATCTTGATATAGTCGGACGGCGCGCAGAACCCCAGTTCGCCGCCCAGGCGCGACAGCTCGACAAAATTCGAGTAAGCAGCGGACGGAAAGAACTCCAGCGTCTCCGCTCCGGTGTCCTGCTTCCAGTAAAAGCCCTTGCCCTCGACGCGGTTCGTGGTGACGTGGCGAGCTGTCGGGGGCGGCTGGCCGGGCTGCTCGACGTAGCCGTAATAAATCTCGCGTTGCACTTCGCGATTGTCCTGATTACCGCTGAACCACAGCTCGAATACCGTCGCGAGGTTTGTGTCCTGCTCAATCACCACGCCGTAGCCGCGTTGGGTTCCGGGGACCATGTGCGAGAAGAACGCGACGCTGTTCAGCGTCAGGGCGCCGTATCCTGCCTCCACCGCGCTTCCGCCGTTCTCAGCCACCGAAAGGCGATTGGTCCGGCTGAACGTATAGCTCAGCGCTGGGCCCTTATCCGTGACGATCCGGATCGACCTGCCGGCGAACACGTCGGCGAGCGGCGAGGCGCTCGTCGGCCCGCTCACGGCGACCGTGCTCAACTTGTCGGCAATCTGGCGTTCCGAAAGCTTGGTATAAGCGATGCGGTGCATCTGTTCTTTCGGATAGGGCGTTCCCGACATGCATTCCTCCCCAGTACGTCCGTGTTTCTTGCGGATTGTCCCACCGGGAGGCGTCATCGCCTCGCATCATCCCGATTGTGCGGCGTGATGCTAACTCTGAAAGTTAAAGTTTTCAACCGCCGTGCGGCACCCGTCTTCGTATCTCTCCGCCGTCCTGCCAGTCGTCCCGTCCCGAGGCCGGAAGGAATGAGAACCCTGCAGACCCTCGCGCGCGCGCCCGCCCGCCCGTTGTCGAGACAGTGCCTTTACCGGGGGTTCGAGTGAAGCTTAGCCAGGAGCGCAGCGTTACGGGACAGCCGTCGGTAGACACTCTGTGTACGGACTGCCCCTGGTCATCGCGGCAGCCTGGCTCAGCGACGCGATCATTTAACGGGGCACTTCCTGGACTCATGTGGCGCGCAATTCGAGGTTTGGAGGTACGGGAGAACCAATTCAAGGAAGTATCGCACTCAGTAAGGCGCCCTCCCGAGCGTTTCCGGGGATCTATCTCGGTAGCACAGCGCCCTTCCACTTCGTCGCCAGGTCCTCGACGCTCGGATAGGAATACGCCTCGACGAATGTGTGTTCAGGCGGCTGCGATCCGTCTGCCAGCGACCGCGCCAGCATCTCGACCGCCCGATCCATGGTCAGCGAAGTCACCACGCTCGCGCAGAGCGAGCCCTGATCCACCAGCGGCCGGCTTCGGTCCTCCACTCCCACGCCCGCCCGCGGTATTGCCAGCCATTTTGGCCGCTCGGCCACGCTCGTGGTCTCAAACGCCTTCCGCGCGCCGTGCGCAAAATCCGCGTTCTGCGAAACGATCAGCTGCACGCTTTCGGGTTTGGGATGCGTGAGGCCGAGCCAGGAACAAACGGCGGTGTAGGCGTTGTCCGCCGACGATCCGATCACCTTCAACGCTTTCACTTCGATATTCTTCGGTTTGGCCTGATCCAGTCCGTCAAGCCGGCGCGTGGCCCACCAGCTCATGGCCGGCCCGCGAAGGTAGAGAACGGAGCCGCCGCCCGGTAAGATCGCTCCGATCTGCCGGCCTTGGATCTTTCCAACTTCTACGTGATCCTGGGAAACCTGAAAGACGGGAACCTTCGCGTTGCGGCGCAGCGCGGTCAGGTAGTCCACGTGCGCATTGTTTACGACCCAGGCCACGCCCGCGGCAACCGCAGCTTCCGCCACGCGCGGCAATCCGGCGGCGCTGACGGGCTCGACCAGAATTCCAGCCGGCCGCGGTGCGGTTCGTGACAGTACGATATCGAGCAGCTGCTGGCCCTGCGCCACCGAATCCATCCCCGCGTTGATGACGTCCAGCTCTATACCTAGGCGGTCCGCGACGACCTTCGCCGCCGCCGTCTGCGCGCGCAGATACATCGTGTCGCTTGGAATCGACAGAATAAATTTGAGTTTCTTCATGGAGCCCCAAACCCTGTCTAAGGATATCTCCTCTTATCTCCCGCCCAAGAGGAGTTACGCGCCGCTTGTTATAAGCGCCAACCATCGCGGGCGGACGGCCGTGTCTTTTTCAGGGAGGTTAGAACGAGCTGTAGGGCTTGCCGTTGAGTGGCGAGACGGAGTCCGAAGCGGAGTGTACGTCGCAGATGCCGCCCGGGACCTGATCCGGGCTTAGCACGTCCTCGCAGGCCTCCGTCACCCAGTCCTGCTGGTGCGTGATCGGATCGGTGGGAACTTCGCCGATGTATTGCGATTGATGCAGGTCGTCGAGCGAGGTGGGCGCAGCTTCCTTGTCCAGCGTGTAGTTCTGGATCGCCTGCCTCATCACAAAAAGATCCTGACGCAGAGCCGCTTCATGCGCCTGCACCACGGACTGTTCGTAGCGCACCGAACTCATCGTCGCCAGGATCAGGATGATGACGATCACGATCATCAGCTCGAGCAGGGTGAATCCGCGCGAATTGCGCACGCTCGCCTCGCCGGTCGCTCTCGATGGACTTCGTCGGTTCATTCCGTTTTCGAGTTTCAATCGCGGACCGGTCTACCAGTCCGAGTACTTCGTCCCGTCCAGCGCCGTGCCCGTCGCCTTGCTGTAAACGTCGAACACATCCTGCCCGCCCCACTCGGTGCTGTCGGGATCGTCCTGCACCGATCGCATGCCCCAGTCCTTCGAGTTCGTTATTGGATCGACGGGAATCTCGCGCAAGAATCGCAGCCGGGTGTTTTGCTGTTGCTGCGCGCCCGTCAGCGTCACTCCGTGGTACAGCGTATCGAGGTCCGGCGGGTAATTTTCCGTCCCGGCCTGCACCTGGAACAGGCCCTTCGACGCCGCATCGTTGTAGCGATCGATTGCGTCGCGGATCTCGCGCAACCGGTAACGCAACAACTGCTCGCGCTGGCGAATGATTGTGACGCGCGCCATCGGCATCGCCACCGTCGCCAGCAGTATCAATATCGACGAAGCCACCAGCAGCTCAAGCAGCGTCATTCCGGAATTGCGGGCCCAGCTCTTGGAAGGAGTCGTTCGGAAATCTTCCCGGCGGCTCGCGGCACGCCATGCCCGTCTGCGGGTTCGCGGGACCGGGCCGAGATTGCGGGAACTGCTGAGCATCGCTGCGCTCACTGCACCTGGATCGTGGCTTCCTGCGAAACCATCGGCACGGTGCGTTGCTGCGAATCGCGAGCATTCACCTGCAGCACCTGCAGCGCGGAAGTACCCGGGGCGACCGCGCGCACCACGAGTCCCAGCAGCGTCCCCGACCCGCTCACGCCGGGCGTATTCGGCTT
>Ga0210395_10002300_pt1 | contig 14873 bp, 20 predicted proteins | sample IncBWH4OmetaG_FD_150861 | JGI IMG/M metagenome (GOLD analysis project Ga0210395, IMG submission 150861) | Forest soil microbial communities from Barre Woods Harvard Forest LTER site, Petersham, Massachusetts, United States - Inc-BW-H-4-O ... | reverse complement strand
GCCCGCATTGTCATCCTGCGCCCACATTGTCATCCTGAGCCTGTCGAAGGATGACACGGCAACCAGCCCTCCCGATGTCATCCCGCGCCCACATTGTCACCCTGAGCCCGCATTGTCATCCTGAGCCCAGTCGAAGGATGGCGAAGAACGATCCCCAAACGGTCTGCGTTATGAAATGGTTTTTCGAGCCTGGGCACAGCGCGGCAGAGTTTCGCGCGCGGCACATGATGGTAACCTGGGTGCGCGGTTCATTCAAGAACGTTCACGGGCAGCTCGAGTTCGACCCGGCGAATCCGCGGCGGCTCGCCGTCGAAACGATCATCGACGCGTCGACGTGCTGGACGGGCGTCGAAGCGCGCGATAACCATCTTCGCAGCCCCGACTTCCTAAGCTGCGAGCGCTACCCTGAGATTCGCTTCAAAAGCACCGGCGTCTCGCAGGTCGGTCCGGTCGACTACCGAGTAACGGGCGATCTCACGATAAGAGAGACGACGCGGCCGGTAACGCTGGAGGTGCGTTATCTCGGAACGTGGGAAACGCCGTGGTGGGAAGATGGAGTTGACAAAGGCCCGAAGACGCGCGCGGGATTCACCGCCCGCACGCGCATCGATCGCTACGACTTCGGCGTCGACTGGAACGATCAGATGCCCGACGGCGGCGTCGTCGTCAGTCCGCAGATCGACATCGTCATCGACGTCGAGGCCGTCAAGGAAGACTAAGGCCTCTCCTTACTCGGGGCAGTCTGCGGCCTGCCAGCGCTTGAAGCGATCGCACATATCTGCGGTCCAAGGGGCCTCCCCGGAGGACGGCGGCGGCATCGCTCCGGTGCTCACGGTCTGGTAGATCGCGTCCGCGTGAGTCATCACTGCGCTTCTGTCCGAAAGATCTATGCCCGCGATTTTCATGTGTGCGACGTCCATATCCGTGAACATCGGGCGAATGTCTCTTGCGAAACTCAGTTGCTCTCCGTTTGTCATTGCAATGCCTCCTGCAAGGGTCTAAGCGCTAGTGATCGATAAAGCCAGACGCTTCGTCCATCGTCGGATCCAGCCGCAAATCCTCGTAGGTGTATTTGCGAGTCTCGTGCCCCTGCGGGGTCGCAACGCGAACGACGACCTCGTGTGGATGAACTTCCTTGACGATACCTTCCTCCTTAGTACCGTCGATGTAGACTTTATCGCCCGCCTTGAGCATTGGGGTTTCCTTTCATCGTGAATCCGCCGTACGTCAAGTAGGCGCCGAGAGCGAGCGTTACGCCCGCATAGATGTAAAAGAGCTGTTCGTACCGCACGGCCGATAGGTAAGCGGCGGCGCCCGCCGGTGCGAGGAACGTGAGAAACAGACCCTTGAGGAGCGTCAGCCAGCCGACGATCGTGACGACGATGGGCAACGCCCCGCCGGACCAAACGTTGTGACCCAGAACCATCGCAACTCCAAGGCCCAGCACGACGAAGCCGAGGACCAGTAGGGCGCCCGGCTCCGTAACGAGCGCGCCGACCGCGCCCAACGCCGCCTGACGGTGCGCGAACATCGAGAGCGAGTAGAGAACGCAGAAAAGCCCGATCAGTTTGCTCAGGAATGCGGTACGCTGCGACACACTATCCTCCATACCACCTCCACGATGGTTCCACCAATCGAATCCTTTCCCCTTAGATTGGAACGCAATCGTCGCGGCGAGGATGTCGCAGTTACGTTAGGTAGCGCATTTGGTGCACGAGTTCGGCTTCCGAAAGGCCGCCTGGGAGGCTTAGTTTGTGGCCGGAGGCAAACGTGCTTCTCGACCAGCTTACATCGGCGATGTCGTATACTTCGTCAACGTACGTGCTGAAAAACTGCCACGTCATTTTGTAGAGCGCTCCCCACGAAATCACGATCGCCCCATCGGCGTCGTAGCCCGGCAGGGCGACGGCATGTCCGCCGACGATCGGCGGGTTGCCGGGAGCGACGCTCCAGATCTTTTGCGGTGGATCGGTCATGATGTTTTGAGGCACGTTAAAGCCGATGTAGGCGATTCCACTGTTCACAATCGTCCGTTTTACGTCGTCGAGATTGCGCGGATCGACTTCCACAAACCCGAGGATCTTATCGACCGGCGGCCCGTCGGGCCCGATCGGTGCGCCCGTCTTATGAATGTAGGTTAGGACGTGCTGCTCGTTGCCGCCGGGGCCTTCGCCGCCTTGGCTGGGTTTGTAACCGCACGCCTTTTCATACAGAAGCTCGACGTCGTCATCGGGTGCGGTCTGCGTCGTTCCGGTCGAGTTGAACGTCCAAACCTGCCGTGCGTGATAGAACGCGGCGCACGTACAATCGCCGAGCGTGTTGTTGAGCATCATCCCGAACTTATTTGGGGCCTGCGGCATTCCGGTGACGTAGTCGACGGATGGAGGAGGCGGCGGTAGTATCTTACCCCCGAGGATTGCGCTCAGGTGCGGGATTGCCGGATCGAACGTTCTCGGGTTACATCCGAGTTTAAAACCCAGCGGTGCTTGCATGAATTGTTTTCTAGAACGCACCTACACCGCTAGGGGTGCCGAGTCCGGTCGGACCGTCCCATCCCTGGCCGGCGACGCAGAGTGGCGCGCCGCACATGCCGTTGCTGCCGGAAGTGATGTCGCTCAGGGCCGAGGTGTGCGAATACAAATTTCCCGCCGGATTGGTGCTTGCGTAGCCTGCGAGTGCGAAGACCGAAGTGACGATGGGTGTGGCGACGGAGGTTCCCCCGAAGACGAGCCAGCCGCTTCGCTCGAACGTGTCGTAAATTGCCACGCCCGTGTGGGGATCCGCATCGGCCGCGACATCGGCCTGCGCGCGCATCGAACACCCGGTATTCAAACCGCTTTGGAAGCTCGGCTTGCCGTAAATTTTGCTGCAGCCGCTGCCTGCGAGCAGCCATGCGGTTTCTGCGTGCGGAGCGATCGACGTCAAGCTGGTTCCCCCGACGCCGACGACGCTTGGTAGTATGGCAGGCCACTGCGCGGTGGAGTTGTAACCGTGATCGCCGGTCGAAGCCACGATCGCTCCGCAGCCATCCTTATAGACGCCGTCGTACGTTTCCGTTCCCTCGTTGCTGCTCCAACTGTTGCTGACGTAGTCGGCCTGGCTGGTCGCGTATTGTTCGGCGCTGCTGAGGTCGGTAATACTCGTCGACGCCGCTTCAACCAAGAGAATCTTACAGTTGGGGCAGATGGCCGAAACCATCTCGACGTCGACCGATTCTTCCGCGGCCCACCCCGCGTTCGTCTGCGACGTATACTTCTGTTTGGTAAAGCAGCCATTTGAGACGGTGCACGCCGGCAGTCCGTACTGCGAGCGGTAAACGTTGAGATCCGATTCCACGTTCGGATCGTCATATGCGTCGACGATCGCGATGGTCTGGCCGCCGCCGGTGGTCTGACTGACGGACGTTAGCCCGTACGCCGTCTGCAGGTCGCTGGGAGCGTAGCCGCCCGGCGTGTTGTGCGCAAGGGGGCCTCGAATGTCGGTACGCACCCAGGCTTGGCAGCGCGCAAAGCCCGCTCCCACGTCGCCGCAGACGCGGACCGACGGCCCTTGGCGTGGCCACAGTCCTAACTGCGCCGCCGTTGCGACGCGTGGTGCTGACGTCGCGTTGGGGAGCATGCTCGAGAGGCTCTGCTGAGGGTGTGGCCGGCATGACGCGCTCGCGGCGTCCGGCAGCACGTTTGTCTTGGTGCAGGCCGTTAATACGGCAACCGCGGCTACGGCGGTAACGGTCGCGAAGCGCACTGACTCCCGTTCCTTTCGCAATCCAGGTAGGCAACCAGCATGCCATGCGTTCCCGTGCAAAAGCTGAGAAACGGTGAAACCAAACGCGAATTCGGGGCCGTCAACGACTCCATGAGTACGTCACAAAAGCCCACGCAGGCCGACCTTCGCCCGGCGGCCGCGAGCGGCACCTTTGCGATCGGCGGCGATCTTCCGGTGCATCGGCTCGGCTTCGGCGCGATGCGCATCACGGGGCCCGGCATTTGGGGCGATCCACCCGACCACGACGAAGCGATTGCGGTCTTGAAAGCCGCCGTCGAGCTCGGCATCACGATCATCGACACTGCGGATTCATATGGGCCCGAAGTGTCGGAGCGATTGATTGCGCAGGCGCTGTATCCGTATCCGGCCGATCTCGTCATCGCAACCAAAGCGGGCCTCGTGCGGCCCGGACCAGGCGATTGGCGGCCCGACGGGCGGCCCGAACATTTGCGCGCAGCGGTCGAAGGAAGCTTGCGCCGGTTACGCCTGGAACGCATCGACCTCTTGCAACTGCATCGCCCCGATCCGAAGGTACGGTTTGACGATCAAGTCGGCACGCTCCTCGAGCTGCAACGCGAAGGGAAGATCCGTCACATCGGGCTCTCGAACGTGAGCGTGCAACAGATCGAAGCGGCGCGCCGGATGGCGACGATCGTCTCGGTGCAAAACCTCTATAATCTGAGCGATCGCAGCGCGGAGGATGTCGTCGAGTACTGCACGCGCCAGAGCATCGCGTTCATTCCGTGGTTTCCGCTCGCGACCGGGGATCTGGCGAAGCCGGGTGGAGCGCTGGCGCGCGTTGCGCAGCGTCATGGCGCGCTGCCGGCGCAAGTTGCACTCGCGTGGCTACTCGCGAAATCGCCGGTGATACTTCCAATTCCCGGCACGTCGAACGTGAAGCATCTCAAGGAAAACCTCGAGGCCGGGCGACTGCGGCTCTCCGAATCCGATCTTGCGGAGTTGGAGTGAACGCATTCAGAGGCTCTTGGGCAAGGAGTTCTGAGTTCAACTGTCGATTCTCGGCACTTCCGTTCGTCTAAGAAGCGAGGGAGAATACCTATGGAGTATGCGTGCCTGTTCTACGTCCCCGAGGACGCGAGCCCCGGGCCTGAGGTCTACGCCGAATGCATGGCCGTTGCCGAGGAAGCGCATCGCGCGGGCGCCATGGTCAACGCCCGCGGCCTCGAAGACGCCTCGTCGGCGACGACGGTCCGAATACGTGACGGCAAACGCCTCTTGACGGACGGCCCCTTCGCAGAGACCAAGGAGGTCTTGAGCGGGTTCTTTATCTTCGAGTGTGCGTCGCTTGACGAGGCGATAGCGTGGGCGTCGAAGCTTCCGCAGAGCCGATATGGCAGCGTCGAAGTGAGACCGATTCGTGCACTCGACCCTTGACGGCGAGCAGATCGATCGCCTCTTTCGATCGCAAGCATCGCGCGCGGTCGCAATGCTGGGGCGCATTTTCAACGATCTCGATCGCGCCGAGGACGCCGTTCAAGAGGCGTACGCGCAGGCCTTAGATCGCTGGCCGCGCTACGGTTTACCGGAGAACCCGGCTGCGTGGATCATGGTCTCGGCACGAAACGCGGCGATCGACGCTCTGCGACGCGAACGCACCGCGGACGCGAAACGCCAACTGCTTGCAAACCTGGAGGCGCTGATTCACGCGGACGCGCCGTTCGACGGGGAGGCGATGGACGATCGGCTGGCAATGATCTTCGCCGCCTGTCACCCCGCGCTCAACGAGGAAACGCGGATCGCCCTGACGCTGCGATACGCCGCCGGCCTGACGGTTGCGGAAATCTCGTCGGCATTGTTGGTACCGCAGCCGACCGTTGCCCAGCGGCTGGTTCGAGCGAAGCATAAAATCAAGCGAGCGCGAATTGCCTTCGCGATCCCCGAAGCGGCAGATCTGCCCGATCGCTTACACGATGTGTTGCGAGTCGTGTACTTGATCTTCAACGAAGGATACGCTTCGTGGACGCACTCGAATCTCGTTCGCGCCGATCTCTGCGAGGAAGCGCTGCGCCTTGCCGAGCTGCTCGAAAAGCTCTTACCGGGGCAAACCGAAATATTGGGACTGCATGCGCTGGTCCTCTTTCACGATGCTCGACGCGCGACTCGCGTTGACGACTCGGGCGAGCCGGTATTACTCGAACGTCAAGACCGCTCGTTGTGGGATGGGCGCAAGATCGAACGTGGAGCTTCCTTGCTGGAGGGCGCCTCGCGGTACCGCGCGGGGCCATACCTTTTGCAGGCCATGATCGCCCGGGAACATGCCACAGCCGCGACATGGAAGGCGACGAATTGGCGCCGGATTCTCGACTGCTACGACAGCTTAATCGACAAAGATCCATCGCCCGTCGTGCAGCTCAATCGCGCCGTCGCGCTGGCCTACACGCAGGGCGACGAGTCCGGGCTTGCGGTTTTGGACGCACTCGGGGCTCGAGGGGCTTTGGTTGGGTACGCCCCATTCTTCGCCGCGCGGGCGGAGCTTTTGCGGCGAGTTGGCCGGCGTACCGAGGCGGGTGCGGCATACTCGCGCGCAATGGAACTAACGCACAGCTTCGCAGAGCGCCGCTTTCTCCAACGCCGTTTGGCGCACTTGACTTCCCTGGAGTCACTAACGACGTGAACTACACACGCATCGTTCTCTGCGCGATCGCGGCGACGGTCGCGTACTACCTCTTCGGGTCGATCGGCGGCGCGCTCTTCGCGAGCTACTACTCCCAGTATGGCGCCGTTTTTCGGCCGCGCGAGATGATCGTGGGATACATGCCTCTCGGATTCGCCGGCACGTTTATCGCTGCGCTCGCCCTAGCGATGATTTACGCCGCGGCCCACCGAGGCAAGAGCGGAGCGCTCGAGGGCCTGCGATTCGGAGCTCTGATTGGCGTGTTTATCATCGGCGCCGGCGTGGCGCACGATTTCGTCATTCTCAACGTTGGACTGAACCTCGCGCTGGTCGAGGCATCGGGTCAGTTCTTCGGATGGCTGCTAGCCGGCATCGTCATCGGCCTCATTTATCGACCGTTGCCAAGCCCAGGAAACTAACTCGATGAGTCGTGCCATCGTCACCGGAGCTTCCGGGGGTCTGGGCCTCGAGTTTGCAAGGTTGCTCGCCGCCGATCGATACGATCTTGTGCTAATCGCGCGCTCGGGGGAGAAACTCGAGGCGATCGCGGCAGAGCTGCGCGATCGTCACGGGGTGAGTGTCGAGACGCTGACGATGGATCTGAGCGGGCCCGGCGCGGCCGCCGCGGTACTCGCGCGGGTGCCGGAGTGTGACGTGTTGATCAACAACGCCGGCTTTGCGACGAACGGGCGCTTCGACGAGATCGCCGACGAGCGGATTCGCGAAGAGGTGATCCTCGACGTCCTGACCGTTACCGAACTCACGCGTGCCTACTTGCCGGGCATGCGCGCCCGCGGAGCCGGCCGGATCTTGAACGTGGCGTCGACGGCGGGATTTCTACCGGGGCCGTTCATGGCCGTCTACTATGCCGCCAAGGCGTATGTGATCTCGTTCTCGCAAGCGGTTGCTGAGGAATCGCGCGGCACGGGCGTGACGGTGACGTGCCTCTGTCCGGGCGCGACGGCGACCGGCTTTGCGACCCGCGCTCGTGCAAGCGAGACGCTGCTTTTTAAACGGCATCTCGCCGATGCGGCGTCGGTTGCGTTGGCCGGTTATCGCGGCATGATGCGCGGGCGCGATCTCGTAATTCCAGGAATTTCGAACAGGCTCGTTCCGCTCGCGGCGCGGTTGAGTCCGCGCCGTTTGCTGCTTTGGGTATCGCGCAAGAGCGTCGAATAACGTTAATACGTCAGGGCGCGGTCGGAGGCCATATTCGACAAGTGCCAGCGCACGTTGTCGAAGAGAGTCTGTTGACCGATGCCGCTCGCTCCCGTGTGAAAAGCCGGGTCGGTTTGCTTCCAATAGGCGATCAACGAGGCGGCGTAGGCGTACGCCTCGGAGTGTTCGACACCGTCGGCTTCGGTGCCCAAGAGGCAGCGCACGCGTGCCTCGAGCATTTCCTGGTAACGTGACCGAGGGTGGCGCGGAGGCTACGGGTTACCCGACCGCGCCTTCCATTTCCATTTTCACTAAGCGATTCAACTCGACCGCGTATTCCATCGGGAGTTCCTTGACGAAGAAATCGAAGAAACCGTTGACGATCATCGCCACGGCGTCAGCTTCGGCCAAACCGCGCGACATCGCGTAGAAGAGCTGCTCTTCGCCGATCTTGCTGACGCTCGCTTCGTGTTCGACCGTCGAACGCTGCTCGTGGATCTTCATCGTCGGTTTCGTATCGCTCGACGATTCGTCGTCCATGATCAGTGCGTCGCAGCGCACGCGGGTCTTCGCGCCAACCGCGCCGGCATGTATTTCCACCAGACCACGATACGTGGTCTTGCCGCCGTGAGCGCTGACGCTCTTGTTCGTCACCATCGACGTCGTGCGCGGCGCGGCATGGATCACCTTCGCTCCCGCGTCCTGATGCTGCCCCTCGCCGGCGAACGCCATCGAGAGAATTTCACCGCGCGCGCCTTCGCCCATCAAATAGATCGAGGGATACTTCATCGTCAAGCGCGAGCCGATGTTGCCGTCGACCCACTCGACCGTCGCGTCCTTGTGCGCGATCGCGCGCTTCGTGACGAGGTTGAAAATATTGCGGTACCAGTTCTGGATCGTCGTGTATCGAATCGACGCACCTTCCATCGCGATCAGCTCGACTACCGCCGAATGCAGCGACGAGGTCGAAAACTTCGGCGCGGTGCAGCCCTCGATGTAGTGCACCTTCGCGCCCTTGTCGGCGATGATCAGCGTGCGCTCGAACTGGCCCATGTTCTCGGCATTGATCCGAAAATAGGCTTGCAGCGGCATCGCCACCGTCACGCCCGGCGGCACGTAGATGAACGATCCGCCCGACCACACGGCTGAGTTCAAAGCGGAGAACTTGTTGTCGCCCGGCGGTATCACCGTCGCCAAGTACTTCTGAACGATCTCGGGATATTTCTTGACCGCTGTGTCCATGTCGCAGAAGAGTACGCCCTGCTCGTCGAGCGCCTTTGTTGTGTTGTGGTAGACGACCTCAGACTCGTACTGCGCGGAAACGCCCGACAGAAACTTACGCTCGGCCTCCGGGATCCCAAGGCGATCGAACGTTCGTTTGATGTCCTCCGGAACGTCGTCCCACGAACGCTCCGTCTTGTCGGTCGATTTCACGAAGTAGTGGATGTTCGAAAAGTCAATCTCGTTCAGCCGAGCGGTATCGCCCCACGTCGGCATCGGCTTACTAAGGAAGATCTCGTACGCTTTGAGTCGGAACTCGCGCATCCAGGCGGGCTCGTCCTTCATCGAGCTGATCCGCTCGACGATCTCCGGTGTCAGCCCCTTGTCCGATTTAAAGACGTACTTTTCCTCATCGTGGAACCCGTGACGGTAGTCCTCGATCAGTTCGGCCGGCTTCACCGGGGCTTCAAGTTTCAATGCCATTGCCTCCTCAGCGTACCCCCTTCAGTCCAACATAGTCAAGATAATGAAGTGCTAGCTTGATTTTCCTGTGGAACAGGGGTGGAAAAACCCTTTACAGGGGGGGGCGTAGGGGGTATGATTGGCGCCGGTCCCTTCGTCCTTCGTCCTTCGACTGCGCTCAGGATGAGAGAGCTCGGGATGACAAAGGGGGCCACGGTAGGGGAAGGCGCGCCCTTCGCGCCATCGCGGCGAGCCGCCCGCGCACCGCAAAGCGCCGGCACGAGCTCACCGAAAGGTCGGGGGAACGGACTGCACCGCAGCCGCCAGCCGACGAAGTCCGGAGGTGGGATTCCTCAAGGGTCAAGGAGACCTGTACAAATTGAAGGCACTCGGCAGGCACATCGTGTGCGAGCTCTCGGGCTGTCAACCATCGCTGCTCTCGGATATTCATGGCATCGCAGCCATGATGATCGCGGCCGCCAAGGCCGCCGGCGCTACGATTATGGAGAGCGCATTTCACAGATTTGAGCCGCAGGGCGTCTCGGGCACGGTCATTTTGGCCGAATCCCATCTTTCGATCCACACTTGGCCGGAGAAGGCCTATGCCGCGATGGATTTTTACACCTGTGGCGACCACACCGACCCCTGGGCTGCTTGCGATTTCGCAGCGGCTACGCTTCGCGCGAAGAGCGTACTGGCTACCGAACTCAAACGCGGAATCGAGAAGAGCGACGGCGAGTTCACGCACGTGCTCAACAGCAATCAAGATGCTCGAGTGCTGACGGCGTAAGCGCGCGGTTTTTAACCGCTATCATCAGCAATTATCACCTTTGAAACGCATTAACACGGCAGGCGCATCGCGCCTGCCGTCCAATTCTGTTCGTACACGGGTTTTTGCTCGCACCATCTAGGGGAAACGATTTTCATGCGTCTATCTATGCTTCGCTCCTGCATCGTCACAACGGTCGCTCTAACGCTGGCAGCTTGCTCCGGTATGGGAATGCCGTCATCTACTGGCGGCTCCGTGGGTCAGCCGCCGCTCGCGGCGCCGGCGCAGCAGGCCGAGCCGGCCGCTCCGATGCAGCAAGACGATACCAGCGCTCCATCGACGGACGGCGCGCCGGTTAGTCTCGCTAAAGGCGCCCTGGCTACTCTCTCGCAACCGCTTGCGGTCACCACTTGCGCAACGAGCCCACCGCAATACCAATGGATATTTAAAGGCGCCTGCGAGAAGATCACGTTGAAGTCGACCGGGGCCAGCTTCAGCTTGCAAGAGTGGCACGACATCACCGTGAAGGGCTCGATCGGCGCGAATAATCTCAAGGCCGCGACGACGGTCTATATCGCCGATGCAACCGACAGCGGCGGCGACATCGAAACGTACAAAGGCAAGTCCTTTGATAAATACAAGGCCGAAGGGACGACGATCGTCTACGCGGTCGCAGTAAATCAGGGTAATACGATCATTAAGCCGATCGTTGGGAAGAAACCGGTTCTCCAGTACATCATCACGGATGCCAAGGCATTCCCCGGAACGAAATGTGCCGCCGCGGTTCTTACAACCGGAGAGAAAGGGTCGCTCGAATGGGCGACTTTGCCGGGCGGCCCGTATCAGGTTAAGGGTAAGACCGTCACAATCACGCAATACACCGTTCCGCGTAACTTCGAGCTCCCTCCAAAAACGGCGCTCTACTTTGCCGTCAACTGCTTTAAGTAATCCTCTCCTCCTTCGTCCTTCGACAAGCTCAGGATGACAAGGGAAGAACCCCGCAGGATGACAAGGGAAGAACGGCTCAGGATGACAAGGGAAGAACTGCTCAGGATGACATGGGAAGAACCCCGCAGGATGACAAGGGAAGAACCCCGCAGGATGACAAGGGAAGAACCCCGCAGGATGGCGGGGTTCTTCTTTTGTGCGGCCAATCTAGGCCGGGCATGCCGAAGACGCAGCACTGGCAATGGTACGTTGAAGAGTTCGCACCCACCGAGCAGCATCATCATGCGATCGAGGAGCTCTTCGTTTCGGAACGCTCGGCGTTTCAGCAGATCGCGGTGCTGCGCTCGCCGGTCTTCGGCAAGATGCTCGTGATCGACGGCGATACCCAAAGCTCGGAGACCGACGAACGGATCTATCACGAGGCGCTCGTCCATCCGGCACTGGCGGCCGCCGAGGATCGCAGGAATATCTTAATTCTCGGTGGCGGCGAAGGCGCGACGCTGCGCGAGGTTCTGCGCTCTCCAGACGTCGCGCGCTGTACGATGGTGGATATCGACGAGCGCGTCATTGACGTCTCGAGGAAGTTTCTTCCCGAGTGGTCCGCCGGCGCGTTCGACGATGCCCGCGCCGAGGTGATTGTCGGCGATGCGCTCGAGCATATGCGCGTGCGTCAAGAGCGCTACGGCGCGATCCTCTCCGATCTTACCGAACCGCTCGAGGATTCGCCCAGCAATCCGCTCTTTAACGACGACGTCTTCGCGCTGATCAAATCGCGGCTCGTCGAGGGCGGAGTTTACGCGCTCCAAGCGAGCACCGCCGGCGTGCACAACGCCGCACTGCACTCTAAGATGGCGCGCACGCTGCGCCGCCACTACGCCAACGTCGCTTCCTTCTTTACCCACGTGCCGGCCTTCGATACCGATTGGGCCTTCTTGGCCTGCAGCGACCGGGTCGACCTCGCGCGCCTCGAAGCCGGCCGCATCGATGCCTACTGCGCGCGCCTGCGTGGCGAGAGCTTTTTCTACGACTCCGAAACGCACCGGCGCATTTTCTCCCTGCCGCTCTACCTGCGCCGGATGCTGGCAGCCGGCGGCGATACGTTCTAACCATGTCATGCTAAGCTTGTCGAAGCACGAAGGGGGCAACATGAGCATTGATTTTTCGGGTGCGCCGCGCGCCTGGGAGAAGGAGAAGAGCAACTTCGTTGCGCTGCTCGATCTGAGGCTGGAAAGCGTCGAGCACGGCAAAGCCGTAATGCGTATGCCCTACCGCAGGGAGATCACCAACGGCACAGGCGCCGTCCACGGCGGAGCGATCGTCAGCCTCTGCGACACGGTCTTCTACGTCGCACTCGCGTCGATTTATGGCCGCGATCAAGATACTACGACGATCGCACTGCAATGCAACTTTCTCGCGCCGGCCGGGCCGCCCCACGATCTCATCGCTGAAGCGCGCGTCCTGCGCGGTGGCCGCCGCATCGTTTATGGCGAAGTGTACGTGCGCAGCGGCACCGAGATCGTGGCCCATGCCACGCTCGACTTCCTCAACACCTACCCCGCCGAAAAGCCTGCCAAATCAGGGCACTTCACGTCGTAGGCCGCCATTGAATAAACGGACGGCGCTCTACGCCGAACACGTGCGCGCGGGCGCGAAGCTGGTTCCCTTCGGTGGTTTCGAGATGCCGGTGCAATATTCGGGCATCCTGCGGGAACACGATGCGGTGCGTCACCGCGCCGGACTCTTCGACCTCTCGCACATGGGCCAGTTCTGGCTTACCGGCGACATGGTTGCGGGCTGGGCCGATACCCTAACCACGAATGCGGTTGGGACGATGAAGCCGATGCAGGCCCGCTACAACCTGTTTTGCAATCAGAGCGGCGGGACGCACGACGATACGATCTTCTACCGTCTCGAAAAGCGCTGGCTGCTGGTCGTCAATGCGTCGAACGCCGATAGGATGTGGGAGCACCTCAACGCCAATCGCCCCGAGCTCGGCGTCGAGCTCGAGAACCAGCATGGCAAATGGTCGCTCGTTGCCATTCAAGGTCCCCGCTCGGTCGCGATGCTCCAGCCGCACGTCGACGTCAATCTCGACGAGCTCAAATACTATTTTTGTACCGAAGGCCATGTTGACGGTGCGCCCGCTACGATCGCGCGAACCGGGTACACCGGTGAGGACGGCTTCGAGCTCTTCCTTTCCAACAACGATGCACCGAGAATCTGGAGCGCGCTGCTCGAGGCCCATCGCAGCGAAGGGCTGGAAGCCTGCGGCCTCGGGGCGCGCGACGTCCTGCGGCTGGAGGCCGGCATGCCCCTCTACGGACACGAGTTAACCGAGGCGATCACGCCGGTTCAGGCTGGCCTCGGTTGGGCCGTCAAGACTGCCAAGCCGGAGTTTCTCGGTAAAGAAGCGCTCGAACGGCAGATCCAAAGCGACGACTATTCCCGCATCGTGGGTGCGGTGATGAGTGGGCGCGTTCCGGCGCGCGAGGGTTACACGGTCTGGCATGAAGGGCGTCCCGTCGGCTCGATCCGCAGCGGCTCGATCGCGCCCTCGGTCGACAACAAGAACGTCGCGACGGCGCTCGTCGAAAAAGCGGCCGCAACCGAGGGCACGCGGCTGGAGGTCGAGATACGCGGCACGAAGCATGAGGCGACCGTCGTACCGCTGCCATTTTACAAGCGCGCGAAATAAGCATAAAAGGGAGAAGTTCTTGGCGCAACCGGAGGACCTGCTGTACAGCAAAGAACACGAGTGGGTAAAGCTCGACGGCGAGAATGCCACGATCGGCATCACCGCTTACGCGCAAGAGTCGCTCGGCGATATCGTCTACGTCGAGCTGCCGAAGGCCGGCGCGGAGATCGAGCAGTTCTTCAACGTCGGCGTCATTGAATCGGTCAAGGCCGTCTCCGATCTCTTTACGCCGATGTCCGGCAAGGTCGTCGAAATCAACACAACCCTCGATGGCGACCCAGCCGCCGTCAACCGCGAGCCCTACGGCGCCGGTTGGCTCTTCAAGCTCAAGCTTTCGGATCCAGACGAGGCGAAATCGCTGCTCAATGCAGCCGACTACGAAAAAATCACCGCCGAATAAGGCTATGGGCGACCAAGGCGCGTGGCGGCAAATCCGATGGTCAACATGACGGCGAGGAAAAGATAGAATCCGGCCATCTCGACGCGCTTCTTGCCGCTGAGGGCCGCCGAGATGATGAGGACCTGCGAGCGCCAGCAAACTGCGATGACGCAGTCCGCCATAAGCGATGCGCCGAGGTGAGATGCTCCACTCGCAAAGCTCAGCCCGTACGTAACCGCGATCAAGATTTGAACCCCAACCAGCAGCCAGGCCACCGGGCGGGGACCGTAGTTCGTGACCGTACCGTCGAACCAGAAGTGCATGGGGATTTGGTCGGGAAGCTCGCCGTAGCGCCGAAACGTCAGAGATGCGGTTGCTCCGATGAGGAGGATGCCGACGGCAACGACTACTGCTATCACTGGAGTTTCCTACTGCAATTGTCGCAATCCGTTTCACGAAATCGCAGCCTGTCCGTCGGCGCGGGCCGGGGACCGGTGCCGGCGCCGCGAAAGACTCCTGGAGATGTACGCACCCCACACTAAACGCGACGTCGAGCAGATGCTCGGCGCGATCGGCATCGAGTCGCTCGACGAGCTTCTGCGCGTTCCGAACGACATCGCGCTCAAAGCGAAACTCGAGGTGGTTCCCGCGCTGCCGGAGTATCAAATCCAGCGGCGCTTCGATCGCTTCGCCGAAAAGAACGCGGGCGTCGAGTACCGCTCCTTCCTGGGCGCGGGTTCGTATCGCCATTACGCGCCGCCGGCGATTGCGGCGCTTGCGATGCGCGGTGAGTTTCTCACGGCCTACACACCCTACCAAGCCGAAGTCTCGCAGGGCTATT
>Ga0210395_10002299_pt1 | contig 14873 bp, 16 predicted proteins | sample IncBWH4OmetaG_FD_150861 | JGI IMG/M metagenome (GOLD analysis project Ga0210395, IMG submission 150861) | Forest soil microbial communities from Barre Woods Harvard Forest LTER site, Petersham, Massachusetts, United States - Inc-BW-H-4-O ... | reverse complement strand
TCGCGCCCCAAGCGCCTTTCGGCTGGTGAAATTGGGTTCGCTCCCGCGTTTTCCCCTCTTTGCCCACTACTTGACCGATACGCTTAAGCTCGTGTGCTATTTGCTGATTGGAACCGACAATCTCGTTAAATGTATCGGCAAGTTTTCCTGGCAGTCCGGTCCAGGTTCCAGGGAGCCGCACCGAGAAGTCCCCATCACGCATTGTCTGGAGGCAGGAAAGAAGGAGGCTCAGATCGGTTGCGGAGATTTCCACAGTCGCGTGGCCAACACCGTTGCCGCGTTGCTGTTGAGCGGAGTTCGACACTGCATTGGCGTTCGATGGTGAGCGATCGACTCTCTTCATGTTCATCTCCAGCTCGGAACCAAACAGCCTCGGTGCAGCAGACAAACTTTCGAGGCTTGGTTCCCCGCCCACACATATTCTTGCTCTTCTTTACTTCGCAACGAACTTGACGAAGGGTCTCGACTACCACCCCGTCTCGAATCCATGGATTGTGGCAAGAAGGACTAATTAGCATAAGTCATGTAGGTATGCTCTACAGTCTTTCCTGTATAAGTTTCTGAGGCGCGGATGCAGGCCCGAAATCGACTGCGGAGGCGGGCATCCAGGTTCGAAAAGGCCGCACGACCTAAATCTCGCGGCACATCGGCTGAAGGAATTCCTCGAGAGGACCACGAACCCTCGCGTGCTCCCCCTCCATTTGTGCCCGCCGGCTGTGCTACCTGCGAAGAGTGACCGTTTTAAGTGTTGACCAGGGGCTTGCCGTCGCATGAACTCGCAACGTCGGGCCCGACCTGCACTGGCGTCTTCCAAGGTTCCACCCAATGCCTCACAGCCTGGACGCCAATCACCTCTCCAGCCCATCCGCAATGACACCGAGGATTGAACCAATGTGCGTCAGCTACCTCCAAATTCTTGTGCGTGCTCGCGCATGCGGAAGCAAGAGGCGTTGCGCATTTCGGGCAAGCAAATAACAGGACGTGGGCATAACTTTCGGTCACGATTTGCATGTAATTCTCCTACACAAAGGACATAGATTATGGCTACACCCGCATTCTGCCTGGCGCGGCTTCAGCAACGGCAGCGCCCCAGCTGCGATTCACGATTCTCCTCCCAACGAGACGCGTGGTGAAGCAAGCAACGCAGAAATGCGGGACCCCATATAACCGAGGGAGAACAGGCAGACGCCCAGTCGTGAGTCCCTCGGTCTCCGAGGAACAACATCTCCCTGCTCCCCCTCCGAATCCACCATCAGTCGGGAAGGCTTTCTTTGACATCCATTAAATACCGTAGGGCTGGAATTGAATGACCGGAGTTCTCCAGAGGGTCCCAACGGATAGCCGGCCTACGGTGAATACTGTATGGGGCTAAGCCGTAAGGGTGCGTATGATTGCAGCCCCCGATCTAAAACACGTGGGACTGCTTCAGGAGAGTGGCCCTGCGAGTGAAGGTGGAGGTCTTTTCGGAGGACAGATCCGATGCGAGTTCTGGTTGTGGATGATCACGAATTCATGAGGAAGGGCATTCGATCCGTACTTGCCACTGAACCATCGCTCACGTTTTGCGGCGAAGCCATCGACGGTCGAGACGCGGTCGAAAAAGCAAAGGCCTTGCGCCCGGACATCGTAGTCATGGATATCAGCATGCCCAACATGAACGGTTTGGAGGCCACGCGAGAAATTAAGCGCCTTCTACCCGAGTCCGGGATCGTAATCCTCAGCCAGCATGAGACTCGTGAAATGGTTCGCCAGGCTTTTAAAATGGGGGCACGCGGATATGTGGTGAAGTCCGCTATCTCCTCCGACCTGCTCGTAGCCATTAAAAAGGTTCATCAACACGGAACATTTTTGCAGGGTCACGGCCCACTCGGTACAAATGAAAACATTGACGCTCAAGAGATTTTGCAGCGTAGCGCCGCGCTCGAGCAAGCTCTTTGCGAGAGTGAGGAGCGCTTCCGCTCGGCCATGAACGGGATGGCCGAAGGTTTGTACACCATCGATATTCAGGGACGCGTTACCTACGTCAATCCTTCAGCGGAAGCAATGTTCGGATGGTCCTGCGGCGAATTGGTTGGAAAGAAGATGCACGACGTTACGCACTACAAACATCCGGATGGGAGTCCGTTCCCGGCAGCCGATTGCGCCGGTCTGCTTGTCCTGCAGAAGGGAACCGACCTTCGAGAGCACGAAGACGCCTTTATTCGAAAAGACGGAAGCTTCTTTCCGGTGGTGTTCAGCGCCTCACCCTTAAAAATCAACGGTGTGGCGCTGGGTGTTATCGTTTGTTTCCGCGATGATACCAAACGCCGCGAAGCTGAAGTCGCCCTGCAGCTGAGGAGCGCCATCGTAGATTCCTCAGATGACGCCATTATCAGTAAGAATTTGGATGGCATCATTACAAGTTGGAATAGAGGCGCGGAGCTGATTTTTGGCTATAGTGCGGAAGAGGCGATTGGCCAGCACATTACACTGATCATTCCGCCCGACCATCGAGCCGAAGAAGCGACCATTCTTGAGCGCCTCAGGCGCGGCCAACGAGTCGACCATTTCGAGACCGTTCGCATGCGAAAAGACGGCACGAGGCTCGATCTTTCGTTAACAATTTCGCCGGTGAAGGATAGCTCGGGCCGCGTTGTAGGCGCGTCAAAAGTGGGGCGGAACATCACGGAGCGAAAGCAGACTGAGCGAGCATTGCGCGAAACTGAGGAACGCTTCCGGGCTATTGTGGAGACCACACCCGAATGCGTGACGCTGGTGACCCTGGAGGGCGCCGTGCTTCTCATGAATTCGTCGGGCCTAAGAATGGTTGGCGCTACCTCTGCAGAAATGGTCGTCGGCAAGAACGCCTGTGACCTCATTGCCCCACACGACCGAGACAGATTTCGTGCCTTCAATGAAAGAATCTGCCGAGGTGAAAGAGCTTCCATCGAATTCGAAATCGTGGGACTTAAGGGCGTGGGCCGCCACATCGAGACACATGCCGCGCCGCTGCGAATGCCCGATGGAAGTGTCGTGCAACTTGCCGTAACTCGCGACATTACCGAGCGAAGGCAAAGGGAGGCCGACCTGGCGAGACAGGCCGGCCTCCTGGACCTTAGCTTCAATGCTGTCATCGTCCGCGATGCGCAAGACAGGATTAGCTATTGGAACAAGGGAGCCGAGGAGCTCTATGGCTGGACGCGTGATGAAGCTATGGGGCAAGTCACGCACACGTTCTTTCAAACGATATTCTCCGAGCCACTGGATTCGATCTTTGCACGCCTTCGGCGCGAAGGCCGGTGGCAGGGAGAACTCGCCCATACTCGCAAGAATGGTACGGATCTCAAGGTGATCTCCCGATGGGCTCTGACGCGCGACCCGCAAACCAACTCAGAATCTATTTTAGAAGCAAATATTGACATCACTCAGACCAAGGAAGCGGAGCACGCACTTCATGTATTAGTCGAAACGCTCGAGAGGCGAGTTTCCGAGCGCACCCGCGAACTGCAGAACGCCACCGACAAACTTAGGGATTTGTCGGGAAGGCTGCTTCAAACGCAGGACGAAGAACGAAGGCGCATTGCCCGTGAATTGCACGACGGCGTGGGACAATTGCTCGTAGCACTGAAGATCAACTCTTCCAGCGTGACCAAGGAAGAGACCAAGCTCAGTGCCGCCGCCCGCCAATCCTTGGACGAGAACGCCACATTAATCGAGCAGGCTTTGCAAGAAATTCGCACCATAACTCACCTTTTGCACCCGCCTCTCCTCGACGAGGTGGGCCTGGAGTCGGCGCTTCGCTGGTACACGGACGGATTTGCGGAACGCAGCAAAATTAGCGTGCATTTGCAACTGGCCCCGGATTTCAGCGAAGGCCTGCCGCGCGATCTCGCCCTGGCTCTGTTCCGGATCGTCCAAGAGTGTTTGACGAATGTCCATCGTCATTCCGAAAGCCCAAGTGCATTTGTGACACTCGCCCGTTCACTAAATGAAATTACTCTCGAGGTCAAGGATAGAGGCAAAGGAATTTCCCTGCAACTTCAGTCGAAGATCTCCTCCGGCCAGAGCTCTGGCGTGGGCTTCCGCGGAATGCGAGAACGAATCCGTCAGTTTGGCGGCCGCTTAGAAGTTCGTAGTGACGAAGATAGCACTCGGATAGTCGCCATTCTGCCCGCTCCAGACCTGCCCGCGTCTGAGGAGCACCCGCACACCGGAACGCAGGACCGCGCGGAGGCGCTGAGTCCAGAGAGGTACGCAGAGAAGCCGTGACTAGTGACTGCGGCGTCGTGAGCGATCGCTGATGGCCCCGAGTCTGCGCCGTCCACCGCTGGATTCCTCGCTGGGATTGAGCCCGAGATAACTCGTGATCTTTTTGCTGCGGTGAAAATGAGCTATTGGACCGATGCTCAGAACAAAACCCAGAGACACGACCGGACCAATTCCACAGATTTCACCTGGCGGAAAGAAAACAGTGAGCTACAAGGTCCACTGTCGTTCGTGAATGGTGAATCCTCGATGCTCACGAGATCCGTGATGAGACAAAATCACTTGGACCTAGGGTCTTGTCGGACTTGCTCAGCGCCATACTAGGCACGGCTACACGATTTTTTTGTTCCCTCCTACCTGATTCCCGCTATGGCAACTCGTGGCTGGCCGTTGTTTATGGAAGGTGCGGGCTATTTCAGCACTAGAAATTACGGAGACCAGGCGAAGTTTGCTTTGGCAGGAGACCACATGGAAGCGAACAGGTTGAAACATCTTTACGTGGAGGAATTGAAGGATTTGTACAGCGCGGAAAGTCAGATGGTGAAAGCCCTGCCCAAGATGGCCAAGGCAGCGACTTCAGAGGAACTGCGCGCGGGATTTCAGGAACATCTGAAGCAGACGAGGGGGCATGTAGCCCGGCTCGAAGAGATCTTCAAAACCCTCGAAGAAAGCCCGAAGGGGAAGAAATGCAAGGGCATGGAGGGGTTGATCAAGGAAGGCGGCGAAATGATCGCGGAAGATCTCACGCCGGAAGAATTGGATGCTGGGCTGATCTCAGCGGCGCAGCGCGTGGAGCACTACGAAATCGCCGGGTACGGCTGTGTGAGCACGTATGCGAAGCTGCTGGGAGAAGACGCGGCGGAATCGCTTTTGCGGCAGACGCTCGAGGAGGAGAAAGAGACGGACGAGAAGCTGACGGACTTGGCAAGCGGTATCAATCTTGAGGCGGCCACTTCCGAAGAAGCCGTCGACAGCAAGAATGGGAGGAGGACTAGTAAAGCAGCGCGCGCCTAGTCGCAAGCTTGAGTAATGCCAGTAACACAATTCAAAGGAGGAAAAGAGATGAACGGAAGTTCGACCAAATTACGGCGATTGCTTTTGCCGGTGGGTGCGCTGGTGTTTTGCGCATCCCTGATGGCTAGAGCGGTGCCGGCGAACCAAGATCCCCAGCAGACGCCACCTGACAACACCAAGCAAAACAAGGATCAGACCAACCCAACCGCGGATCAGCAGAAGATGAATCCCGCGGACCGCACCATTACGCAGAAGATTCGAAAGGCGATCCACGAGGACAGTACGCTCTCGACGTACGCGCACAACATCAAAATCATCACGCAAGACGGAAAAGTGACACTCCGCGGGCCAGTGCGGTCTGAGGAAGAGAAGACCAACATCGAAGCCAAGGCAGTGGCCGTGGCCGGAGAAGGAAACGTAACCGACCAACTGGAAATTGCGCCACCGAAATAATGAAACGGGAAAAAGATTGAGCGGAAATCGAAAGTAGCTGAAATTCAAAGGAGGAAACAATGTCAGGAAAAAAAGTAGGAGTATTCGGAATTTACTCGACGCGTGTGGGAGTTGAAAATGGCGCGGATGCGCTGGTGAGAGCGGGCTTCCCGTCGCCAGATATATCCGTGCTATTGCCGGAGAGTTTGGCCGGCGCAAAGGAGATGGGGACGGAGAAGGCTACGAAAGCGCCCGAGGGTACAGCAGCAGGTGCGACCACGGGAGGCGTCATTGGCGGCGCGCTCGGAGTGCTGGCCGGCGTGGGACTATTGGCGATTCCCGGGCTAGGGCCCTTCATCGCGGCAGGTCCAATCATGGCGGGACTTGCAGGGCTGGGCGTTGGCGGAGCAGTGGGAGGAGTTACCGGCGCTTTGATCGGCGCAGGAATTCCTGAATTCGAAGCGAAACGGTATGAAGGGCGCTTGCAGAAGGGCGGAATCCTCCTTTCGGTACACTGCGACACGTCGGAGGAAATCAAGCGTGCCAAAGATGTACTGAAGGCAACGGGCGCGGAAGATGTGACCTCGACCGGCGAAGCTTCGGTGGATCGCGACGCCAAGGCTGCGCGCACAAGGTAGTAATCGAATTGAACGAAGACGGAGGAAGCCGGATTACGGCTTCCTCCCTTTTTTTCCGAGGAGCAGCTAACGAACTGCGGAGAGTACTCGCCATTCCTCGCCGGCTTTCTCGGCTATGTCACCGGAACAGTCAAGAACTGCCTGTTGCAAGCCTTGCGATCCAGGCAGACCGCGAAAACGATTACTGGCGACGGGTTGGTGCCGGAAGCTCATCGCGAACAAATTTGATGGGTCGAATCCGCCGAAGCGTAGGGCGCAGACCAGGAGACAGAGCGCTTGGTTGTGCAGATGGCGAGGGAACATCCGAGCTGGGGCTGTGACTGACCTACCGTGTGAGCCGTTCGGCAAAAACCTGAAAACCTCTCGGGCGTTTGCCTGGTCATTTGTCACCTCCAGGCAAGTCCCCCCGCGGGTCCTTGAGAGAGATGACCATGGGTTTCTCCGGATCGCAGTGGAGGGCCAGCTCCAGATCGTCAGAGTTCTTGATTTCGACTCGAAACTCGCCGAATTCGTTTGTCAATTCGTGAACAAGATTCCCGCGCCGATTAGAGAGCGTGACATGTAAGCCGCTGCCGAAAATTTCCGGGCGGCCCACATCCAACACTTGCCCGGTCACAACCATGCGGTCGTGCCCTGGCTTTGCTGCATCAATCTGCAGATCAATCTGGAACGGACCCGCACGGTAGAGCATGTGTCTGATCCCTGGGAAGGCTGCACGCGCTCCTGAAAAGGATGGTTGCAAGAAGCTGTCGAACAGCACCTCGATGACGCTGCTTTTCTCATTTCGACTGCCCGCCCATCTTGCCGGACCAACCATGGCGGCAGCCTCTTGAACGGCTTGCTGTGGTGGCAGATAGGCCGACTCGGCTGTGGCAAAACTTCGTACCTTTCGCCGTAGGACCACATGCTTGGCACGCTTTTCGCAGCCAGTCACCAGGTGCTTTTGAATTGCCTCCATCTGCTCTGGAGAAGTTGCCCGATTGACAAAATCAACCCATTCCTCTGCCCTGAAATGATTCATCGCGATCCCCCTGCAATGCTTTCAACTTCCGCTCCCCAGCGGATGGGCGCGCCTTTCGCCACCCGGGAAAAAAGGGAAAGCAGTGTCGCGGAAAATATAGGAGGCCAGGAAATTAAATAAGTCCTTGTGTTTCAGGCAGTTTGCCAACAAGGACGAATGGAGCCCAAAAGTAGGGATGAGGAACTTCTTCGCGCAATTGATTCATAGCTGCTTGCAACGATCCGGCCATGTCCTTGGTTTCGATATAACGCTTGTAGAACGCATGCATTAGTCTCGCAGTACTTTGATCATGAACGTCCCACAAAGAAAGAAGTAGAGAAGTCGCGCCCGCACAGAATAGACCACGTTGCAGCCCCAGGAGTTCATCGCCCTGTGCGACGAAGTTCATCCCTGTGGCGCATCCGCTAAGAGTCACAAGCTTGGCAGGGAGGCGCATGTGGTAAAGATCGTGGAGATTCAAGTACCCATCTCCCAAGCGAATGCCTGAAAACATTGGGTTGTCCTGGCGGTAGTTGCCATGTGTGGCGATATGCAGGAGACCGCTCTCCGCGCCCTTCTTCTTGAGCTGGCCCGAGGTGGCCTGCTCCCCGACGAGCAGTTCAGGATGGGGAAGCAAGAGGGCTACAGACTCCACCTCGCCCAGAATGTGCGGGGCTCGCTCGTCGGGGATGCCCATGACCAATGAGATGGGTTGTTCACTTTGCGCCTTTTCTTGGCAGAGAGTGAATACGGTTGCGCTTGGCGCGTACGAGATTGTGTAGGCTTCGCACAGATACTGGTCTTCGTTTCGCAGAGCGTGGAAGGGTAGGAAGTGCAGGGCACCGTGTGGCACAAAAACCAGGTGTTTGGTTTCGATGTGTTTGCGCAGTGGAGCAAACAGCTCGTCGCAGAGCGATTTCAAATGGGCCTGTGTGGCATCCAGCAGAGGTCGTTCGAAACGCTGTGTATATGCGACTCCCATTCGGAATTTTGAAATCTGAAACCGCAAAAGCTGCAGAGAATGGGTTATTCGAGACACCACGCTGACTGGAACAATCTCTGTCTTGTTTTTCTTGACGACTGCCGCGATGAGTTGATCGCCAGTCGAATAGTATTCAATTAGCGTCGTGTCTACCGGCAGATTGCGCTGCAATCGTTGCAACGAAAAATCCGCCGGGGCTTCCAGGGTGGCGTTCTCACGCTCGTGTGCTGTCAGTTCGCGCAGGCTTCGCAGCAATTCGTTTTCATGGGATACCGCTTTTTCCCGCAATCCGCGAATCCGTTTGTGAGCGTTTTCCTCGGGGCGCAATTGTTCGAGTTCGATCCGGTGGTAGTACCAGTTCAACTCTTTCCGCAAATCCCGAATCCGCCGCACAAGCTCGCTCTGACCTTCTTCACCCAAGGGCAGGCTCTTGTCGCTTTGAAAAATCGTTTCCGTCATGCTTCGTGATTTTGCAGCTTCGATCCAGCCAAACACCTCTGTGGTTGAGGTCTCTTCTTCCCTCCCTGTCAAATGCAGTTCCACCAGCGCCTCATACGCTTGCAACCGGTTCTTCACGAACGAAATCTTCAACTCTTCGGAATGCAAGCGGCTCCGCACCATCTCGAGGGACTTGCAGGCCTCGCGGTAAGTATCGAAGGCAGTCTCGCGTTCACCTCGGATGTGGGCAATTCGGCCGCGCAGCAAATGTGCTTGGTAGAAGAATACGGGTGCCTGGAACATGTCGAGTTTCGACATGGCCGCTTCAGTTTCATTTTCCGCGGTGGCAAGTTCACCGAACTGCAATGCGATGCGGCCCAGTAACAGGTGTGCGAGAGCCGCTTTTCCTGAAAGCACGGTCTGATCGAAAAAAACCGCCGCGGCAGTGCAAAGTTTCCTCGCGTCGAAATACTGGCCGTCCTGGAACAGGAGAAGTCCCTGATACAAATCGAGCAGCCAAGGCCAGACGAGATTCTTCTCTTTCTCGAACATTTCGCGGGCCCTCGCAAACCGCTCGAGGGATTGCACGGTTTTTCCCTGTTGCCCGCAGGCGATAGCTTCGTTTGCCAGACTTTTAGCTGCTTCGTAGCCCATACCGAGCTTCTCGAAGCGCAGAAAGGCTTCGCGGGCCATTTGCCGGGCTTCCTCACTCAAGGTCAACTCCAGATAGATCTCCGACAGGTCCATGTAGCAGAGTGCCACGTGATATGCATCGCCGCTTACTTCGCAAGCTCGGCGGGTGGCGTAGAGCATCTCAATAGCACGGCTGTATTCGCCGCGGAAGTAGTACAGGTAGGCGATGTTGTAATCAGCCTGGTCGCGCAGGAGGGGCATGCCGTATCGCTCGCTCAGATTTCGCGCCTTCTGATAACAATCCAGCGACCGGGGGAAATCATTCAAGCTGATGAGGCACATAGCCATGTTGTGGAGGCTAATGGCGGCTCTTTCCCATTGCCCCTGTTCGGAAAGTGTCTGGTAGGCCCGTTCATAGTGAGCGAGAGCTTCCTCAAAGCGGTCTTGGCGGTGAAAGATGTTGCCCACATTGTTTTCCAGGCCCGCAATTCGTGGGGTTTGCCCAAGATCCTTGAAGGTCTCCCTTGCCTGGTCGGCCGCTTTAAATGCGCGCTCGTATTCGCCAAGCAGAATCAACGGTTGGATAGAGCTGCTCTGCGTGCGAGCTGCCTGCAATCGCTCTCCTAACTCTTCGAATAGTCGGAAAGCTCTTTCGTGGTGTGCAATTGCTGCGCGGTTTTCCCCGCAGGCGTAAAGGGCGTTTGCTTTGGCCCTCAAGGCCAGAGCCAAGTCTTCCTTGCGCCGCAATTTCTGCGCAATCAAGAGAGCCGCTTCGGCCACGCGCATTGCTTCTGCCGTGTTTACGCGGATTTTTTCCACTACGAGGTCAGCGAGTTGCTTGACGAACTCTGAACGAAGCAGAGCCTTGTGCCGAGAAAGAAAGTTTTGCCGCACGGCACCGCTCTCAAGGCTGCTCAATTCAGATAGCAGTTCACTGTGGGATCTCTTTTTGTCACCAGGTCGCATTATCGAAATCCTGGTTCGGCGAGTTGCCAACGCAGATGCTGGAGGCACTTCTGCCATAGGAAGCCAGTGGATCCCGGCTCCAGCCCTGAATCCGCTGCGAGGTCCGGGGTAGGGTCTCAAGAAATAACATCTCAATCAAACGACGGCATGGTGGGCTGAGTCTGGCCAAAGCTTGGCTTAGCATCGATTCTTCCTGCCTTCGTTGCAAAAGGTCTTCCACGATAGCGGACCCTTCCGGTACGGGCAAATCAGGTTCGGCATCGCGGTGCACCCAATGAGCGCCTTGGCCGCGGAATGGTGTTGTTGACTCAGCGCGGATTCACTCGCGCATGCCCCAGGGCTGGGCTGCACCTTCCGATTTGTGTTGTGCGCGCAGGCCGCCAGGCGTCTCGCGCGAAGTCCGGCGATCCAATCACATTTCATCGAATTAATTTCCGGGGCCGGTGAGTGGATAACAAACCTGAGAGAGGAAACCCAACCACGAGAAATACGGTTTGCATGAGCCGCTCAGTCAGGTAGCGCATCACCACGCCTCGGGCGGCCGCGGAGTAACACTTGTTCCCATGGAGGCATTCACCATTTGGCGGGTAATGAAATGCCTTGGGCTATGAAACACTCTTTCAGCCTTGCCAAACTCTACAATTTGGCCTTGTTCCATGACTGCGATCTCATCTGCCAGATGCACTGCCATCCTGAAATCGTGTGTGACGAACAAGTAGGTGAATCCCGGGGAACCCTGTAGGTCAAGGAGCAGGTTTCGAACCTGCGCCTGTATGGAACAATCCAGCGCTGAGAGTGCCTCATCCAGAATCAGCAATTTCGGATTTAGCGCCAGAGCACGCGCAATCGCCACTCTCTGTTTTTGCCCGCCACTCAGTTCATCCGGTCTTCGCAACACCTTTTCCAGCGGTAAACCTACGCGGTTGAGCAGTTCACGGGCTCTCTCACCCTTTTCTCGCTTACCAAGGCGACGTTGAACATCCAAAGGTTCGGTCACTATCTCCAGAACGGTCAGTCTCGGATTCAAGGAACTCGCGGGGTCCTGAAACACCAATTGGATCTGCGGGCGAACTGACCGCAATTGTTTTTCCTTGAGGCCGGTGATCTCATCATCTTCAAAGCGGATGCTCCCCGAGGTTGGACTTTCCAGGCATGCAATACAACGTGCCAACGTACTTTTTCCCGAACCCGACCCACCTACCAGAGCCAACGTAGAGTTCGGATAAATCACGAAGGAAACTCCTGCCAGCGCAGTCACTCTTTTGCCAGCACGAAAGAGACTTCCGCTTTCATAACGCTTCTTCAAATTCTCTACTCTGAGAAGTGGCTCCATATTCTCTCGCGCAAAGTCGACTCTACCACCATACTTGACGGGTGAAATCTTGTGAGCATCCGTGAAGGCAGGCAGTCGGGCTCGGAGCGTACAGATCTCCTTGGGATCGACGCATCACCGTTAGATGAGCATTTTCATTCGAAACCACCAGAGGTGCATCCTCCGGATCACTGGCAGTGGCAAAACTCACCCCAGCAAGCACAGGAGATTCTGCGTCCGTCCCCGCAGCGTAGGTCACGCAAAGATCCAGAACTTCAAGGGACTCCATGCGAAGCTAAGGGCCTTCTCGCTCTCTCCCATGGCCATTTCAACTGTGCCAGGCGGCCAACTTACACATTTTCCCTACCGATGGAACGGCAATAAGTTAAGTTGAGCTGACATTCCGTGTCGACAGTGCCCCCTGCAATGTTTGATGTCTCGCGAGCGCGATAGGGTTCAGATTTGCAGATCAGCTCTCAAGAAAGCTGATAGCACTCGGTGGGCCTGTGACTTCAGTTACCTACCTCGAAGCTCAGTCAGAAAGCAACCATTCCGCAGAACCTCAGTTTGGACCATGTAAGGGTAATGGTGGGTTTACTGGAGCCGTGATTCAGGTTTTTCATCGATTGGCAGCGAACCACGTCAATGTTATCTAACTCCAGAGCCGACGATCGGCCCGAGCTGCATAGCTGCAGCAAGCGGCCCACCAGCCCCGCGCCTCAGAGATTTGCCATCGACTAATGCAGTGCAATATGGTCGTCGCCACTGGACTCAACGGAAGAATGGAAAAGCGTCTCCCTATCGCTGTTGTTGTGCATCTTGGCGACGTCCAGGATCACAACGCAGCTGAGTTGACTTACACCGAAAACGTCAGTGCCCATGGTGCATGCGTGATTTCCAAGCGTGCTTGGCAACCTGGCGAACCGGCACAAGTCACGTCCTTGGAAGAACTGATTGCGCTTCGCGGGAAAGTCGTTTATTGCCGCAAATGCGGCAACGACCGATATGTTGTCGGATTAACCTTTCAAGGATGCGAAGTAACCTGGAGGACCTATCGCAACTACGCTTCGAGTTGAATCCCGCCTGCCATCGCCACTCGCGATTCTTTGTGGTGGCAGTCGCAAAGCTCTGGACCAGCGATTCGCTCTTTGCTCTCGGTATTCCACCTCAACCGTGCGTGCTGAGCTCCTTTGCAGTGGTAATTCCCCTACGCTGACCAGACCTGCTGAGGAGGGAGAGGGGTTGACGCCTTTGAGATTTCCGGAGATCGTCGCTGGTTCCGCTGGAGGCTGGAGTCAGGTTTTTACCCTAATCCTTTATCCGACGCTCACCCGCTATCTTTTTCTCTGTTGATCGTCCTTAATCAGCAGGAAGAACGGCACTGGCTTCCACACAGCTTGATTCCGCTCGACATTCCTCCCCGGGGTCTGAGGAAGCCGGTTCGCCAAGCGATGTTACCGGACAAGCAACCTGCAGGTGCGAGCGGGCCGGGAGAAACCTACATGTGGGAGTTCTATACCTTGCGAAAATTTAGGAGCGGGATTTTGAATCGGGAGGACCAAACGAGGCCGGAAATGGCGTCGGCAAATCAGCGTAGGACAAAGAGGAGTGCCGCAATGCATCGCCGAGCTTGGTTGACGGGTATGTTGCTGGCCCTACTGTGGGCCTCGCCGGCCAGAGCGCAGAATGGAGTCATCGTACGCACGACGCTCGGGGTCCCAGGACTCCAGTTGTTGTGTCTGACGCAAAACTGCAAGGTCGTTGGCGCCCTCGACGGAGCACTCAACCAAGTCTTCTTGTTGACCACGCCCTTGAATCCTCAAACTCTTGTGAATACCCTGATTCTACTTCCGGGCATCGTGAACGCCGAGTTGGATCAGGTACTCAGCCTGATTGGCGCCGTGAATTTGGTTCCTTCGCCCATCCCTAACGCCCTGATGTCAGACAGAACGCTGGTCCCCTACCCTGCCAATTCAGAGACTATGGTGTGGAACAGTTACGCTACGCAACCAGCGGCCGGGGTCGTGGAGGTCCAGAACGCGCAAAGTCAGTTCCAGATAACAGGGACCGGCATTGTCGCAGACATTGATACCGGCGTCGACCCGAATCACCAGGCCCTTCAGGGCGTTTTGTTGCCGGGTTACGATTTCACGCGAAATCAAGTAGGCGGTTCGGAGATGACGGATCTGTCTTCACCTTTCACACAGCCGAACCCTTGCGACTCTACAACATGCCCTACTCCCTTCCAGGTCAATCAATCGAGCGCCGCGATCCTGGACCAATCCTCAGCGGCCATTTTGGACACCAATACGCAATACGCGGCCTTCGGCCACGGGACGATGGTCATGGGTGTGATCCATCTGGTGGCACCGACCGCGCAACTCTTGCCTCTTAAGGCCTTCAAATCGGACGGTACCGCCGATCTCTCCAACATTCTCCGCGCCATTTATTACGGCGTGCAAAACAACGCCAGCGTAATCAACATGAGTTTTGACACCAAGACGGCCTCGACAGAACTCAAAAATGCCCTCGACTACGCCAACCAGCACGGCCTGGTATCAGTGGCGTCCGCGGGAAATGACGGAATGCAGGAAACTGTTTACCCTGCGGCGTTACAGAATGATGTCATGGGAGTCGCTTCGGTAGGCTCGACCACCGCCAGCGATGGCACCCGGTCGACGTTCTCCAATTTTGGCGATGTGATCGTGTGGGTAGCCGCACCAGGGGAAGAGATTGTCACTACGTATCCTTTCAGCACGTATGCTGCGGGATGGGGAACTTCGTTCAGCGCACCCTTTGTCTCCGGCGCTGTGGCGCTCGCGCTGAGCTTGAAGACCGCGATTACTGAGTCTGAAGCGGCGGCCGCGGTGGCGCAGGCGGCTCCGCTAAGTGGCGCCGGCATGGGCCACGGACGGCTTGACTTAGTACCTGCACTCCAGTCCCTGTCTGGCGTAACCGGATCGCCTGACTTTACGGTTGCGGCCGCGCCGGCGACCGCCATGGTCTCAGCGGGGGGCTCGGCAATCTACACCGTCACTGCGACTCCAGCAAACGGTTTCTCACAGACCGTAACTTGGAATTGCACGGGTGCCCCGATGGGAGCAGCATGTTCCGTCTCGCCGGCGACAGTCACCCTCGACGACGCTCATTCGGCGACGGCCACTGTTACATTGATGACCATGGCAACGGCGTGGTCGCCGCCTCTGCCTCCGC
>Ga0210395_10002298_pt1 | contig 14874 bp, 10 predicted proteins | sample IncBWH4OmetaG_FD_150861 | JGI IMG/M metagenome (GOLD analysis project Ga0210395, IMG submission 150861) | Forest soil microbial communities from Barre Woods Harvard Forest LTER site, Petersham, Massachusetts, United States - Inc-BW-H-4-O ... | reverse complement strand
AGGTTAGCACGATTGTTTGCCGCTAGAATCAACCCGAACCTAGAGATTAAGTAGCGCGGAAAAACAAAAAAATCCAATCTTTACATCTCTTTACGTTGAGCCCTAAAGAGTTGAGAGCTAAAGCAAATCGCTACGGATGCGCCTCCGCCTCCTGCCCCACTAGCCCGCGCAAAGACTCCCCGTAAGGCGCGCGCGCGATCCCCTTCTCCGTGATGATGGCGGCCACATACTTCGCCGGCGTCACATCAAACGCCGGATTCTCCACCTCCACCCCATCCGGCGTCATCTGCTTGCCAGCGATGTGGGTGATTTCCCGGGCGTTCCGCTGCTCGATAGGAATTCCGCTGCCATCAGCGCAAGCCAGATCGACGGTCGAAATCGGTGCGGCCACATAAAACGGAATCCCATGCTCCTTCGCCAGAATAGCGACCGTATAAGTCCCAATCTTGTTGGCCACGTCGCCGTTGGCGGCAATCCGGTCGGCGCCCACCACGATGGCTCCAATCTTGCCCTGCTTCATCATCGCCCCGGCCATGTTGTCGGAAATCACGGTCGTGGGGATGCCGTCTTTCATGAGCTCCCACGCCGTTAGCCGCGAGCCTTGTAGAAATGGCCGAGTCTCGTCGGCGTACACGTGAATTTTCTTTCCCTGCCCGACCGCCGCCCGGATCACTCCCAACGCGGTGCCGTATCCCGCCGTGGCCAGCGCCCCGGCATTGCAGTGCGTGAGCACTCCGCCCGCACTCGGCATCAGCGTCGCGCCGTGCTGTCCCATCGCTTGGTTGGCCGCAATGTCTTCCGCGTGCATGCGCTGCGCTTCTTCAATCAGGTCGCGCTTGATGTGCGGAATCGGCCGCATCCGGATGCGCTCAAACTTCTCCTGCATCCGCCGGATTGCCCAGAAAAGATTCACAGCCGTAGGCCGGGTCTTCCCGATGAGGTCACAGATCTCGTCGAATTCGCGCTTCAGTTCGCCCGGCGATTCCGCCTTGGAATTGTTCACGCCCAGCGCAATACCTAACGCTGCGGCCACGCCAATCGCGGGCGCTCCCCGCACCACCATGTTGCGGATCACATCGGCCACCTGCTCATGCGTCTTGCAGGTCACATAAACTTCTTCGGTCGGCAGCTTCGTCTGATCGATGAAGCGCACGCCCTCGTCGGTCCATTCCAGGGTCTGAATCATAGAAATTGAGTCATTGAGCGAGTAAGTCATCGAGCGATTGAAACGCCAAATCGCGCGATCACTCAATAGCTCGATCTCTCAATTCTTATGTCTTATGCGCCTCGCAGAGGTTCCGCGGATTATTTGTCACTGCCGGACGCCCGCAGACTTCGCACGCTGCCGCCGCGGCAAAAATACTCGGCACCGTGTCGTCGTTCTGTAAAATGTGTTCCTTCCGCACGTCGTTCGCGGTAAAGATAGAAATGAACGACGCCGCACCTGCCGCCTTTTCCACATTCTGGCGCCCGTTGGCTTCTTCCCGCTCCACCAGGCACATCACGCCAACCACTTCGAATCCAAATTCGCGCGCCGCTTCAATCGCCTGCACAGTCGATGCCCCCGTGGTGCAGACATCGTCCACAATCACCACCCGCGCGCCCTTCTCGCGGAAGCCCTCGATGCGCTGCCCGGTTCCGTGCTGCTTTTCCGCCTTGCGCACCAGAAAGCCGTCCAGTTCGCCGCTCACCACCGAGACCGCGACCACGATCGGATCAGCGCCCATAGTCAGCCCGCCAATCGCCCGCGCTCTCCATCCCCGCTGCCGGATTTCTTCGAGAAACACTTCCCCCGTCAGCCGCGAGCCTTGCGCGTCCAACGTCGTAGTCCGGCAGTCGATGTAGTAGTCGCTGGTCCCGCCGGAAGAAAGTTTGAACTCGCCCAGCCGGAAGGACTTATGAGCCAGCGTGCTCAACAGCTTCTGGTGTGCTTGGGACATAACACTCGAAGACATGAAAATCTACGATACCACGACTCCGTCGTCACCCGGCTCCCTGCAGCGCACCCCGAATCTCCTGGTTGCTCATAACTGCAGCCAGTTTGTCCTTCATATATCTCATCGAGATGTCGTGATGCTCGCGATCATACGAATCAATGCAATCGGAGGCCAGGATCACGGTCCAATCTCTTTGATAGGCGTCGACCGCGGTGGTGCGAATGCATGCATGCGTATTGATCCCGGCGAGGATGAGCGCGTCGGGCCTAATCCTCCGGAGTGCCTCGTCCAACGTTGTGCCGAAAAATGCGCTGTAGCGTTTCTTCACGATCACAACGTCCGTCGGGACGACATGCAATTCGGAAATGACCTGACTGCCTCGAGTCCCTTTGATCGTGGTTCGTATGCCTTTAGCTTTCATTTCCAGGAACGCGTCGCTCAAGTCCGGCTCGAATTCTTGGCGAATCCAGATGATGGAATGGCCGAGCCCGCGAATCAGGTCGACCAATTCATTGATGGATTGAATCAGTTTTTCTTTCGGCGCCGGTTCCCAGTCCGCCAGGAAGTCATTCAACATATCGATTACGATCAGCGCCGGCCGTTCCATGAGCAAAACAGTATCAGACGCCCTCCCCCAAAGCACGGTGCCAACCGGGACCTGCTGGCCGGCGCTGCAGTAGTCTGGCAACGGGCGAGCAGGCACGCCTGCGTGTTAACCTGAATTCTTGCGGTCGGCGGTGAAGTGACACGAGAAGAGACGCAGTACTGGCGTCTCGCGATGACATTTGAATCGAGGAATAACATTGCAGAGTCTGCGCAGCTTTCTACTGACTATTCTTGTCGGCTTTTTCTTTACACTCATGGTTGTTTGCCTCGTTCCCTCCGCCTCCGCCGATGGCACACGCACGTGGGAACAGTCGAAATTTGAGGACCTCACCAAGGGTACAGCCACGGGAGTGGCCATCCGTAGCGCCGGCGGTCTGGAACTCGCGCCCTCGTTCAAACTGCTCTACGCCACCCCTTCGACCTACATCTGGGCCATCGCCGCCGATGACGCTGGAAACGTCTACGCCGCCACCGGATCGCCCGCCCGCGTATACCGCATTACTCCCGACGGCCATGCGACCATCATTTTTGAGCCGCAGGAATTGCAGGTTCAAACTCTCGAGGTCGACTCTCACGGCACGATCTACGCCGCCACTGCCCCCGATGGCAAAGTCTACAAAATCGAGCACAAGCTCCGCGAGAAATCCGACGCTCCCAAATCCGACAGCAAGTCCGACAAAGACGCCAAAGACCTCGCCAAGCCAGCTCTCGATCCCTCTTGGACTTCCTCCGAGTATTTCGCGGCCGGTACCAAGTACATCTGGGATCTCGTTCTCGACAAGGCCGGCAATCTTTACGTCGCCACCGGAGATCACGGCGAGATTTACAAGGTCACGCCGAAAGGCGAGCACTCGGTATTCTTCAAGAGCGACGAAACCCATATCCGCGTGCTAGCCCTCGATGCTCAGGGAAATCTGATCGCCGGTACCGATGGCAGCGGCCTGATCTACCGGATCTCTCCCGCGGGCGAAGGCTTCGTACTCTACAGCACTCCCAAGAAGGAGATCACCGCCCTTGCGCTCGACCGTGAAGGCAACATCTACGCCGCAGGCGTCGGCGAGAAGCGCGCCAGCGCCACCTCCGCGCCCGGCGTTGCATCGGCCTTGATGACGATGTCAGTCAATGCCGCAGCAAACCCAACTCCCCAGACTCCGGGCATGACGGTCACTATGGCTCCCACCAACCCTCAGCCAGGTTCGTTCCCGTTTCCCGGCGGAGGCGCCAGCAATGGTTCGGACGTCTACCGCATCGCCCCCGACGGTTCGCCATCGCGCATTTGGACTTCGCACGAAGACATCGTGTACGCGCTGGCCCTCGTCCAAATGAATTCAGATTCGCACGCCGAACTACTCGCGGGAACCGGAAACCGCGGTCACGTTTTCGCAATCGAGTCTCAGAATCCCGAATCCCAGGATGAATTTTCCGATCTGCTGAAGGCTCCCGCATCCCAAGTCACAGGCTTCGCCAAGGCTCCCGGCGGCGCTCTCTACGCGGCCACCAGCAACCTCGGCAAGATTTTTCTGCTCGGCCCAGGTCCCGAGAATGAAGGCACTTACGAGAGCGACGTGTTCGACGCCAAGATTTTTTCCCGCTGGGGTCGCGTCGAGTTTCGCGGCGCTGGCAACGTAAGTCTGCTGGCGCGCAGCGGCAATGTCGACAATCCCGACCGCAACTGGAGTCCGTGGAAGCCGGTGAATCTCGCAAAAGATAAAGACTCTGAGATGGGAGTTCCCGCGGCCCGCTATGCCCAGTGGAAGGCGGTGCTGCATGCGGGCAGCGTCAAACCTGTAGTCGATACCGTCACCCTGAACTATCTCCCGAAAAATGTCGCGCCTGAAATCGAGGATGTCTCAGTGCAGGTGGGTGTGCGCTACCAGCCCCTCCCGAAGTCGGCCGGACTAAATCTCGGCAACGATATCAGCGGCTCGTCCGGTGTCCATTTCGAGTCGCCCACGCCCAGCAATCACGATCGCGATGCTATCGGCGTGAAATGGAATGCGCACGACGACAACGACGATCAACTCGTCTATTCGGTCTACTATCGCGGCGACGGCGAAACGCGCTGGCTCCTGTTGAAAGACAACCTGACCGACAAAGCCTATTCCTTCGACGCGAGCCTCCTGCCCGACGGCGGCTACACCGTCAAGGTCGTTGCTTCCGATGCGCCGTCGCACTCCCCGGGCGATGCGCTGACCGCGTCGAAAGAAAGCCGCCGCTTCGAGGTCGACACCACGCCCCCGCGCGTCGAGAATCTCTCTGCGTCGCTGGAGGGCGCACAGATTCGCGTACGCTTTCGCGCCGACGACGGATTTTCCACCATCAAACGCGCCGAGTATTCCATCGACGCCGGCGAATGGAAATTCGTTGAGCCCACCGGCCAGCTTTCCGACGCGAAGATCGAAGACTATGACTTCCTGGCCGCCGTCGGCCCGGGGAACGAATCTGCCGCCGAGCATGTAGTCGTCGTGCGCGTCTACGATAAATACGACAACCTGGGCGCAGCCAAGGCTCTGGTGAAAGGAAAGTGAGGCGCGCTCATCACTAATATCCTCGAGCCACTAAGACTGTGGGAGACCATTACTGCTCGACGTCCACTACTGTCGCGTCCTGCAAGCTCGAACTCTGAATTGACGTCAACTCTCCGGCGTGGCGTAATTCCGGGAATAACCACGCCCACACCGCGATCACCACCAAAGTTCCAATCCCTCCCAGCACCACCGCCGGCACAGTCCCAAACCACTGCGCCGTCACTCCTGATTCGAATTGCCCAAACTCGTTCGACGTCCCAATAAAAATCATATCCACCGCAGTCACGCGCCCGCGCATTTCATCCGGCGTCGCCAGTTGCGTCAGCGTAGCGCGGATGATCACGCTGATCATGTCGCTCGCTCCCAGAAGCAGCAGCGCGATCAGCGACAAAGTCAGGCTGCGCGAAACGCCGAACAGGATGGTGAAGATTCCGAATCCCGCCACCGCCCACAGCAGCGTAGGTCCCGAGCGCCCCCGCAGCGGCCAATGCGCCAGCAACACGGCCATGATTGCCGCCCCTACTCCGGGAGCCGTGCGCAAGAGTCCCAATCCCCACGGTCCTGTCTGCAGAATTTCCCGCGCATATACGGGAAGCAGCGCCACCGCTCCGCCGAGCAGCACAGCGAACAGATCCAGCGAAATCGCGCCCAGAATCAACTTCTTGCGCCAAATGTAATGTAGTCCCGCGAAGAGAGTTTTCAGCGTCATCGGTTCTCTCGCCCGCGCCTTCACTTCGGGTTTGATCTTGAACGACGAGACCGTCGCGCCCACTGCCGTCAGCAAAGCAATCCCATACACGACCGCCGGACCATGGAACGCCGCATAAAGAATTCCGCCGAACGCCGGCCCCAGAATCGTAGCCGCCTGAAAGATGCTGGCATTCCATGCCACTGCATTCGGAAAATGCTCTGGAGGAACCAACTGCGGCAGAATCGAACGGCTGGCCGTGCTGTTAAACGACCGCACCACTCCGATCAGCACCAGCACCACGTAGATTGACCGGATCGATGGAACGCCCCGCTCAACCAGAGCCAGCAGCAAGGCGAAGCAAACGGCATATCCCGCATAACACGCCGACAGCACATGGCGTCGCTCAAACCGGTCGGACGCATGCCCGGAAATCGGAAACAGCAGAATTGCCGGCAAAAATTGCGCCAGCCCCACATAGCCTAAATCGAGCGGTCGCTTGGTGATTTCGTAAACCTGCCAGCCCACCGCTACGGCCTGCATCTCGACCGCTGCCACAATCAGAAACCGCGCAATCTGGAACAGCACGAACCCGGGATGCGTGAAGGCGGCGCGGCCTGCTCTGGCGTCGGCGGTCGTAGGCATGAACCTCTAATGTGCCATAGAACGCTACTGGTGTGCAGCGAATGTGCAGGAGAAGTCAGCCGATGTGCAGATGATCATCAGACTGGAAATGTGAGAAGCGATCGTCTACGAGTGCGCAGCGCTAGATCGCGCCGCCGGTGCGGCAATCTCAATGCGGTTCCTGCCGTTCTTTTTCGCAGCGTACAAACTCATGTCCGCCTCATGCAGGAGTTCCGCCACCGTGCCGTCCCGAGTCAAGCAGGTCGCCGTTACACCCATGCTGACCGTTGCAGACGTCGTCCCGAACGGCGTAACAATCGGATCTTTCCCAACCAACTTCCGGATCTCATCGGCACGCCGCGCCCCAACCTCGAGTGAGCACCCCGGCAGAATCAGAATAAATTCCTCGCCGCCATAGCGCCCAACCAGGTCGTACGGTCGCAGGGTTTGCTTAAGCCGCTGCGCCACTTGTTTCAGAACTTCGTCTCCCGCGCCGTGACCCATCGTGTCGTTGACCCGCTTGAAGTGGTCAATATCCGCCAGGATGAGGCTGGCCGGCTTATCTTCGCGCCCGCTGCGCGAAAACTCCCGCTCCAGCGCCGTAATAATTTCCGCCCGGTTCAACAGGTTGGTCAAAAAATCATGAGTCGCCGCGAAGCGCAACGATTGCTGTAGGTCTAGAATTCTCTTGCCCACCATAATCCTTGATCGCAACTCGGCAGGGTCGACCGGTTTCGAAAGATAGTCGTCGGCGCCAGCCTCCATCGCCGTCAGCAGATCCTGCTTTCGATTCTTCGCCGTCAGCATCAGGGCATAAATATATTTTCCATGGCTCTGTTTGCGAATACGCCGCAGAACATCAATGCCGTCGAGACCCGGCAGCAGCCAGTCGAGGATCGCCAACTCGGGAGAGTCGGGAGACTCAAGCAGCTTGACGGCTTCCGTGCCGCTGCCGACGCTCACATGATCGAAGCCCCAATCTTCCAGGTAGCCACCGATCTTGCGCCGTTCGATGTAGGAGTCCTCGACCAACAAAATCTTCATACTCGCCCCGTTCGCATGTTTGCAGCCGAGCGCGGCAATAACAAGGTTACGAGGAAGGAACGAAGGGACATGTCCCCCGGCTGATTTCGCCTGGGGTTGATTTCTCTTGCGTGGATTTCGCCTAGAAGATACTTGCGGTCACGCTACTACCGGCGCGTTGGCGATTCCAGCCGTCCCAAACACGCGCCGATAGCGCTCGACCTCCGCCGTCGGCCCCAGCGCCTTGGAATAATTATCAGAGAGCTTTACCGCCGGCCGCCCTTCAACGTCAGACACTTTGCAGATCAGGCTGATCGGGTCAAACCCCGCCCCATTATTCGGATTGCAGCCGCGAAAATCGTTGGTCAGCAGCGTTCCCCAACCAGCGCTGAACCGCACCCGCCGCCCCGGCGTCCACTTGTTGCGATTCTCAAAATCCTCTGCGCTCGCAAAATCGCCAGGCCCCACGCCCTTGCCCAGTGTTCCGCCAAAATACGCGTGCAGTCCAAGAATCGTCTCCACATCCAGCGTGTCGGACGCAATCAGCAGTTTCTCCCGCGGATCCCTGCCGTGTGCCTGCAGCCACGCTATGTATTCGTCTCCGGCGGCGTACGGATCTTTACTATCCACGCGCTGCCCAGTCCAGTCTGCGACCCACTCCGGCGCTCCGGCCAGAAACTGCGTCGTGCCAAACGTGTCAGGCAACATCACTCGCAACGCGCCTTCATAACTCTGCTGCCACAGTTCCAGCACGCGGTACTGCGATGCCTTCAGCGCCACGTCATCCGGCGCCAGCGCCGCCATCACCATCGGAATCTCATGCGCGTTGGTTCCAATCGCTTCCAGATCGTGCTTGTGCGCCAGGAACGCATTCGATGTCCCTATGAAATTGCTCCCAAGATTGGCGGCCATGGCGACGACCACATATTCCTGCCACAAAAAGCTGTGCCGCCGGCGCGTTCCAAAGTCGGCAACGCTCAATCCTGGAACGCCGCGGAGCCGCTCGATCTTATTCCACAGTTTCGTCTTCGCCCGTGCATACAGAATGTCGAGCCCGAACTCGCTCAGCGTCTTCAGGTGCGCGCGAGTTTTCAATTCATCGAGAATCGCCAGCGCATACAACTCCCACATCGTGGTATCAGTCCACCGGCCCTCAAACGTTAGATGGATCTGCCCGTCGCGCACCGACAGCTGATAATCCGACAGCCGGAAGTCGCGCTCCAGCCACTCCAGAAACGCCGGCTCGAAAATTCCACGTCTCCCATAAAACGTGTTGCCCGCCAGCCACACCAGTTCCGACTTTCGAAACCGCCGTCCCCGCACGTGTTGCAGTTGCACCTTGAGCTCTTCAATGTGGATGATGTCTGCCATCCGCACCGATGTGTGCCGGTTGATCAGAGAGAACTCAACGCGCGTGTTCGGAAAATGCTTCCAGATAAACTGCAGCATCAACAGCTTGTAGAAATCCGTGTCGAGCAGCGACCGCACTACCGGATCCAGTTCCCAGTTGTGATTGTGCGCCCGTTCTGCAAAGTTGACGATCATCGCAAGAGAGCCGGCCTCACTGCCGGCCTAGCAGCCAGTCTAGAGGAAAGACCTCCGAAAGATGAACAGTCTAGCAGTTCGCAGATGGATTGAATGTTGGGCGGCGCAACGCTCGTTCCGTGCAGCGAGCGTTCTTCTTTCCTGGCGGCGCCTGCCCGCAATGACTTTCGTCAACTCATCTGCGTGCTTTGAAGTTCACCCGCGCCCTCCATCCCGGCACGCTCAACCGTCCTTAAGTCTTGTAGTTGGTGCCCCGCAGCGGTAACCCGGTTAGCGCCCGCCCCAGCCCTGTAAAATCACCTCATGCAGTTGCTCCGCACCCTGGCTTGGCTAGCCTGCGTCGTCTACTCCACCATCCCGCTCTTCTGGCTGATGATCCACCCCAGAGCGCATCGTTGGCGGGAGCGCGAGGCCTCGCCTTTCCGCGTACTCCTCCCCGCCTGGATCGTCATGTGGATCGGCATCGGCGTCCTCACCGGCCCATGGCGCGCCGCAGCCTTCTATTCGACGCCTTGGTCGTGGCCTCCCGCAGCCCTCCTGCTTGCCACAGGCATCATGATCTATTCGAGTTCAGGCGCCCAATTCAGCTGGGCGCAGCTAGGCGGCCTACCCGAACTCCGCCCCAGAAACGACAACCAGCACCTCGTTACTACCGGCATCCGTTCCCGAGTCCGCCATCCCATATATATCGCCCATCTCTGCGAAATGCTGGCCTGGAGCGTCGGCACTGGCCTCGCCGTCTGCTGGTTCCTCACCGCCTTCACCATCGCCACCGGCGCCGTCATGATCCGCATGGAAGACGCGGAACTGGAGAAACGCTTCGGCGCAGAGTTCATCTCTTACCGTCAGACCGTCGATGCAGTATTCCCGAAGCGCCGCATATGATCCGCTGGTTCCCGGACTTCCTCCGGTAGTCGTTATAATCCGACTTAGCTGAAAGCTCGTAGCTCAAAGCTCACAGCTCATAGCTCATGCGCTTCGAACTCTTCATCGCGACCCGCTACCTGCGCGCAAAAAGAAGACAGGCCTTCATCGGCATCATCACCGGCATCTCCATCGCCGGAGTTGCCGCCGGCGTTGCCTCGCTCGTCGTCGCCATGGCCATCACCAACGGATTTCGCCAGGACCTCCAGCAGCGCCTGCTCGGTTCCACATCGCACATCAGCCTGCAGCGCATCGCCGACGACGGCATCAAAGACTGGCCCACGCTCATGGACCGTCTCTCCAAGCAGCCCCACATCGTCGCCGCCGCCCCGGCAATCTTCGAGCAAGTCCTGATTTCGCGTGGCCCGCGCGCCCGCGGCGCCGTCCTCAAAGGCATGATCCCCAACTACGAGCGCCAAGTCGGAGATCTGTTGAACTCGGTGAAAGAAGGCTCGGTCGAAGCCCTAGAAGATGGCCGTGTGGGCGCGGGCGACTCGCCCGCGCAGTCTGGCAGCACTGCCCCAAAAGATTCTCCCGACTCGCTCGCCTCCGTTGCCCAGCGCATCTCCGCCATGCCGCCTATCGTCCTTGGCCAAGACATGGCCGACAGCCTCGGCGCCAAAATCGGAGACTCTGTCCTTGTCACCAGTCCCCAAGGCGAACTCACCCCGTATGGGATGGCCCCGAAATACACGCGCTTCCGCGTGGTCGGAATTTTCAACTCCGGATTCTACGATTACGACTCCAGTTGGGCCTTCGCGCGCCTGTCCGATGCGCAGCGCCTGTTCGGCCTGGGGGATCTGATCTCAGTACTCGAATTCAAAATCGACGATCTCGACCGCGCGGACGCCGTTACTTCCCAGATCGAAGACGCCGCCGGCAAAGGCTTCATGGCCACCAACGCGCTCCGGCAGAACAGCGCCCTGTTCAAAGCGTTGAAGACCGAGCGCCTGGTCACTTTCATCACCATCGGCCTCATTGTATTCGTCGCCGCCCTGAACATCCTTATTTCTCTCATCATGATAGTCATGGAAAAGACGAAAGACATCGCCGTCCTCATGTCGATGGGCACGCGCCGGGCGCAGGTGCGCAACCTGTTTATTGCCCAAGGCGTGCTCATCGGCGCCATCGGTACCGCTATCGGCCTGGTGGTTGGTTACGCCATCTCCTTCGCTGGCGGCCATTACCACGTGCTTTCTCTTTCGCCCGAGGTCTACTCGATCGACTACGTCCCTTTCGCTCCGAGAGCGATCGACGGCGTCTGGGTGGCATTGTTCGCGGTGTTGATCTCGTTCGTAGCCACGCTCTACCCCTCGTGGTCGGCAGCCCGCATTCTCCCCGCCGAGGCCCTGCGCTATGAGTAAGAGCCTCTTTGCCACAGATCTTGGGGGATTCACTCGGATAGGAAAACCTGATTTTGGGTGGCGCAGCGCTTTGAGCGCTGCGATCGAACCACACCTTTTGTGGGGGGCTTTAGCCCCAGAGGGAATCCTCGTCTTGGAGGTCCGGCGCCATAACTGCAATCCCTTCCCGCTTACGCTACTGGGTTTACTGCATCCCGCCAGCCCTTGGAACGAAAGGCACACAACTTGCATCTAACCTCACAAGAATCGATGCTCCGCGTCGAAAGCCTGAAAAAGGTTTTCCGGTCGGGCGAATCGGATCTCGTGCTCTTTGAAAATTTATCGTTCGAAGTCAAGCGTGGTGAAATGCTCGCCATTGTCGGCGAATCGGGAGCGGGGAAGAGTACCTTGTTGCACATCCTGAGCGCTCTTGATAGCGCTTCCGCAGGTGACGTATACTGCGCCCACTTGCGATTGAACTCCTTATCGCACGACGAAGCGGCTGACTTCCGCAACCGGGAAACCGGCTTCGTGTGGCAGTTCCACTATCTGCTGCCGGAATTCACGGCCGCAGAAAACGTTGCCATGCCGCTGTTGCTTCGCGGGCAATCATGGCAGCAGGTCGAGCCAGAAGCGGCACGCTGGCTGCGTGAGGTCGGACTGGAGCAGCGTGCGCATCATCGCTCCGGCGAGCTTTCAGGCGGAGAGCAGCAGCGCGTGGCTTTGGCCCGCGCGCTCATCACTGGCCCCAAGCTGCTGCTGGCCGACGAGCCTACTGGTGACCTTGACGGACATACGGCGGAAGCGGTTTTTGAATTGATCGCTCGATTGCATCGCGAGCACCAACTCACCTCCCTCATTGCCACGCATAACTTGTCGTTCGCCCGCCGCTGCCATCGCGTCTTAAGATTGCAGCGCGGCCGCATAGAAGAGATTCCGCCGGAATCGCTCCCGGCATGAGGTTTAGTGGAAGGACACTTTGTCGAAGGGCAGGACTTTTGCGACAACGAGCGGTTGGTTTTGTGGCAGGCGAGGCTTTGGACTGACACGTGGTTGGTTTTGTGGAAGGGCACGGCTTCACCCGTGCCGTCAGCGATCAGAAACGAACGGGCTTTAGCCCCTGCGAATGGATAAAGATTAGAAGCGCAAAGAAAACAGTTTCTTTGGTAACGTGATCAAAGGTCTGTAGAATCGTTTCAGAGCTTGGGTTTCAGCCCTTTTGATTGCATAATGTAAGGATAGATTTTAGTTTCGGTGGACCAGGGATCGGTTTTTGGTAGGTCGGGCAAGCACAGTTGTTCTCGACCAGGAAGGTCAGGGGGAAGGGCATTATGTTTGAACGCTATACGGAGAAAGCCAGGCGCGTAATTTTTTTCGCACGCTATGAAGCCAGCCAGTTCGGGTCTCCCTATATCGAGACGGAGCATCTGCTTCTCGGACTCCTGCGCGAAGACAAAGCCCTAACCAACCGTTTTCTGCGATCCCATGCCTCGGTCGAATCCATCCGCAAGCAGATCGAGGGGCACACCACGATTCGCGAGAAAGTTTCGACCTCGGTCGATCTTCCGCTGAGCAACGAATGCAAGCGGGTGCTCGCCTACGCCGCCGAAGAAGCCGAGCGCCTTTCGCATCGCCACATCGGCACCGAACATCTCCTTTTAGGTTTACTGCGCGAAGAAAAATGCTTTGCCGCCGAAATTCTGCACGAGCGTGGCCTGCGCCTCTCCACCATTCGCGAAGAACTCGCGCGCAGCACCCAGGAAAAAGCTCAGCCCCAGCGCCAGCGTGAATCCTCGCTGCTCGCGGAATTTTCCCGTGACCTGACTCAGGCCGCCATGGACAGCCAGCTTGACCCGCTGGTCGGCCGCGAAGGCGAAGTCGATCGTGTCATTCAGATCCTCTGCCGCCGCACCAAAAATAATCCCGTGCTGATCGGCGAACCCGGCGTCGGCAAGACCGCCATCGTCGAAGGCCTGGCCCAGCGTATTGCTGACGGCGAAGTCCCGTCATTCCTCGCCGACAAGCGCATTCTCGCGTTGGACCTGTCGCTCATCGTAGCCGGCACAAAATATCGCGGCCAGTTCGAAGAGCGCCTCAAGACCATCATGAAGGAACTGATGGAGAATCAGAACTCCATCATCTTCATCGACGAGCTGCACACGCTTGTCGGAGCCGGATCCGCTGAAGGTTCGCTCGACGCCGCCAACATTCTGAAGCCCGCACTGTCCCGCGGCGAAATTCAATGCATCGGCGCCACCACCCCCGGCGAATACCGCAAGTCGATTGAGAAAGATCGTTCGCTCGAGCGCCGCTTCCAGGCCGTGAAAGTTCCGCCGCCAAACGAAACCGACGCCATCAAGATTCTCTTCGGGATCAAAGATCGCTACGAGAAATTCCACGCCGTCACCTACACGGACGACGCCATCAACTTCGCGGTCTCGCACTCCAACCGCTACATCCCAGATCGCTTCCTGCCCGACAAGGCCATCGATCTGGTCGACGAAGCCGGAGCGCGCGTAAAACTTCGCCAGACTTCGCTGCCCGAAGAACTGACCGAAGTCCAGAAGCGGATCAAGTTCATCGTGCACCGCATGGAAAATGCCATCGCGAACCACGAGTTCGAAAAGGCGCGCTTCTATTCAGACGAAGAACGCAAGGAGCGCGAGAACCTGCGCGCACTGCGTGAAAAATATCATCTGGACGAATCTTCGACGGGCGTAGTCAACCGCGAAGACATCGAGGATGTCGTCTCGCGCTGGACCGGCGTGCCCGTCACCTCGATCAAAGAAGAAGAAACGCAGAAACTGCTCCGCATCGAGGAAGAGCTGCACAAGCGCATCATCTCGCAAGATAAATCGATCAGCGCCCTGGCCCGCGCCATCCGCCGTTCCCGCGCCGGCCTCAAAAATCCGAACCGCCCCATCGGCTCGTTCCTTTTTCTCGGCCCTACGGGCGTCGGCAAAACCGAAGTCGCGCGCACCCTGGCGCAATTCATGTTCGGCACCGAAAAAGCCCTGGTCCGCTTCGATATGTCCGAGTTCATGGAGAAGCATTCGGTCTCGAAGCTGATCGGTTCGCCTCCAGGCTACGTCGGTTACGAAGAGGGCGGACAGCTCACCGAGCGTGTGAAGCGTGCTCCCTACTCCGTCGTCCTGCTCGACGAAATCGAGAAGGCGCATCCGGATGTTTTCAACATCCTGCTGCAGGTTTTTGAAGACGGGCAGCTAACCGACGGCCTCGGCAACACCGTCGATTTCAAGAACACGATCCTGATCATGACCTCGAACATCGGCGCGCGCCATCTGCAGAAGCGCGAAGGTTTCGGCTTCCAGTCATCGAAGGAAGACGTGATCTCCGACAAGGTCGAAGAACTGGTCAAGGGCGAAGTCAAGCGCACCTTCAACCCTGAGTTCCTGAACCGCCTCGACGAGGTCATCCTGTTCCTGGCCCTGGGCGAGAGCGACCTCATCCAGATCCTCGAGCTCATGGTCACGCAGCTCAACCAGAACCTGGCGCAGAAAGCTATCACAGTCACGGTCGCCGACGACGCCAAGAAGTGGATCCTCAACCAGACCCTGACCGATCGCAGCTACGGCGCCAGACCGCTACGCCGCGCCCTGCAAAAATACATCGAAGACCCGCTCTCGGAGGCGCTG
>Ga0210395_10002297_pt1 | contig 14879 bp, 16 predicted proteins | sample IncBWH4OmetaG_FD_150861 | JGI IMG/M metagenome (GOLD analysis project Ga0210395, IMG submission 150861) | Forest soil microbial communities from Barre Woods Harvard Forest LTER site, Petersham, Massachusetts, United States - Inc-BW-H-4-O ... | reverse complement strand
CACTGCCGCCGCGGAACTTCCCGAATTACGCTTCCGGCACGTGGGGGCCGAAAGAGGCCGACGAACTGTTGGAGCGCGATGGCCGGCGCTGGAGGAACTTCGAGAAATGATACTGGCCGGCGATATTGGCGGTACCAATGCTCGACTCGCCTATTTTCAGCCCCAGAACGGCCATCTCCGGCTGGTTTCCGAGCGCGTTTTTCCCAGCCGCGAATACAGCGAACTGGGGGAGATTGTTTCCAAGTTCCTCTCCGACTCTGCGACGCGGCCTGAGGCTGCTTGTTTTGGGATCGCGGGACCCGTCCACAACGGACGCGTCGAAGTTTCAAACCTTCCCTGGGTCATTGACCAGTCCCGTCTGGCGAAACAGATTCAGTTGCCCGCCACCTTGCTGATCAATGATCTCGAAGCCAATGCGTGGGGCATTGGAGCCCTCGGCGCGCAGGATCTGGTGTCTCTGAACCAGGTGGTGCCATCGAACGGCAATCAGGCAGTCATCGCGCCCGGAACCGGATTGGGAGAAGCCGGATTGTTCTGGAACGGCAGCCAGCATCAGGTTTTCGCCTGCGAGGGCGGACATGCAGATTTCGCACCCCAGGGCGACCTGCAGATTGAACTGTTGCGGTTTCTGGCGCATCGTTATGGACATGTCAGCTACGAGCGAGTGCTCTCCGGACCAGGCCTGGTCAACGTTTATGAATTTCTTCGCGAAAAGGGATGTGGAGACGAGCCTGCCGAATTTGCCGCGCAACTTTCTAAGGGAGATGCTGCGGCGGTGATTTCCCACGCCGCCCTGAACCGCACAAGTCCGTTGGCCGAACAGGCGCTGGATCTGTGGGTTTCGGTTTACGGGGCAGAGGCGGGCAATCTCGCGCTCAAGACCATGGCCATCGGCGGCATCTTTCTGGGAGGCGGAATCTCGCCGAAGATTCTTGCCAAGCTTACTGGGCCGTTGTTTATGCGTGCATTTCTCGAGAAAGGAAGATTGCGCACGCTTCTCGAGAGCATTCCGGTGCAAGTCATCACCAACGACAAAGCGGCTTTGCTCGGAGCGGCGCGGTGTGCGGCCACAAAATCCAGCAACGGCCGCGGGGGCGGGCTGTGAGTGAACTGGTCGAGCTGCGCCGGCTGACGACTCCGCAGGATCTGTTTCAAGCGGCCGCGGAGGAAGTGCTGCGCGCCGCTACTCATGCGGTTGCCGAGCGCGGGCGCTTCACCATCGCTCTTTCCGGCGGATCGACTCCCAGGAATATGTACACCCTGATTGCGGCCAACGCCGCCACCACTTTGCCCTGGGATCGAATGTTTTTTTTCTTTGGCGATGAGCGCCACGTGCCTCCGGACGATCCCGACAGCAACTATCGCATGGCCAACGAATCTCTTCTGGCGAAGATTCCGGTTCCGCCTGCCAACGTCTTTCGCATCCCTGCGGAGAATCCGGACGCCAATGCTGCAGCGGAGATGTATGAGCAGACTTTGCGAAGATTCTTCGGGTTGGCTCCCGGTGAATTTCCCCGCTTCGATCTGATCCTGCTGGGGATCGGGCCGGACGGACACACTGCGTCCTTGTTTCCGGAAACCGCGGCGTTGCAGGAGAAAACGCGGCTGGTGGTAGCCAACTGGGTGGAAAAGCTGAATACCAGCCGGATTACTTTGACCCTGCCGGTGCTTAATCACGCCCGCTGCGTCGCCTTCCTGGTGAGTGGAATTGACAAGGCGGCGGCGCTGCATGAAGTTCTGGAAGGCACGGCCCCGGCGGAGAAATATCCTTCGAAGCTGGTGCAGCCAAGTGAGGGTAAGCTGATTTGGTTTGTGGATCGGGCTGCGGCCAGCGAACTGTCAACCGCGGCATGAGAATACATGCGGAGCAGGTTGGGTAATCTATCCGCGCCAGCCGCAGATTTCTTTCAGCCCCTTGCCCCTGGCGTGCTCGAAGAGGCGCACGAAATGGCGCGAGTGCTCGAACTCGTGGATATCCGCCCAGACCTCCGCCTGCCAGGCTTTGTCGTGAGCCGCAGAGTCGCCGCAGGTGGCGCAGCGGGTGTGCAGGCTGACCGAAGTAGGTTCCGCCAAAATCGCGCCCGGCAACTCGATGAAGATGCAGCGGACTTCCTGAATCTCCTCGTGTTCGTCGAGCATGTGTTCGTAGCGAAGCAGGTAACTGAACCCCAGCTTGCGGGCTTCAGCTTCCGCTTCGGCGCGGGTGTGGAACGGGCCATACTCCGCCCGCAGCTGCTCGGTAGAGTCGCAAGCCATCCAGAAGGTTTCTTTATAGTCCATTCCCGCCCCGCCCAGGGATTGCGGAGCCGGCTCTCGGCTCCTGGCGAGCCCGCTCGATTGGGTCAGTGCGAGCACTGCAATTTGCAGGCCGACTGCATATAATCCCCAGTCGGTGTCTTTTCAGTCTCTTGCCGACCGTACATACGCCAGCCTGGTCGTGGGAGTGCAAACCTTTTGCAGCAGATGTATAGCTGCACAACCCAGCCCGCAGGAACTTGCACTCCATCGATCTCGCTTGATCGCTAGCTCGCGGCGGCGCGGCCCGGAGCAAAGACCGGCTGTTCCGCTTCTTCGAGCCAATTCTTACCGCCATGGCTGGCAACGTACATGGCCAACTCGAGCCGGCTCCAGACGCCCAGTTTATCGAAAGCGCTGCGCAGGTGATTCTTGATAACCTGCTCCGACGTGCCCATCAGCCGGCCGATTTCACGATTCGTGAGCCCCTCCCAAACCAGGGTAGCCACCTGAATTTCCTTTGGGGTCAAACGCTCCCGCGGCATCATGACTTCGCCTCCGCGCGTTCGAATGCGGCTGTCGCCAGGCGCACTCGTTTGCGGCCGTCCCGAATTCCGGCCCGCAGAAAGAGCGTGCGCAAGTGCTGCTTGACGGTCCGCGGGCTGATGCTCAACTGGCCGGCGATTTCCTTGTTGCTGCAACCCTGGACCAGCAAATCCAGCACTTGCTGATCCCGCGGCGTAACTTTCATTCGTTCAAGATCCATCACTTTGGTTCTCCTGCGGTCCGCGTTTCTAGTTCTCGCGGGCGATCCGCATAGTCGGTAAAGCACATCCTTCGCCAAACCTTCTCCTGGCGGAAACTTTGATTTAAAACCAGCACAGGCTTGCACTTAGGGACAAGAACCAGGGCTATTCGAGGACGTTACGAGACTCTGCAATCGGTTGGGTCGTTCCAGATCGGGAGGAGGATACGAGAACAGTTGGCTTCGTCGCAACTGTGGAATCCGTTCGTAGTTGAGGTTGCACTGAATTTCGGCGGACGAGGATGGCCGACTTACGGCAAAAGATTGGTCATGATAAGCCTTTCCCTTCAGACTTTTGGGACACGTCCTCAACGGATGCAGGGAGCGCAAGGCGAGTTGACAGAACTGTCGGTGGTCGTCCCTTGGAGCGGGAAAAACCAGATATTCCAAAATGGGATCGCGGAGCAGCACCACGGTTCATTTTGGCTTTTCTGGAGACAGGCACTTCACTTTTTTGCACAGGCTCCACGGCGGAGTGAGCGGCCATTTTGCCATGCCGTATACAGATGGGAAGCAGGGATTTCTGGGCACTCGCGGATCAACGAGAACCGACCCCACCGGCAAGCACATCGAGCGCGGATTCATGGAGCGGGGAGAACGGACGGAGTTTACCCAACCAAGTGTGCACAGCCTTGCATCTTACTTGAGTAACCCGTCGAGATCCCGCCCGCAGAAACAGAGCGGGCGCGTCCTTCTGTGCGTTCAACATCCCTAGCCCGTTGAATTCAGTATAGTTTCAGGATCGTCGCTGCCCGGGCCTTAGTGGATTTTTGAGGTTTTTCCGGGGGTGCAGCCAGGTGTCGACTTTATACCTTAGGTTCTTTGGTGGAGGAATTGCACTAGAATGGATATGGTTTCCGGATGGAAGGAGTCCGCTTCCCCGAGTTGGGCACGAGGGCGCGCAGAAAACATCGTGACCGATCAAGAAAAAAAACCAGTTCTCGACGAGCAGGCTTTTGAAAAGCTGCTGGAAGCGGCCTATGTGCTGCAAGAGCACAACGGCAGAATGCAGGAACTGGAAGAAAAAATGGAGTCGCAGAGTGCGTGGCTCCGGGAGCAAGAGGCAGCGAGTCAGGCTCCTCCGCCTCCACGGCCCGCGAGCGAGACAAAGCCCGAAGAGGGTTCGCGAACGAATGGCGACTACACACTCACTCTGGCAGAGATTGTCGAAGCGCAGCGCCAGATTCAGATGCGCCGTCTCGAATTGGATAAGGCGATGGCGGTGGTGGCCGAGAGAGTGACGCGAATCACGGGTGCAAGCGGCGCGGCGATCGCAATTCTCGAAGGCGGCACGGTGCATTATCGGGCAGGAGCCGGCGCCCCAGCTTTACCGGTGGGAAGCGAAGCGCCGTTGACTACGGCGGTTTGCGCCGCCAGCCTGCGCACCGGACAGGTGATTCGCAGCGAGGATGTGAATCTCGAGTTTCTGTTCGATCCGGAACCCTGCCGGCAACGGGGCATCCTGTCGCTGGTCGCGGTACCGGTCTACCGTGAAGACGAAATTATCGGAGCGCTGGAACTGTATTTCGACCAAGTTCGCGGATTCGCGGAACAAGACATCCACACCTGCCAGCTGATGGCCGGACTGGTGACCGAAGCGATTGCCCGCGATGCCGAGCTGGCATTGAAGAAGTCGATGGCGGCGGAACGATCAACGATGCTGGCGGCGATCGAAAGGCTGCAACCAAATCTGGCGGCTTGGGCCGAGGATCAACTTGCCGGCGATCAACCTGCCGACGATCAACCTGCCGCGACCGCCGGCTCGAGTGCCAACGCGGCTGTCGCCGCGAAGTCGCCTTGCTGGAAATGCGGCAGTACGCTGCCGGATGCGGAACAGTTTTGCGGTAAGTGCGGAGCTCCGCGGGTTCGCGACGGAGGACCCTCCAGCATGCAAAGCCAGTTGGCATCGGCGTGGCAGATGCAGCCTGGCGAGGATCCCTTCTCGCTGCATGAGCGCGGGGATGAACCCGCGCATGAACCCGGCACCAACGGGGGGCTTGAGGAAGAGAACGCTGCCTATAAGTTTCCCGTGCCGTTCTCTCTGCCCGAGTTCGGGGAGAGGAACGCACTCTCCACACAGTCGTTGGCGGCGAGTGCGCACGAGGATGCGCCGTTTGCCTCACCCGAGCCGCAGCCCGACGAAGACGAAGTCCGACCTCTGTCCACCGCGATGGTAAGACAGCCGGATGCCATTGTCTGGAGTTCCGCGGCGCGCGCCCGGGAGTTTCTGGAATCGCTGTCCGCGACCCGCACTCCTACAGCCCTGGCTCGCTTCTGGCGTTCCCGGCGCGGCGATTTCTATCTCGGTATCGCGATCATTCTGGTGCTGGTTGTGATCCGCTGGGGAATCTGGTCGAGCCACTCCGTGGGGGCCACGGGCCATGGCGCGACGGTTTCAGGGCGTGGGAAACGGGGCAAGCAGCCGGCCCCCGACGCAGATCTCTCTGCGTTCGACAAGTTCCTGATTAGTCTTGGGCTGGCGGAGGCGCCAGATGCTCCGCAATACAAGGGCAATCCCTATATCCAGGTTTGGGTCGACTTGCAAACTGCGCTCTATTACTGCCCCGGTTCCGATCTTTACGAGAAGACGCCGAAGGGCAAGCTGACCACCCAGCGGGATGCGCAACAGGATCAATTCGAACCCGCCAATCGCACGGCCTGTGAGTGACTTAGCCGCGGGCACCACGGGTCGAGCCAGATTCTGCGTTATCGGATTCTGCACAGCCAGATTTGACAACCTTATCTTCCCGGTAGTGCAATCATAAATACCTTCCCTTCTCCGGAGAATGCCGGTGCCTGACCGCGCAGATAAGTTTGACGCAGACACACTGAATCCACTTCTCAATCCACTCCTGGCATCCCACATGGGACGATGGGCCGAAGTGTATTTTACGAACCCGCCGGAGAAGCGCGAACAAGCGGTTTCTGAGTTGCTTCGGGAACTAGAGGAGGTTGCCATTCCCGCGCCTGCTTCGGTTGAAGGCATGGCCAGCACGAGCACGAAAGAAAACTCGGACAGGGCTGACTCCGTGCACTCGCCTGACCCCGGATCGGAGGTTGTTCACACCTGCAGCGTATGCGCATACAACAATTCGGCCGGGCATAGTTTTTGCGGGATGTGCGGAGCGCCCCTGCAAGTCACGCCGGAGGCGGATAGACTCCAAGAGATGCCGCAAGTCGAGGAATCCGCGGCGATTCCTGGACTGAGCTGGCATGAGCGTTCTCTCAACCCCGAGTCTGTGGAGAACACGATTGAGCCGGCTGTGAACTCGAATGTAGCGCGTGAACCGGGCGAAGCTCTGGAAGCGATCTGGCGGCAGATGGAAAAGGAAACAGACCATCCGCACCGCGTTGTGGAACCCGAACCTGTTCCGCATCGCTACCGGCTCTACATCGGCGCCGTGCTGGCAGTCATCCTGGCGGCATTTGGGTTTGGGGTCTGGCGTGGAGCTGAGACCCGCTCCGGCGTACCCGCTCCGGCGTCGACTGTCGCCCGCCCGAATGCGCAACCGGCGCCCATTCGCTCGGCGCAGCCCGCGGGCACAACCGCGACTGCATCGCCTCCCGAACCTCAACCTGCTTCGACGGTTCAAAACCAAAAACAAGCTGTCGCGGATTCAGCAGCGGGTCAAGCTCGTGGCTCGCAAATTGAGCCCCAGGCCGCGCCCGTGCCGACAAGTTCCTCCACCGCTGGGGCTGGCCCCGATCCAGCTGCGCAAGGTGGCGCGGGGGAGTTGGCCATCGCAGAAGAATACTTGAACGGCACCTCGGGAATGACGCGCGATAGCGGACAAGCGGCGCAGTGGTTGTGGAAGGCCGTGGGTAAGCGGAACGTGGAGGCAACGCTGGCTCTGTCTGATTTGTATTCGCGGGGAGACGGTGTGCCGAAGAGCTGCGACCAGGCGCGTTTGCTGCTGGATGCGGCGGCACGAAAGGGCTCGCCCGCCGCCGCCGAGCAACTGCGTAAGCTGGAAGCCTCAAATTGTGAGTGAAAGCCGGACCGTCGAGAACCACCCTGCAGCCCGGAAACGCTTTCTACTGACTGGAAGTGGGCCGTCCCGGTACTCAGGCCGTAAGTTGCCTGTCATTCCGGCGCGACTCATACCACAGGGCAAGTTCCACACGGTTCCAGAGTCCGAGCTTGTCATAGATCACCCGAAGATAATTCTTGACGACGTGCTCCGTGGTGCCGATTTCATGAGCTACCTCGTGGTTCTTCAGGCCCTGGGCTACGAGCTCGATGACGCGGTTTTCGCGTTCACTGGGGGTACGGCTTCCATAGCGTTCGTTTGTAAACACAATTGCCTCCGGTATAACAGGGTTGCGAGCTTCACTCGCTTGATACCGCCATTGATTCCAAAACGTAGAAACAGCCGGTTGAAATGAGCCTTCACGGTTCTGCGCGCCATCTTGAGCTGACTGGCAATCTCGGCGTTGTCACAGCCTTGCAGAAGCAATTCGACAATCTGCTGCTCCCGCGGTCCAAGCCGAACGGACTGCTCCGTCATCTCTACCCCCTGGGTTTGGTTCGCCAACACGCTTAGACCTTGGTGGAACTGGGATGCTTCCATATTGCGTAGCATCCACAATGCCACTTTGAGACGAAAATAGCTGTGACCAGAGAACATCCATTTCCACAGGCACTTGCAGGGATTGCAGCGCGGTTCCAGAAGTGGGAATTCAGCCTTTAGAGGAGGCCCAAAACGTCTCACTCCGGCGATCCATGGGCACAGGCTTCAGGAGGGAAAGGTGCGTAAAATCAGCCGTAATTCGATCCCCCCGACGCGCAGGTAGAGAGGAGTCAGCGCGACGGTACACCATCGCATTCTCCTGCTTCGGCACCAAGAGCCACGCTGATGAGGATGAGATATTTTTCTTACAACAGCAGGCGTTCGGTCAATCGGGTCGGACCATTAGGGTGAACGCCCTATGTGGAAAGTTCCAGATGCGCGACCGACGCCTGAACAATTTACATGACCGGCGTCGCGGAGGGCGCACCTCGAGCTCAGTGCAGGTTTGAGGCCAATGTTTGAGAGTCTTGGGCTGCGGAGTACGGTAGTGGCTCCGGCCTGAACGCGGAAACTGCTCTACACTGTTGCCTGCGCAGTGTGAACATATTAAGCAAACATATTGCGTAAAAATATCTCTTAAACACAATGAGAGATTCTCCATTGCGCATTCCAAATGCCAGCTTCGCGATGCGGAGCTGTCCCACGCTTCAGAGCAGATCCTCCGCCGCCGGGACGATCGCTGCAGAGGTCTGCCGATGATCAGGCTTCTGAGTGTGGTCGGCGCGCGGCCGAACTTCATGAAAATCGCGCCTGTCATTTATGAGTTGAACAAGTATGAATTGAACAAGGCTGAGTCAAAGAAATTTCCTGCGATCGAACACTGCCTGGTGCACTCCGGGCAGCACTATGACGAATTGCTCTCTGGCAACTTTTTCGCGGACCTGGGACTGCCCCGGCCGGATGTGAATCTTGAGGCCGGTTCGGGCAGCCACGCCATGCAGACCGCGGAAATCATGAAGCGCCTCGAACCGGTACTGCTCGACTACAAGCCCCAGATGGTTCTGGTGTTGGGCGACGTGAATTCTACAATCGCCGCCGCACTTACCGCGGTCAAACTCGGAATCGGCGTGGCCCACATCGAAGCTGGATTGCGCAGCTTCGATATGACGATGCCCGAGGAGATTAACCGCAAGCTCACCGACGCCATCTCCAGCCTGCTGTTCGTGACCGAGCAGAGTGGTGTAGAGAATCTAAAGCGCGAAGGCGTTGCCGCAGGGAAAATTTTTCTCGTCGGCAACGTCATGATCGACAGCCTGCTGCGGCATCGCGAGATGGCCGCGAAGTCGCCGATTCTCGATCAGCTTGGCATGCGGCAAAATGGATCGGGCTGCCGAGCCTACGGAGTGCTCACGCTGCACCGGCCCTCGAACGTTGACGACGCTCGGACGCTCCAAGGGATTCTGAGCGCAGTAAGCTCGCTCGCTGCCGAGCTTCCCATTTTCTTTCCCATGCATCCGCGGACGCGGAAGAACATCGAGAGCTTCGGTTTGCAGCGGTATCTGGCCAACTCAGCGGGGCGAAACGATGCTGGAATCGTGCCGCTTGACCCGCTCGGATACATCGACTTCCTTTCGATCAACGACGGGGCGCGCATCGTGCTGACCGACTCCGGCGGAGTGCAGGAAGAAACCACCGTCCTGGGCGTGCCCTGCCTTACACTACGCGAGAACACGGAGCGGCCGGCTACGGTCGAGCATGGATCGAATCAGGTAGTGGGGGTGGATTCGGAGCGCATTCTGGCGGCGGCTCGATCTATTCTGCGGGAACCGACGCAACCCGCGCGCCGGTTCAAGCGTCCTCCGCTTTGGGATGGGAAAGCGGCTTCAAGGATCGTGTCGATCCTGCGCGAACGTCTTCAGCGCGACGCCCCCGCCTAGAGTCTGATGCAGAATCCGCAGGTGCTACTTTAATGCCGACTGCGACGCCTGCACTGCGCAACCGCCGGTTCCGCCACCCGTACAAGTCTGACTCCCCAGGATGGAGAAGTAAACCTGCGAAGCTCCCGCCTGTGTCCCCGTGGCTACGGTGTTGTCGATGATAATTCCGCTCGTGCCGCCACCGGCAGCCAGGGCCGCGGTTCCGTTTGTCCCCAGGTTCTCCCAGGTCACCTTAGGCTCGTTTGTGATTTCCCCCGGCGCGGATTGCCAAGTGGGAGGCGTGGCCCCAGACTTTCCGTTTCCGGTGGTTGCGGTACAAAGTTCGATGTTGCCGTTGCCGTCGATGACACTGTTGCCAACTACATATGCGGTGTTCTTCGTCCAGTTAGCCAGCGAAATGGTGGAAGCTACTGTCCCTTGGTTCAGCCAGGTCACGCCGCCATCGCCCATGGTTCCGCCCACAGTCGTGCCCCATATTGGAGCGACTGCACCTGAGCTGCCAGTGGCGGCTTCCACGACCTGAATCTGGGAATGGGTATCCAGAATCTCCTGACCGACAACGTAGGCGGTGCCACGCTGCCATGGCGCGACCTTGGAATTGTAGATGCATCCGCCAGCGCCGCACGCGGCCGACGTTCCGCTCGCGTGAACGCTCGCGAAGACCAGCTCGGCTGGCGGAGTTGCATTGGCATTCACGATGTGAGTTATTGGAGAGCACGGTGTGGTGGTGGTGGCAAGTGCCGTTACTGCGTTTGCGGTACCGAAAAGCCCAACCGCAAGGGGGACCTGGTACAAGGTCGGCTTCCCTCCGGTGTTGCCGCAAACGTAAATGTTTCCGGTGGCGTTCGGCGAGTTTTCGTAGGTACTGTCAAAAGCGCCAATGTACATGGGAGACGGCGCCGTTCCGTGAGCGGTGCTGATGCCGACTTTCGCATGCAACGGAGTTTCGCCTGCAATGAAAGCCGTGCTGGCTGCCCAAACGGCCGAGCAATCCAAACCCCCTGCGCAGTCCCCTTTGCCATCGCTAGTGGCGAACACATAAACCAGACCAGCGGTAAAGTCGAGGATTGGGCCTTCTACGATGCCGGGGCCGGCATCGAGCCCGTTGGAGACATCCAATTGCCCGGAAGTGGTAACGGCTGCGGTCGAGGCGTTGACCCGATACAAGAACCCGCCTTTGTCCGTGACGAACACATTCCCTGACACAGAATCGTAAACCGGGCTGGTGAGAGCAGTGGGCGCGCCGGGATTCACCTGAACTGGCCAAATTCCCCCGCCCACTTCAGTAGGAGCGCCGTTGAATACGGGATTGAACTTATGGAGATATCCGGAGTCGTCTCCCACAAACGCAGTGTCGCTGGGGTAGTCATAAAAGATGGAGGAGTTGGTGTCGCTCGGGGGCACGCCCGCATCCCTCAGATTCAACTCGAACCTGCAAGGCGTGTGGCAGCTCGTGTACGCACCGGTAAGGCCGACCGAGTTTGGTTTTTTAACAGTCTCAGTAGTTGAAGATTTCCATTTCAGAAGGACCACGACTGCTTCTCCTGCCTCTTCTTGCACAAAGGCAAGTTGCGTGCCGTCGAGCGAGAACACGGGAGAAGTCTGGATCGTATTGCCGGCGCCGATATAGTAGGCCCAGTAGACCGAAGGGACCGTGCCAGTGCAGCCGGCGGTGTAGAGATTGCTGTACGCCACAATGCTGGCTTGGCCGCCGGGGCCTGGCGCTCCGGCAAGGCCCGTTGGGTAGACCACGAAATCGGTGGTGCAACTGGCAGTTGCCGTGGTTAAAGAGTACTTCGCGGGGTAATTCACCGCGCCGATGGTGGCGCCGGTGCCCAGATTCTCCGACCAGAGCCCCGAATCGGTGCTCGCACCGCCGGTGTGGGCCTGCAATTCGGGGGCAAAGACTAGACTAGTATCTGCCTCCGGCGCAGACGCCGACTGGCGACGGATCTGCTGCCGATAGCGAGGATCTTGTTCAAGGCGCCTGGCCTGCTCCGCCGTAGCGGGTTTGGAGAAGATAATGTGATGATAGGTCCAGTCCTCGATTGCGGGCGCGGTTGCATCGGAGCCCGGGGACGCCTGACCCATTGAAGCTGGAGACAAGGTTAGCGCTCCGAGAATTGAGATGCTCAACCATAGTGAAACTTGCTGGCTTGTTCTCATTGTTCTCCCTGCTGCTTGAGGGCTCCGGCAACACCCAGAATCGCGAGAATTGACGCCAAACCCTCGGCCTGTCTGCACTTGGACTTTCGCCTGGCTATTGAAAAATCATCATACACCTGCATGTTTTAAGCGAAGCTCAAAAATTTAGATGCGAAGAGGAAGGATTTCCACAGACATTTCCACCTGGAAAGCCGCCGATGGCGCGGCAGGACCGGCAGTGGTGCCGTTTGGCGTCCACAGGTTCAATGGCTGGTTGTCGGATTGCTACTGCTGGGCTTTGCTGTTTCTAGTTCCGCATCTGTCGGCGGGCGTCTGGGGCCGACAAATATATCAACCACCGTTTGGGCTTCATCGGTCACATCTTCGATCTTGACTCCGTGTGCTTCCAGCGCATCCCTAATAGCCCAAGCGAGTGCACGGCGTTTTATCGGATTGATTGTGAGATTAGGTGATCGAGGATCGTCCAGTGTCAGGTGTCTCTGGTATCTAACCCAGACCCCAAATGGCACATTCTGGCTCCAGAACGAATTGCCAACGCCGCCAGATGGTTGCAATCCTGCCGATATGGTGCAGCGCCGCAATGCTTCGTTGAAGTCTTGGGCGTATCGAAACGACTCCCAATCTTGGGATGACGAAGTCACGTTGACTTCGTTAACGTGCGGTTTTGGTATCGCTAAGCATAGTGCATCTCCCTGTTCTTTTGAGAGATGCCGCAACATCATAGCCGCTTGGAGTTTCGCGGTTCGTTCTTTGGCTTGTTCCGCGTCTCGCCTGGCATCTGCCGTCTCTTGGTTTAGTAATCCCACAATCTGGCGGTTTGTATTCCGTAGGTTAGTTTCTTCCCGAGACGATTTGATTCCAACAACTAGCTCTCCTGCAACTCCAATCGTAACCAGAACTCCTCCAGTTATGGCCCAAAACTTCTGCCATGGGAACATGGCAGCGGGCCGTCTAATCTCTTCCCAAAACTCGACGACCTCATGGCGATATTCGGCGATTAAACCAATTACCACTAATGCCGTAAAGAAGAACAGCCAGAACCCCAGCGCATCTAAGCAGTTCTCTGAGGCTCTCGCGGCTCTTTCTAGCGCAGATAAATCCATAGATCGTTACGAAAGAAGAAAAAATGCAGAAGCGCCAACTCAGGATCGTACAACGGAGCGAAGGTGACTGCAGTCTAGCGCATTTGGCGGGAGGGATATAGACCTATGGAAATCATACGGCGCCACTACCGCTGGACCGGCCAGCAGGATTTCGATCTTGCAATTGAATTACACTGGCGGACTACACTTTACTGCGACACGGGTGACTGCGACATGAACGAATGCGAGACGAACGGTTCAACCGAATGAGACTTTCCGTCGTCATGCCGGTGTACAACGAACGCGCCACGCTGCAGCAGGTGGTCGCGAGAGTACTTGCCGTTCCGCTGGGCATCGAATTGATTTGCGTCGACGACGGATCGACGGACGGCTCACGCGAGATGCTGGCGCAATTGCAGGCGGAGTATCCGCAGATTCGAATCCTGCTTCAGCCGAAGAACATGGGGAAAGGTGCGGCGCTGCACCGTGGTATCAAGGAAGCTACGGGAGACTTCGTCATCATCCAGGATGCCGATCTCGAGTACGACCCGGCAGAGTACACGGTAATGCTGGAGCCGCTGATCGAAGGCCGCGCCGACGTGGTCTACGGTTCGCGCTTTCTTTCCGCGCGCCCGCATCGCGTGCTTTATTTCTGGCATTCCGTCGGCAACTGGATCCTTACCCTGCTCTCGAACGCACTCACCAACATCAACCTCAGCGATATGGAGACTTGTTACAAAGCTTTCCGGCGCGAGGTCATCCAATCCATCCCCCTGGAAGAAAACCGCTTCGGATTCGAGCCTGAAATCACGGTGAAGATCGCGAAGCGGAAGCTGCGCATCTATGAAGTCGGCATCAGCTACTGGGGCCGCACGTACGAAGAGGGGAAGAAAATTCAGTGGAAGGACGGGGTGCGCGCTCTGTTTTGCCTGGTGAAGTATTGCATCACCGAACCCGCAGTGGCACGCCAGGAAGTTCCATCCCCCGATGCGATCCCGCTTTCGGCTCGCGCTCCGCAGGGCAAGGACGAGTGAAGCTTGCCCCGGCCATCGTGAGCCAGACCTGATCAGCCAGACCTGATGAGCCAGATTATGAACATCACCGACTCCGGGTTCCAGATCGAGTCTGCTCTCGCCCTCCCAGAAGACGAAGTGCAACTCTGGCGAGTTGACCTCGAGGCTTTGGGGGCCGACGAATCCCGCTGGCAGAGAGTGCTCTCCGCCGACGAAGCGGCGCGCGCTTCGCGCTTTCACTTTGCGCGTGATCGTCAGCGCTATGTGGCCGCTCGTGCGCTTTTGAGGACAATTCTGGCCAGTTACCTGGAAACCGACGCGGGCAGCCTGCGCTTTTCTTATTCGCAGAAAGAGAAACCTTCTCTGGGACCGGAGCATGCGGGCAGCGATGTCAGGTTCAACGTCACGCATTCCGGCGGAATCGCGTTGCTGGCTTTTACCCGCCGGCGCGAGATTGGCGTGGATGTGGAGCAGGTCCGCCACGATTTCGAACCGGGCGCGATCGCCCGGCGATACTTTTCCCAGTACGAACAGAATCAACTTGCCGATCTAGCCCCCGAGGAAAAGGTTGACGCCTTCTTCCGCTGCTGGACACGGAAAGAGGCGTATATCAAGGCAACTGGAGACGGCTTATCGCTTCCTCTCAGCCAATTTGATGTGTCGCTTGCGCCCGGGGAAACCACCGCGCTACTGGCGACTCGCCCCGACGGATCAGAAGCAGCGAAGTGGCTTCTGCGCGAAGTACCGGCGGGACCTGGCTACGTCGCCGCCATCTGCGTGCGAGGCCGGGATTGGACGCTTAATGACTGGTCCTCAGATCTCCACAAGATGAAGCGGTAGCACGGATTCGACTGGCAGTCACACTGTCATGCCAAGCATCTTTCAGCGTGGAACGGAATTTGCGCTGGCCATTGTCGCAATTCTTTTCACACTCCGGGCCGGGGCGAGACCTGGCGTCCCTGGCGTCCCCGAAAGGCTCGTCTTTTCATTTATTTACAACGATGGACCGGAGCCCTGAAGGGCGGAGAATTGCTGCACTGTTTAGTTATTCATGCAGGACAAATCAAGATTCCCGTAGCCGTGAGAGTGTTATTCTGTAACTAATCTGTCGGGGCCTTCCTCTCCCGTTA
>Ga0210395_10002296_pt1 | contig 14883 bp, 13 predicted proteins | sample IncBWH4OmetaG_FD_150861 | JGI IMG/M metagenome (GOLD analysis project Ga0210395, IMG submission 150861) | Forest soil microbial communities from Barre Woods Harvard Forest LTER site, Petersham, Massachusetts, United States - Inc-BW-H-4-O ... | reverse complement strand
CATCGATACCTTCGGCAATGTTTCAATTTTAAAAGCAATGGTAATTCCCGGCTCAACCGCCGTGTATGCAGATAATATTTTTGTCACCGGCATTGTGGATAATCAAATGGCAATAGCGTGGTATGATCCAACTGGTAATCTGCTTCAATTTTATTCCCCCATTGCAGATATTGCCAATCCTGGGACAGGCGCCGGTCCCACAATCACATCATCATCCGCATATGATATCGCGTATATTGATGCCAATAGTCAGGGTAGCACTAGCCCCGAATTATATGTTGCAGGCAGCGCAATCACGCAGGGCAGCACCACCCTTCAATCCTTGATCGTTGATCTAACTATCAGTCCCTTAATAATCAATGTAAACTTTAACTCGCCAAACAACGGAAATGGTGGCTTTATCCTATCCTCGTTGATTCCGACAACCAACTTAGCTGTCCTACCACAACTCGGCGCTGGATCCGAATTTTATTCCGTAACGGTACAACCCAATACTAATATTGTAGCGGGCGGTTATGCGATTGGAGGCTTGGCGAATCAACTCAGTTTGGTTGACCTTGCGGGATTTGAGATGGGTGGCAACGAGGGCGAGACTGGTCTCATAGCTTCTATTCCCTATGGAAAGCCTAACCTTTATTGGAATCTTGGTACTCGATCATCCCTCACCACCATCGGAACGCTCACCGCTGCACAAAAAATACGTTGCCAATCGACGGGCAACGTCATCACCGCGGGCACTGCAGATGGAACTTATTGCATAGCGCGCTTTAATGGTGATAGCACAACTACGCCGTAATTCTTGCCTATACAGCACAAAAACGGTAGCCTGGAAGCACTTAACTTCAGGCTACTTTACGTAACTAAGCAATTCATGTTACGTGATGTTCTTGATCATAAAAATAAGTAAAAATTTCCCCACCCGTTCGTCCTGAGTGTTGGGAATTTCTGAAAGAAATGCCCAAAGTGCGAAGGATTGTGGTAAAATAACATTCCTTATGGATGAATTATCTGATTTAAAATCCTTCGCACTTTTTTATCCTACGCTTCGCGCAGGAATAAAAACACTCAGGACGAACGGGAAAAGGGAATAACCTTTATAGATACTAGATCCTTATACAGATTTGCTTTTCATGGAATCAGGATTACCATATGGCTTCATCATTTACGCACACATGGCTTGAACTTTCCCGTGAGGGCATCGAGCATAATATCAGCTGCTACAAAGATCGCATTGGCAATAATACGATGCTGGGAGTTGTAGTAAAAAGTAATGCATATGGGCATGGCATTCTGCAAGTTGCGCAAATTTGCGAAACCAATCCGAACGTTGCATATCTTTGCACCGCAAATGCGCTCGAAGCAATTACGCTTCGCCAAGCGGACATCAAAAAACCGATCGTTGTTCTCTATTTCTTAAATGCCGATCCGGCTGATATTATCGCCTATGATATAGATCAAGTTATTTACGATTATGAAACGGCCGCATTGCTCAATGCGCTCGCCCAAAAACAAAATAAAAAAGCAAACGTACACATCAAAATTGATACCGGTTTATCTCGCTTTGGATTCTTTGCCCACAACGCAGCCGAGATTATCAAACGCATGGCGCAATTGCCGCACGTTACCATTCGCGGTATCACGACGCACTTTGCGCAATCGGATAAAGAAGATCAAACCTTCACCCGCCAACAACTCGGCCTTTTTATCAATCTTATTGCAGCGCTCGAGCAGCAGGGCATTCGCATTCCGATCAAACATACCTCTAATTCAACGGCGGTGCTTGGCATTCCCGATGCCTATCATAATTTAGTCCGCGTCGGCGCCGGGATTTACGGCATACTGCCCAAACACATTCTTGAGCGGCATGCGCAAACCATCACCCTCAAACAACCACTGACGTGGAAAACGCGCATCATGTATACCAAAACAATTCCCGCTGGCGCATCAGTCAGCTACGATCGCTTATTTACCGCTGAGCGCGATACCACGATTGGCATTATCCCGGTCGGGTATTATGAAGGTTATGATCGCAAGTTGAGCAATAATGGTCATGTGCTCGTCGCCGCTGACAATCTTATCCGTGATCATCATCTGCTTGCCCCCGTACTTGGCCGCGTGAGCATGAACATGACGATCATCGACGTTACGAATGTTCCGCATGCACGCGTTGGCGATGAAGTAATTTTGATGGGTGATTTTGATGGTGTACGCGCCTCAGATCTTGCTGCTCGTATTGGCAGCACCAATCCTCGAGAAATAACTACACGCCTTCCTACTCAAATTCCGTGTGTGGTGGTGTAAGGGAGAGGGATGCGAGGGATATTAATTAGGTAGTTCATTATGCAAGATTTTTACGTATACATTCTTCTCTGCAACGATGGTTCATTCTATGTAGGACATACCGATGATATCGAAAAACGCATATCAATGCATGAGCTTCGACATTTTCCAGACTGTTATACCGCAAAACGGTTGCCCGTTACTGTTGTTCACGTAGAGACTTTTGCAAGCAGAGGTGAGGCGCTAGAAGCCGAAAGAAAAATCAAAAAAATGTCACGAGCAAAGAAACAGGCCGTCATTGATCAAGACTTTGATCTACTCAAAAAATTGACTATAAGCGGCATACGCAGACGCCGAGGCTTATAAGGAAAACTATTTATCCACAATCTCTCGCACTTTTTTTCCTACGCTTCGCGCAGGGAAAAAACACTCGAGACGAACGGGGGAGGGGGTTTTACTTATTTTTATGATGAAAAGCGATTCTTTCTGCGGTTTCTTTGCTATGCCAAAAACTACGATAAAACGACTATGCCCGAATTAATCTATCTTAGAAAGAAAGCTCTTTATTACACGAATTAATAGGATAAATCCCCTCCCCCCGTCTACGCTTTTACTTCGAAGCTTTTACTTCACGAAGTGTTTTGCTACGCCGGGCTGCGCCGTTTCGTCCCGCCTGCCCGCCGAAGCTTTATGCGAAGGCTGGGAGTGTTTCTATTACGAGCGAAGCGAGGTAGAGAAATGTGCGAGAGATATTAATTAGGTAGTTCATTGCAAACAGAGTGTAGACAGAATCGTTTTCCTCATAAAAATAAGTAAAAAACCCTCCCCCGTTCGTCTCGAGTGTTTCTATCACGAGCGAAGTGAGGGAGAGAAATGTGCGAGAGATATTAATTCGGATAAGATCAAAATGAAAGGCCCCCATGACTGATGAATTATTAGATATTGTAGATGAACAAGATCGCGTTATTGGCCAAATGATGCGATCGGAAGTATATCGCAATAAAATGTCCAATTTTCGCGCGGTGAACGCTTTTCTGATCAACGATAGAGGCCAGCTATGGATTCCTCGCCGCGTTGCATCTAAAAAATCATTTCCCTTCGCGCTTGATGCAAGCGTTGCCGGCCACGTTGGTGCTGGCGAAACATATGAGCAAGCCTTCCAGCGAGAATTAATGGAAGAAATTGACCTTGATTTAAATGCAGTAAACTGGAAGTATATCGGCCCGATGACGCCGCATGAACACGGCACATCAGCATTTATACGGCTGTATGTTATTTATACCAATGAAACGCCAATCTATAACACACAAGATTTTTGCGAATCATTCTGGCTTCATCCTCAAGAACTCTTAGAGCGCCTTATTGAAGGTGAAAAACATAAATCCGATTTGCCGCTCATGGTGAAATGGTTATTATCGCACGAACATATGAGAGAGTAACAATTTCTTGCATGCCAAATCCCATCTTTGATAGAGTCGCGATACATCATTAAAAAAGGAAAAAATATGAATATTCGTAGACTATTATTAACGCTTGTAGCATTGAATGCTTGGCAAATGATTCACGCAGCGCCGTTTATATATGTTGGTAATGATAATGATACCACCGTATCCGTTATCGATGCTGCCACTGATGACGTGATAGCTACGATAGATCTCGGCGTTCAGCCCAATCTTGGGGTAGATATAACTCCCGACAATAGCACCGTGTTTGTAGCATGCACTGATAACACCGTGAAGCGTATTAGCGTCGCAACGAATACACTTATTTCTCCGGACATTTCCATGGGGGCAGCAACTCCAAACGATCTTGCGGTAACTCCTGATGGTTTGTATGTATATGTAACATGCAATGATAACACCGTAAAACGCATCAATATTGCAACGCTGAGCGTTGACGTCACTATTTCAGGGTTCAATAATCCCATGATCATTACGATTGCTCCCAATGGCTTGACTGCGTATGTGGGTAACGGTAGCGCACCAATAGGTATTATTCCTATTGATATCGCAACAAATACGCTCGGAACTATTGTGACGGGAGCACCTATAGTAAACCCTTTTTCTCTCACTGTTGATCCATCTAATACGTATCTCTACATGGCTAATGATAGCGCAAGTAACGTCATACAGTTCAACCTATCTAACCGCCTCTCACCCTCTGCTTCAAATACCATATCTCTCGCAGGCTTCATTGTAGGTGTAGCAGTAACGCCGGATGGTGGTTATCTTTACGCAACTAACACCACAGGAAACAGCATTTTCCCCATCAACATATCAAATCCCGCATCGCCGGTCGTTGGCACTGCAGTCACCGCGGGCATCGGGCCCGGACCTGCACTCATCATCACTCCTAATGGCTCCTATGCATATATACCGAACATAAATGATGACTCCGTTACGCCACTCAATATTACTAATCGCGCAGCACCCGTTGCAGGGCCTGATATCACGGTAGGAAGCAAACCTGCAGGCATTACCATAACCTCAGTTCCCGCTCCAACTGGCGTTTCAGGCATTGTGAAAACAAACACTTTTCTCCTGCAAACTCAGTTTGTTCTGGTTATTACTTGGACGCCTAATACTGCGAATGCGATGGCATCTCCTGCTGCATATAACATCTACTTTGGCACTTCGCTCGTACAAACGGTTTCTGCCAATTGTCCTGCCGTAGCTAACATTTATCTGCCTTCATGTAATGATCAAAATAGTTATTTCATAAGCACTGTATATAGTGATGGCACAGAAAGTATGCATGTTCCAGTGGTGGTTTCGTAAGTAGAAAGTTAAATCTATAAAACCCGGCTTCATCATGCTGCGCCGTTTTTGTATAGAAATACCATTTTCCTCGTAACGCTTGGATAGGCCCTAAAATTAATCCTCCCCGATCGTCTTTGCGAGGACGAATACGACATCCGCTGCAAAGCGGTGTTGTATGAGAACGTGGCAATCCAGGGTAATTAAATCAAGAAGTCATTGGAAAAGTTATTATGAAAACGCCAGCAGTATACATCGTTAATAATAGAAAGAATAAGGCAGGATCTCGTCTGGATAAAATACGATTAATTGAGAGAGGCAATGTTGATTGGCTTGATTTGTATGAACCCATTGCATGCAATTAATCGGAGGAATTTACTAAATTGGGATTATCTTATGAACCTGAAGTTTAAATTCTGTTCACATAGCCTAGGAAACAGAGGGCGCTGCATGCTCACCCGAAAATGGCTCGTATTGCTTTTGCTCGCAACACACATCGCGCCCACTCATGCCTATCCGATCGTCTACAACATGCGGGTACGCCGCGCATTCAATATCCCATCCGGATTACTCAAACCAAGAAAGCTCACCTTACTCTCAGCACTTCCGATCTATTTCGGCCGGCAAAGTCATATCGTCACCGAAACGCCAGCGGTTGATGTGCATGAAAATAGAAATGTAGTGGGCTCTCTTTTTAACGTGCGATACCTACCTTCACGCCACTGGTGGGTTGAACTCACCACCGGATTAGAAGATGATCGCGTTTCTTTTAAAGGCTCAGACTCTTTTTGCGCATCACGTCTGGGATTTGATGACTTTCTATTCACCGGCGGATATCGGCATTTTATCGGTGACCGCACACAACTCGTTTTCTATGGATTGGCAGGACTTCCTGCCGGAAGAACGGTCAAAAAAGATGATCGCTATGGCCCGCTGGTGGGCTCACGTTTTTATGGTGCAGGATTTGGTACTGAAGCGTCATACGCATTTATACAAGAGAAAAAACAAACACTCTCAGGAATTGTTCAACAACGATTTGTCCACTTTTTCAGTCGGCACTGGTTTCCCATATTGCCTGCATGCGATACGATCGTTCCGGGCAACTTCACCGATCTTTTGATAACGCTTCAATATCGCAGACAAGTAACCGCCTATGAAACGGGCATAGATTTTACCTTCTTTACTAATCAAGCAGTGAAAACACCAATCACAACTGTACACTCTGAGAATTTCACCCGCTATGCAGGATACATAAACGTATTGCATCTTATCCGCAGCACCGTGCAAGAGGGCCACAAGCCAATTGTAATTGGCGGAGGCGTGAACGTCAGTGGAACCAAAGTGTTCCATGCAAAAACATACAGCGTTTGGCTTGGCGTAACGATTGTGTTTTAACCCTTCGTGACGGCCTCCTGAGCTTGACGAAGGGGCGACACTCCTCAGGATGAGCGGAAAAAAAATACTCGAGATGAGCTGAACTCATATTAAATTGTGTCGAAGGGTAATGTATTATTGCATTTACCGATTAATATTTTTTACGCTTTCACCCGATATAACTCTGAACCCTCTATAAGGAGACGTTATGAACGGTGGATTATTAGACTGGACAGTCATATTCTTGGTACTTGCTATCATAGCTGCAATCTTTGGCTTTGGCGGTATTGCAGGAGAAAGCGTAGGAATCGCAAAAGTTTTATTCTTCCTATTTATCGTTATTTACGTGGCAATGTTTGTGATGAATCGCATGGGATAACCCGTCTTCATTTGTCCGGGCCTTCCGGCTCGGCAAATTACGCCGGACGCAGCTCGTATCATACGTGATGCAAAACAAAAATGTCGGACTCAAAAAAAGTCCGACATTTTATTGTAAAGAAAGTCTTGAAACAATCGCTTTTCATCATAAAAAATAAGTAAAATCCCCTCCGCCGGTCGCCCTGAGGGTTTCTATCCTGAATCCTGAGCAAAGCGAAGGGGAAGGAGAGAAATGTGCGAAGGGTTGTGGATAAATAATCGTTCCTTATAAACCTCGACGTCTGCGTATGCCGCTTATAGTCAATTCTTTGAGTAAATCAAAGTCTTGATCAATGATGGCCTGTTTCTTTGCTCGTGACATTTTTTTGATTTTTCTTTCGGCTTCTAGCGCCTCACCTCTGCTTGCAAAAGTCTCTACGTGAACAACCGTAACGGGCAACCGTTTTGCGGCATAACAGTCTGGAAAATGTCGAAGCTCATGCATTGATATGCGTTTTTCGATATCATCGGTATGTCCCGTATAAAATGAACCGTCACTACAGAGAAGAATGTATACGTAAAAATCTTGCATAATGAATAACTTAATTGAAATCCCTCGCACATTTCTCTCCTTCACTGCGTTCAGGATAGAAACACCCGGGACGAACGGGGGAGGGGATTTTACTTATTTTTTTGCGATTAAATAGCGATCCTCTCTCCATATCCCTTTTACCACGCTTAGGAATAAAGGATCACGAAGAAGCAACCTTGTAAATTCTGTGCTTGCCAACTTTAATAGTGGTTCCCGATTTCCAGCGAACCTCTGCTTTAAAATCGGTGATAACCTCATCATCAATTCGCACTGCATTGCCTTCAATAAGGCGCCGTGCTTCCGACGATGTTTTAACCGCATCAATAGTTCTGAGTAAATCGATAATTAAAATTGGATTAGCAGCTCCAGCCAAAGAAATTTCCTGCGCTTGCGAATAATCTTTCTTTTGGAACACCGCTTCAAATTGAGCGAATGCTGCTTCAGCTTCAGCCGGTGACCAGAATTTGGCTACAATATCACGCGCCATATTCTTTTTAAGTTCCATCGGATGCAACGTTCCACCCGCAACGCGCTCTTCTAGCACGCTCATCTCTTGCTGCTCTTTATTGAGCAAGATGCGCATATAGCGCCACATTAACACATCGGAAATAGACATTAACTTACCAAATGCCTGATCAGCTGATTCGGCAAGCCCAATGGTATTACCCAATGATTTAGACATCTTTTGTTGACCATCAAGCCCTTCAAGAATTGGCATAGTCATCACCACTTGCGCCGGCTGATCATATTGCTCTTGCAAGAAACGGCCCATCAAAAGATTGAATGTTTGATCGGTGCCGCCAAGTTCAACGTCTGCTTTAAGCGCAACCGAATCGTAACCTTGAAAGAGGGGATAGAGCAGTTCATGAAAACCGATTGGTTGATTGCTTTCGATACGATTTTTGAAATCTTCGCGCTCAGTTAATCGCGCAAGCGTTACTTTCGCGCAGAGTTGCACGATATCTTTTGCAGTCAGTGGATCAAGAAGCTCGGAATTATAGCGAACGGTGATTTTTTTCGGATCAAGAATCTTGCTGACTTGATCGAAATAGGTTTGCGTATTGCGCTTGATTTCTTCTTCCGTTAACGGCGGACGCGTTTTGGAACGGCCAGTAGGATCGCCGATGCGTGCGGTGAAATCGCCAATTAAGAAGATAACGTCATGGCCTGCATCTTGAAATTCTTTCAATTTTGAAAGGACAACCGCATGGCCAAGATGCAAATCAGGAGATGTAGGATCCATGCCTAATTTAATTTTTAATTTTTTGCCTGATTCTAATTTTTTCTCAAGTTCACCCTCAGGCAAAACTTGAACGGTATTCTTTGCTAACGGATGCGCCATACTATTTCATTTCCAAATAAACTAAGAATGTTCTCACTAACATATATAACTCCCTTAAAAAGCCCTATATATAACAAGTTGCCGAACACTATGTATATAAAAAGTGGACCGAACATAAAAAAGAGCTGAACATACGGATCATAAAATGAAGTGCGCTTGGAAAACAACCAAACAATATATGTAGCGCCATTGTTCACCATATTAATAATCATAAGGAACATTGATAATTGAAGGGTGGCAATAAGCAATCTGCAAAAAGCAACGGCTACTGATGGCGGTTGGGCCCCAACCGATATGAGTTGATTATAGTTGTACCCTAACATTACCGTTGCAATCACCGCTACCATAACGGCAATAACAAAACTGAGAATCGCATCAGAAAAGAGCGCCAACAATCGCCGCGGTGTTTCAAAGCGGCCCTGAATATTATTCAAATAAATAGGAATGTTAACGCCCCAGCCAGCGCCAAAGATACACAGCACGAGAAGGCCAATCATATCGGTGTGCACAAAAGGGTTAAGCGTAAGATAACCAAGCATTTCTGGAGTGCTATCACCCATCTTTTTGGCCACCCAAGACCGGAAATATCCCAAGACCGGAATTAACCAAAAGTAGGTAATCAAAGAGGTCAGCAATTGAATCAATGTCCGCGCAAGACTCAAACTTAAAAACATAGGTACCAAGCTAAAAAGGGTTTATAAATATATGCTTTTCAGTGTAGGTAAAAAGGGCTGAGCGGTCAACTCGCCTACGCCTTAGGCTACGGCGTAGCAGGCCCGATTGCGGATGGGGCTCCCTCTTCTTGGCAACCTCAACCAAAAATGGTAAATTATGCAATAGAATAAACGTTTTTTAACCTTTTCAGGGGACACGATGAAGAAGCAATTTTTATCACTTATCGCCGCAATCGGCCTGACATTAGGCAGCGCAGCACACGCAATGGACAAATCGGATCAGCCAGTTGGCCTTGCAAAAATAGCTGAGGCTTCTCAGGATGAACTTGCGAAAGACTTTGCAGAAATAGATACGCTGCTTGAGGCTGAGCTTGCGAGAACTCCAAGGGACATATATCTCGCAGCGGTTAGGTCTGATGAGTTTAGAGCTAACCTGCAAGAGATATTCGAGAATCCAGATCACCTCGATACCGTACTCGCAAACCAAAAGAAAAAATTCACAAGCCATATCGATTATATTAAAAAGCCAGAGCTGGATAGTCCTTCTGCTTATGAAGATTTAGTAAAAATAAAGACATTGCTGTCATTAGAATTATTCCTGTACGTAAAAACTATCAAGGCACAGCACGCAACAAAAGCACTTCGTTCACACGCATTATGGGAAAACCTTGTTGACAAGGCAGTCAAAGATGGCAAATCGGTAGACCAAGCCGCAGCAAGCACCGACACACTCCTCAATGAATTGATCATGAGAACAATAAAAGAAATAGTCACAGCGCCACGACCAGCAGCAACTGCATCCTCAAAATAACGAGATACGTTATTTTGATACTCAAGTAATTATAGAAGACCCTGTTAGGCGTAATGTGCCCGACAGGGTCCTCTCATTTTGACCCCACTGCTACATCTGTTACACTAATAACCATAAAGCTTTAAATCAAAGACCTTTTTGAGTACCAATCCATGGATAAACGATTCGAACATACGGCCGCCCAAGAGCAGGCTCAAGCCCTCTGGGAAAAAGAACAAACCTATACTGCCGCCAATAACCCAGGCCCTCTCTATAGCGTCGATACGCCTCCGCCTACGGTTTCTGGCTCATTGCATATCGGCCATATCTTCTCCTATACGCAAACCGATATCATCGCCCGCTATAAGCGCATGAACGGACATTCGGTCTACTATCCATTCGGGTTTGATGATAACGGGCTCCCGACCGAGCGCTATGTGGAGAAAAAAATAGGCAAAAGCGCCCATCAATTTTCACGCTCTGAATTTATCAATCTGTGTCTCAATGAAACCCATGAAGCGGAAGAGCAATTTAAAAATCTCTGGCAACGCATGGGACTTTCTGCAGACTGGAATAAATGCTATTCCACCATCTCTGATCGCGTTCGCGCCATTTCTCAAGAATCATTTATTCGGCTGTATAAAAAAGGCTTCATTTACCGCAAACAAGAACCTGCTCTCTTTTGCACCACCTGCCAAACATCCGTTGCTCAAGCAGAGCTGGATGACGTGGAAAAAGATTCCTTCTTTAACGATATCGTCTTTAAAGATCATAAGGGTAACGATCTTTTGATTGGTACCACGCGCCCGGAACTTTTATCTTCCTGTGTTGCGCTCTTTTATAATCCGGATGATGTGCGCTATCAGCATCTAAAAGGCACCAGAGCGATTGTACCGATTTATGAATATGAAGTGCCGATATTTGCCGATGAAGCGGTGAACCCTGAAAAGGGAACTGGCCTGGTAATGTGCTGCACCTTTGGCGATAAAACCGATATTGAATGGTATAAGAAATATACGCTGCCCTATAAAGAATCAATCTTGCCTTACGGCAAATGGACGGAAAATACTGGCGTCCTTGCAGGCCTTAAGGTTGAAGCCGCACGCGCAACAATTATTGAAGTGCTCAAAGAAAAGAATCTTTTGATTCGTCAGCGGCCTATTAAACATTCAGTAAATGTTCATGAACGCTGCAAAAAAGAGATCGAATATATTGAAGTACCGCAATGGTTCTTAAATATTATGGATCATAAAGAGAAATTGCTCTCGCTTGCAGACCAGATCAATTGGTATCCTGCATTTATGAAATCACGCTACAAAAACTGGGTTGAAAATATCGGTTGGGATTGGGGCCTCTCTCGCCAACGGTTTTTTGGCATTCCTTTTCCCGCATGGCATTGCATGAGCTGCAAAACAATTTTGCTCGCTGATATCAGCCAACTGCCTATCGATCCTCAAGAAACCCAATATCCTGGCAAAACATGCCCACACTGCAACAGTGCTGACATCAAACCAGATACTGACGTTATGGATACGTGGAACACTTCATCACTGACGCCATACATTTGCGCTTCATATTTTTATGGGGATATGAAATCTCCGTTTGAAGATCCGCGCATTCAAGAGTTCTTGCCAATGAGTATGCGCCCCCAAGCACACGATATTATTCGTACCTGGGCCTTCTACACCATCATCAAAGCATGGATGCATAATGATGAGATTCCATGGCATAACATTGTTATTTCAGGCCACGTCTTGAGCGATAGCAAAGAAAAATTATCAAAATCAAAAGGCCAAAAATCTCTGACGCCCGATGATTTGCTTGCGCAATATCCAGCAGATGCAATCCGCTATTGGACCGCATCAGGCACGCTTGGGCAAGATACTGCATTCTCAGAGCAACAGCTCAAAATTGGCATGCGGTTAATTACCAAATTGTGGAATGCATTCATATTCACCAAAGATCATATTGAAAGTTACGATCCCAAAAGCAAAGTTCCTGAAAAGCTGGGCGTTTGCAATGAATGGATTCTCGATGCTGCAACCAAAGCACTCGCATCGTATGAAAACTACTTCAAAACTAATGAATATAGTTTAGCGCTCAATAGCGTTGAGCAATTCTTCTGGAATGATTTCTGCGATAACTATCTAGAGATTATTAAGGATCAATTATTTAATCCGCATCTTTATGATGCGCAAGAAGTTGAGGCGACGCGCTATACGCTTTACACCGTTGGCCTTCGCATTCTGCAGCTTTACGCACCATACTTGCCATTCGTAACCGAAACGATTTACCAAGAGCTTTATAAAAAATCGTGGAACGTAGGTCTCGTCACGCCGCAGCAAAGCGCTGGCGGATCACTGCATCAAACCCGCTTTGATTCGCTAGAAACAAAAGCTTATGAAGAAAGCGCAAATACAATGCGCTCTATTATTGAAATCATCGGGATTGTCCGCAAGCTTAAGACAGAAAAGCAACTTTCACTCAAGGCTGATATCAATACCCTCGTGATTTACACTGCTGATGCTGCATTGCACGCTGCACTCAAGCATCATGAACAGCTCATCAAGGGGGCAACCCGCGCACAAACGATTATGTATGAAGCAATCAAACACGATGCGAGTGCACTTGAACAAACGGGTGAAACATGGAATGCACACGTTGTTTTAATTGGTGAGTGATTGATTAAGAACGATCTATTCCTTATGTCCCGCGATACGCCCTACGGGCTACTCAGGACGAACGGGAAAGGATAATTCTGTTATTCTATAGATTCATTAAAAGGAAAATTTTATAAATTAATTCATATAATTAGTATGAACACTTAAATGACGCTTTACTTCCCGTTCGTCCTGAGTAGCCCGCAAGGGCGTATCGCGGGACATAAGGGGGCAAGTGTTTATGAAGTATAAGGTAAAAAGCTTATAATATGATATATCTGCGCAATACTCAGCGTTCAATTAAAATTAATACCGCGCAACTCAAAAAGGATGTGCAAACATTCCTTACCGCGCTTGGATACGAAGATTTTGATATTGGTATCTGGATAACCACGGATGCCACCATTCAAAAATATAATCGAGAATATCGGCAGAAAGATAAACCAACCGATATTCTCTCATTTCCTTATCATCCGCCTGCGTCATTTCTTGATGACTCTGGCGTGATAAATCCAGCTGCATTTTTCAAGAATGCACCACGCCAAAGTTCCTTCGGAACATCGGCGGAAGAAGATGCTCAACTGGGCGATCTGATCATCTCGGCTGCATACGTCAAAAAAGATGCTGCACGCTTAGGCATCTCATTTGAACGCCGCATGCGCCGCCTTTTAGTGCATGGCATTTGCCATCTACTTGGCTACGATCACATGAAAGATTCTGAATATAAAGTAATGCTCGCCAAGGAACGCCAGCTTCTTGAAGCAGCTTTTGGCAAAAAAGAGGCTGCTGAGATTCTGGTTGGTGAATAAACCTTATAATGATCTCATTATAAATTCCCTATCATAAAAACATTCCTGACTTTTTATATGCAATCATGGCGTATGCCACGGTCTGTAGTGTAATCTTTTTAAAAAAGGGGCCACTTATGAGACTATTAGCATTCGTTGTATTATGCGTGAGCATTCCGTGTTATGCCATTAATACTACGCATGAGAAATGCATTAATTCATTCACGCGCGATATCTACTACCGCTATTATTTGACGCAACGATGCCAAGAATCGGTAGAGTTATTAAAGAAAAATCCAAATATCTGGAAGACGATAGATTTCGATAATATTGAAGCCGGCATTTTCGAAAACATCATCGTTAAAGAAAAGGCTGGTCTGATACAAAAAAATCATACTTCTCAACATTTTATCGAACTATGGCACCAGATGAAGTCCCTCCGCCATGTTGATGATTCCTCATTTCATCAGGACTTTATTAAACTGCTTTTCATGATTTACAAATCGATTGAACAACCGGCAGCTCAAAAGGCAAGCAGCCTAGTAACCGCTCCTTATTCGATAGAAAGAATGCTCAGTAGCATTGATATGCATATCGATAAATTACGATCGAATGTCCCCAAGCGAAGCAGCTCAGAGTATGCGTTATCTGATTCAAGCTCTATAACCACCGATGATATCGCGCTTAACTATTATCTCATTCAACGCCTTGATAAATCGATAAAGCTCCTTTCAATAATGCATCAAGATCTTGCTGCCTCAAGAATCGGATGGTTTGATCACGCCATGTGCAACATAGGCATTAATTTCTCCCACGAACGCATCAATTATTGCTTTAACCAAATGTCTATGCACAAAAATTTAGCGCCTTTTTTGCACACATGGCAAGAATACGCTCGCTTTAGACATGCCGGCGATGCCCACTTTTTAAAAGAGATGCTGATGATGTTGTTCGCGGTATATAAAGATTTATTGTTCGTGAAAATCACTGAAGAAACTGAAGAATTTATCACCTCGGAAATGAGTACTATTCTTGATTTATACGAGCATGTAAATGAATTACCACTCGATGAGATTCTGCATGCGATTGATATAACCACTGACAAATTGTTGTTACTGCAAAGCATGGATAAAAAAGTAAAACAAAGTTGGGATCAGCAATATCCAGTCTTATTCCATACATTCCTGGCATTGCCGATTGCATACCTTATTATCAAAACATGCGCATTATAATTTTATGAAAGGTCATCCATGATACGCTCTTATTTATG
>Ga0210395_10002295_pt1 | contig 14884 bp, 10 predicted proteins | sample IncBWH4OmetaG_FD_150861 | JGI IMG/M metagenome (GOLD analysis project Ga0210395, IMG submission 150861) | Forest soil microbial communities from Barre Woods Harvard Forest LTER site, Petersham, Massachusetts, United States - Inc-BW-H-4-O ... | reverse complement strand
GCGTGCTCAGGCTGTGAGGACCGGCCCCTCGACCGGTGGGATCGCGAATTGCTACGCTGCGTTGCCGCCCATCATGGGGGCGATCTGCGGTTCCCGCTCGCGAGATGGCTACGCCCGGTATGCGCCGTAAGCGGCTATCGCTCTCAAAGATGGGGCGCATTCGGATAGATGCAGCATCGGACTCTGCGCGCCTGCCACTCGGGTTTGGTCCGCGACGCGGGAGGAGCGCTCGGCGTCAATCGGTTCTCTTGGGGCACGCTGCGGGAGAGAGGCATTCGCTTTGGGTTCTGCGCTATGATCGCCGCAGAACCTGCTTGAGGACTACCGCGCTGAAAAGCGAAAGGGGACAGAGAATGAAAAACGGTTTCAAGGTATTCGACACTGATACGCATGTGTTGCCGGCGGCGGAAGTCATCGAGCGCTATGTCGATCCCGACTTCCGCCCGCGCCTCAAGGAACTGGAGCCTTACCGCACGCCGATACGGCAATCGGCCGAATATCAAGGCGCATTGCACAGCTATCGCATCGAGCCGCAATTCTATCGCCGGGTGCTCGGCGAGGCGGCGCCGCGGCCCGACCACAGCGGCCGCGACACGGTGTGGATGGGTGCGAAGGTGCCGCGTCCCGGTGTGCAAGACGACAACGCCGCCAACCGCGTCGCCGACATGGACGACGAGGGGACCGACGTGCATTTCCTCGTGCCCGGCGGCTGGTCGAGCCTGATCGGCGTCGATGACGTCTCGCTCGAAACCGGCATGATCCGCGCCTTCCATCGCCACATGGCGGATTTCTGCGGGCAGTATCCGGACCGGCTGAAGGGACCGATCGTCGCCTCGACGCGCGATGTCGACAGCGCGGTCGAGGAAATTAGGAAATGGGGGAAATCGAAGTGGGCCGTCGCAGTCAAGCCGCAGGTCTACAAAATCCCGGTCGATGACCCGAGCCTCGACCCGATCTGGCGCGCCGCCGCCGAACACGGCCTGCCGATCGTGCACCACAGCTCGACGTGGAACCCGCCCTATTACCCGGGTCACGACGACATGTGGGACAACATCTTCCTGGGACGGCTGGCGTCGCACCCGTGGGGCGCGATGCGGTTTATCGCGGCGTTCATCGGCGGCGGCATTCTGGACCGTTATCCGTCACTGCGCTTCGGCACGCTCGAATGCGGCTTCGGCTGGCTACCGTTTTGGGCCAAGCGCATGGACGAGCAATACGCCTATGTCGGCTCGACCGCCGAATTGAAGATAAAGCCAAGCGAATATTTGAAGAGCGGGCGCTATTTCTGCAGCACCGAGCGGCAGGAAGGGGAGGAAATGTACCGGATGGTGAGCGGCTTCCTCGGCGAGGACGTGCTGATGTACGCCTCTGACTACCCGCATTCGGAATGCCAGTTCCCAAATTCGATCGACAACATCCTCGCTTGGCAGAGCCTCAAGCCGCAAACCCAGCAGAAACTCTTCTGGGACAACGCCAACCGCTTCTACCGCCAGACGTGAGGAGACCGCGTCGCGACGTTGGCTTTGTTCCGCAACCACTTTCGAAGCGACGGCCCTCCCCGCGACGGGGAGGTCGGTCCTGCGCTGCCGATCCGTTGCCCACCTCTTCGGCTTTGACTTAGACTAAACCTGCGAAGGAGGAACAGCCATGTATATCGATCACGTCGGCATCAACACGAATGATATGGAAGCCACGCTGCAGTTTTACTGCGGTGTACTGGGCATGCGGTTAGTCCGCACCACGCGTACACCAGATGGGCGTCGGCATTACAACGTCGAGATCGGTGGCGGCAATGCCCTCGCGGTGTTTGATGGCGCCGAGCGCCCGACGGCGGATGAGCGCCAACACGTGAATCACCTGGCTCTACCGGTGGACACGCCCGAGGAATTTGACGCCGCCTACCAACGACTCAAGGACCATGGGGTCGCCGTGACCGAAATTATCGAACGGGGGTATGGCAGGACCTTCTACTTCCACGATCCGAACGGTATCCGATTGCAAATTGAATTGAAGACCAAACAGGATGTGGACAGCTTGGAAGGCGATCGCGACCCGGTCCCGTACGTGCGCGCATTGCTGCAGCGGGCTTAGTGCTGCCCACGGCTCCGCCTATGCCGCAGGTATCCACAGCTGGGTCGCGGCCCGTCGTGGGTGAAGGCGTGAATCTTGTCCGAGAGCCGGATGCAGGGAAATCCGCATGTCCGGTTCGATGAGAAAGGCAGCGCTGACGCGCGGTGCGCGGCGGGCATTCCGTCAATCGCGCGGATCATACCCGGCGCCCCGTCACACACCACCAGCAGCGGTTCGGCAGCTTCACGCCGGCGCATGTCGCTCGAAGAACTCCGGGCAGCTCTCCGTCTTCTTCTTGCTGCCCCCCGCCGCTGCGTGCTGAATGTGATACAGTCCGCCGCGGGACAGTCAATCGCGGTTTATGGGTTCGGCGGCTCGACCTCGCAGGGTTAATGGCGGCGCGGATTGCGGGCTGCGATCCGATCATCGCTTTCGATCCGCTCCCCAGTCAGCTAGTGCTCGCCCGCGAACTCGGCGCTAGGCATGAGGATCTTAGGCGAGATTTTCGCCAGCTTGTGATGGATGAAGTCTGAATGGAAGGGGTTGTCATCGACACGAATGTCTTCGTAGCCGCGGGCTTCAACGCGAAAAGCGCATCGGCGCGCATCCTCGCGGCTATCCGGGAAGGGCGTTTTCAATTGATTTGGAACGAACCGACCCGGCGCGAGACCGAGTTTGTTTTGCGCCGAATTCCAACCCTCCGTTGGGATAAGTTCGCTGATCTCTTTCGTCCAGAGGGAGAGTTTAGCCGCCGTGTCGATCCCCACGACTTTGCCTTCATCGAAGATCCGGACGATCGAAAATTCGCGGCGCTCGGCGCAGCAGCCAAAGTTCCACTCGTTACCAATGACCACCATCTCCTGGCGCATCGAAATACGATTGGCTTTGACGTTCTGACACCGCCCGCTCTCCTGACACGAGCGGGAGAAACACCCTCCTCGTAGCTCCACAACTACGGGCAGCATCGCGCCGATTCCGGTCACTCCGGCCACCGACCCGGACCGGGGAGTTCGACCCGGGCCTGCCGACCTTCGCACCGGAGTTTTACACCGGATCCTCAAAATCTCCGGCTTCCGCGTCCGGAGTGCATCTCGGCCACGAGCGTTCATCGCCGAAGCCTCGCGCGGCGTGCGCGGAGCTTCGACCCATCCTGCAGGGTAACCCGAGCTAGTCGCCATGATGCGACTTCATCGCCCGGACAATTTGTTCCCTATCGGCCAATCTCAACAGTTCGGCGCAGTCGGCCGCTTACCTGTTCGCCTCGTGCTCGCTGCGGGCGGGATTTTGCCGTTGCCCGAGCCGGTAAAAAGGGGCGATCCTGGCCCCGATGCCGCCGGGAATCCGGCGAAACGTCTCAATAAACCAAAGGGATCAACTCAAACTCGGGGGGCCGCTATGGCGGAGGAAACCATACCCTCCGGCCGAATGATGCAGCCGGCCAGCCGCCTGCTCGGGCAAAAGCTCGACAGCATTCCGTTCAGCCCCTACCACGTCATAATCATCGCGGTGTTGGGATTGGTCGGCTTTGTCGACGGCTACGATCTGGTCATGACCGGCTCGCTGCTGGTGTTGGCGAAGGCGCCGTTGCATATGGTGCCGGGACAGGTCCGCTTTCTCGCCATCGCATCGACGCTGATGGTCTGCGTCGGCGGCTTTGTTGCTTCGGCCGTATCCGATCATTTCTCCCGCAAGACGATCATGCTGATCGGCGTCGTCTCGGTCATGTTCTGCACGCTGCTGATCCCGCTCGTGCAGAGTGGTGATCAGCTGATCATCGTGCGTCTGTTGACTGGATTTGGCGGCGGCTTTGCGGTCTCCTCGCCGTTCCCGATTGCCGCCGAGCTGATGCCGGCGCAGCACCGGCGCACCTTCAGCGCGGTGCTGGAAATGTCGCTCGCCGCGGCCTTCACGGTGTTGCCGATAATCGGCGCATTGGTTGCCGACAACCCGAATTCGTTTCGGCTGATGGCATTGCCGGGTGGGTTGGCGATCTTTGTCGTCCCGCCGCTGCTCTATTTCGTATTGCCGGAAAGCCCACGTTGGCACCTCCGTCGGGGCCGGGCCGAGGCGGCGGTCGATCTCGTCAACCATATCATTCGCCGCGCCGGCAACCGCGTTCCGCCGCTCAGCGTTAGCGACCTCGGCGAACTGGCGCCGGCGGCTGCCCGCGAGCCGTTACCGCCGTACTGGGCCTTGTTCCGGCGCGGCCAATTGCTCTGGACGGCGATCGGTATCTCCAGCTACGTGTTCCAGAGCATTGCATTTTTCCTAACCTCAACATTGCTGCCAAAGGCCCTTGTCGATCAGGGCGCGGCGGTCGCGATGAGCTTTGGCGTGGCATCGCTGGTCTTTGGCGCCAGCATTCCCGGCAAGGCCTTCACCGGGTATCTGATGGAAATCATCGGACGGCGCTGGACGATCTGTTATGCGCTCCTAGGCTCGCTGCCGGGTCTGTGCCTGATGCTGCCCGCCCATCGAGCGGGCGGCTTTGCCGGTCCGGTGATGATCGCCGGCGCGCTGCTCACCGGGTTCACCGCGCTGTCGGCCGGCACCGCCGCGCGGATCTACCTGTCGGAGCAGTTCCCGACGGCGCTGCGCGGGCGCGGCCACATGTTTGGCGAATCCTTCGGCCGCATGTTCTCCGGCGTGCTGGCGCCATTCCTGATGACGCCGTTTACCGGCTCTCCGTCGATTTTCTTTGGCACGCTCCTCGCCGTCGCCGCCATTGGCGCCTTCATTCCGGTTGTCTTCGGCCGCGAGACGATCGGCCAGCTCGAGGTCGTCACCGAAGGCGTTCCCGAATTGGCATGAGCCGCATAACATCGCCAAGCCGTGCCGGTGCGCCGCGGTATCGCTCGTAGCGAGCGACGTGGATTTGGTGAGCAGTCCTCGGGGTCTGAGTAGCAGCGGAACAGAAGACCTATGCAAGCCCGCGGTCACGCCTCATCGCCACCAGCCATGCGCATGGGGCTCTGACGGGTAGCCTCCAAAGGACCGCACGCGACCCGTTGCAGACTTAGCCGCCAGTTGTGAAGATCGTCCCCGTTTGTGTATCGAATCACATTGATGACCTACCCTCCGATTGATCTATTCGATGCTGGGCTTCTCAGCGTCGCGGGAAACGAAATCTACTGGGAAATATCGGGCAACCCTGACGGGAAGCCCGCTCTATATCTGCATGGCGGCCCCGGCAGCGCTCTTCGCTCGGGCTATCGCCGTCGCTTCGACCCACAAAAATATCGCGTCGTGGGGATCGATCAGCGCGGATGCGGCCAAAGCCGCCCTCTCGCCACCGACGCTCTCGGCGAACTGCACCGCAATACGACACAGACGCTCATCGAGGACATCGAGGCGGTCAGAGGGCACCTCGACATCGAGACGTGGCTGGTGTCAGGCGTGTCCTGGGGAACGACGCTTGCGCTCGCTTATGCTCAAGCGTACCCGGGTAGGGTCTCGGAGCTGGTGCTCCTCGCGGTAACGACGACCAGCCGGGAGGAGGTCGATTGGATCACCGAAGGTGTTGGGCGCGTATTTCCCGAATCCTGGCAACGGTTTGAACAGGCCTCTGGCAGGCGCGATGACGAGCGCATCGTAGAGGCCTATGCCCGACGGCTCGCCACAGGCGACACGCAGGACCGGCTAGGGGCAGCCCGCGCCTGGAACGATTGGGAGTCGACGCACATCTCGCTTGATCCGAATTGGGTGTCGATCGACCAACGTTTTGACGAAGAACGGTTTGGCATTCGCGACCCTCGTCACGCACTACTGGTCGAACGACGGGTTTCTCAAGGATGGAAAAGAAATACTCTGCCGAGTGTCTGCAATCGGGCATATTCCCGCCGTTCTTATTCATGGTCGCCGCGACATCAGCGGGCCAGTGATAGTGGCTTGGCGTCTCCATCAGCTGTGGCCGGCAAGCCGCTTGTGCATCGTGGAATCCGAAGGGCATGGCGGGCCCCAGTCGATGGAACAGATGCGCGTCGCGCTTGATTCATTCGCGCGGGGAAAATGATCGGTCGTGGATTGCGATGGTCGCGTAACCACCCAGGCAAACCTTGTGTTGGTTTTCAGTTCCGTTGCTACTCAGACCCCAGTTTAAGGCCGCGGAGCTGCGCCAAGCGGTGCAGGTAGCTGACATGTCCCAGGGCGCCCGATCCTAAGGCTGTTTCGCAAGACGCTTGCGGCGGCGACGCCGCGTTCGGGCGGCGCGCTTGTCAGGTGCGGTGCACCCACCTACGATCGCGGGCTGGTGCTGGGATCCTGCGATGCGAACCCCTCACGCGATTGCCGCCATCGGCATGGTCCTCAGCCTTATCGGCGGGCGCGGGGCGGCAGCGGCCGGGCCGCAGGCCGGTGCGGTATTGGCCATGTTTGGGCAGTGCACTGGCGAGACCGACGGCAGCGCCCATACGCTGAGTTTGGGCGACCCGGTCTATGTCATGGAAACCGTCGATGTCGCGGCCGGGGCCAAGCTGAGACTGCGGATGAACGACGGTTCGATCATCTCGATCGCCTCCGGCACCCGTTTGACCGTCACGGATTACCGGGTCGGCGATGGCAGACAGAGCCGCGCCGCGACGCTGTCGCTCGGCATGGGTTTATTGCGCGCGGTCGTGTCCGCGCTTATGGGTCCGGCGCATTTCGAGGTCGACACCGCAACCGGCGTCGCGGCGGTGCGCTCGACCGACTGGTTTATCGAAGCAAAACCGCGATCAACCCGAGTCGGCGTGCTCGAGGGCCGCGTCACTTTACAGAGTTTGGCGACCGGGCGCGAGATCGTCATACCGGCGCATTGGGGGGCGCGCGTCGAAGCCGGCCGGGATCCGGTGCCGGCCAGGGTCTGGAGCGACGCCGAATTCGACAATTTCATTCGGCGCACCAGTTTGGACGCAGCCCCGCCGTGAGATTGCCACCTGGAGTACGTTCGGCCGGGCTCGCGCTGATCGCGGCGGCGATCGTGGTGTCGGCATTTACGGTTTTTGCCGACAATCCGGTTGTCCGCGGGCTCGAGACGGCATCGCTCGACTTGCGGTTCCGGCTGCGCGGGGCGCGCCCGCCGGGGAGCGAGGTGGCCATCGTCATGGTCGACGACCGCAGCCTCGCAAGTCTCGGTAGGTGGCCGCTGTCGCGCACCCTTTTTGCCCGCGCGCTCGAAATTCTCGACCAGGCCGGCGCCAAAGTCGTCGCCTTCGACCTGTTGTTTACCGAACCCGACGAGCCGATGTCCGCCGATCTGCGGCAGACCGCGCGCGCCGCCGCCGAGGCGCTCGCCGGCGAGCGTACCGGCCAGCTGCGCGCGGCGTTGCAGCGGCTCGCCGACAGCGACCGCGACACCCGCTTCGCCGCCGCCATCAGGACGTCCGGCAATGTCCTGCTGCCGATCGGCTTTTCGTTCACCGGTGCCTCCGGTGAGGAGCCAGAGTGGCTCGCGCAATCGGCCTATCAGCGGTTCGACCCGAGCCCGCTGCCGCCGGTCTTTCCGCTGCGCCCCAAGGCGGCGGTTTTGCCAATAGCACCAATCGGCACGGCAGCCGCCGGATTGGGCCATACCACACTTGCCTATGACAGTGACGGTGCCCCGCGCTACGATTATGTCGCATTGCCATTGGCGGCCGATTTTCTGCCCTCGCTGCCGATCCGCGCCGCCGCCGGCTATCTCGGCGTGACCTGGCCTCGGGTTGCATTGGCGCTGGGCAGCGATGTGCGCATCGGCAAGCTCGTGGTGCCAACCGACCCGGCGATGCGGCTCTTAATCAGTTACCGCGGGCCGCCGCGCACGTTCCCGAGCTTTTCCTTTGCCGACCTGTTGACCGGGCGAGTAGCGCCCGAACAGCTCGCCGGGCGCATTGTCCTGGTCGGCGCCGCCTTCGCGGGGAGCGGCGACAATTATCCGCAGCCCTTCAGCAATACGCCGATGGCCGGGGTCGAGCGCATCGCCAACATTATCGACACGATCGTCAGCCGCGATTTCATCGGCACGGTTTCGGGCGGCTGGACGGTCGCCGTCATCGCCGCGGTCTTGGCCATGGCGGCGCTGGCCGGGGCGATGACCGAATTCCTGCCGACGCGTTGGGCGGCGCTGGCGGGGGCGGCGCCGATTGCGGTTTGGGCGGCCGCCGCACAGCTGGCATTTCTGAAAAATCTATGGCTGCCACCGATCGAACCGGTGACGGCACTGATGGCCGCGGCGGCGACGGTGCTGCTGTTTCGCTATTGGTTCGTCGATCGCGTCAGCCGCCGCATCCGCTCGGCTTTCTGCCATTACCTGGCGCCGAGCGTCGTCGAGCGGTTGGCCGACAGCGACATCGCATTGCGCCTCGGCGGCGAGCGGCGCGAGGTGACAGTCATGTTTGCCGATTTGTCGGGCTTTACCGCGCTGTCAACCCGGCTTTCGCCCGAGGAGCTGATGACGCTGACCAACGCCTACCACGGGCTGATGGTCGAAGCGGTCGAGGCCAATGGCGGCTACGTCAACCAGTTTGTCGGCGACGCGGTGATGGCGATATTTGGGGCGCCGGCCCCCGATCCCGACCATGCGGCGAGGGCGGCACGTGCGGCGCTGCGCATCGTCGCGAGCGTGATGCGCTCCAAGGCGGATGCCGACCGGCGTGGCGTGCCGGGCTATGCGGTCAAAATCGGCCTCAACAGCGGGCCGGCGGTAATCGGCAATGTCGGTGCGCCCAAACGCTACAATTACACGGCGGTCGGTGAAACCGTGAACATCGCCGCACGGCTCGAAGGGGTGCCCGAGGATTACGGCTGCCGCATCGTCGTCGGACCAAACACGGCGGCGGCGATCGACGCCCGTTTTTTGCTGTGCGAACTCGACTGGATCAAAGTGAAGGGCAAGGACACGGCATTTTCGGTCTACCAGCTGATCGGCGAGAAAGCGGCTGCCAATGGCGTCGAACTCGCCAGTCTCGCGCAATACGAGGCAGGGCTGAAACATTATCGCGCCGGCGATTTTGCCGTCGCCGAAGAAATCTGGCGTTGCCAAGCCGACCGTCATCCAAATCCGGGGGCAACCGCAACCTCGCCGCCCTTGGTCATGGCCGGCCGGTGCGCAAATCTCAAGATGGCACCGCCCGAGGCTTGGGACGGCATTTACGTCCGGACCACGAAATAGCGGATGATGGGCTTGGCATTCCGCCGGTATTGCGCCGGTTGGCCGGCGCTCGCGGCTGCTTTGCTCGCATCGGCGCCGCAGTTTGCATCGGCCTACACATCTGCCGGCGACCGCACTTTTCCGGCCACGATCCTATTGCCGCAGGTCGCCCCCGCCGACCAGATCTACCTAACGCCGACAACCCAGCCGACATCGCAGGGCCAATCGACCGATCTCGCCATCAACTTTGCCAAGACATTAACCGAGCGCTTCGGCGTACAGTTCGGGGAGGATTATTTCTGGCTCGGGCACGGCTGGCAGAACCTCGAGGTGATCACGCAATATCTCGCGGTTCTCGACCCGGCGCGCGAAACACTGGTTTCGGTCGGCATCGACCAGGAGGCGGGCGGCACCGGCACTGCACGGATCGGCGCCTCGCCGCAAGGAACGACGAAGCCGACGATCTATTTCGGCAGGGGCATGGGCGACTTCGACATCGGCTATCTACGGCCTCTGGCCGTGACCGGCAGTATCGGCTATCAGTTCGCCGACGCACCGCCGCGCTCCGACAATTTGTTGACCGATATCGCCGTCGAATATTCGATCCCGTATCTGCAATCGAAGGTCAGAGCGTTCGACCTGCCGGACGTCGTGCGCGGAATGACGCCGCTGATCGAGGCGGTTGTCACGACACCGACCGGCCCCAACCGCGGCAGCAACCGGGCAAACGCGACTTTCGGCCCCGGCGTCAACTATTCCGGAGAGGGCTGGGAATTTACGATCGAGGCCCTGGTGCCGGCCGGGCGCGGTACCGCCACCGGTCTCGGCGTTGCTGCCCAGCTCAATATAGCGCTCGACTATTTTTTTCCCGACACGATCGGCAAGCCGCTCTTTTCCGGGCGATGACGCCGCCACTTAAGGCCTCGTCGCGATGGGTGCGGGGCTTTCAATAAGTGGCGCACTTCTTTGATCGCTATCTGGCGCAGGCCGAGATCGTGTGCCCGGCGGCCCTGCGAGGCTGTCCGTCAAACGGTCGATGAGCGGTCACCCGCAAAATGTCCGGCTATCTCAAGGATAATAGCGACGGCGAAACGGACTGGACGGTTGACGGACGCGAAGGCGGACTCCACCCGCCCCATGGCCACGGAGCCCGGACAGGCTGCGCCACTCACCGCTCAAAAATCGCCGCCACTTAATTTTCAAAATGACAGGCGAGCACCGCCTGCCCTTGCGTTCTCACTCACGCATGATAACGTCCTCAAACTTGAGATATCAGGGTAGGGGACCCGTTTTGGAACAGAGGAGGAGCCAGCTTCCGGCGACCATCCAGCAAGGCGAGATCACCGCGGACCGAGGCGCGATACACGTCGTACCGGCGCTGATCGCCGATCTCGGCGACGAAGCCGCGTGGCGCTATGTCGAATTCTTCACCGCGAACATCCGCAACCCGAACACCCGGCGCGCCTACCTTCGAGCGTGCAACCGGGTTTTGGGCTGGTGCGAGGACCGCGGCCTAACGCTGGCCGCGATCCGGCCGCACGATGTCGCGACCTATGTGGAAGAGCTGCAGACCGCGGTTCAGGCTCCGTCGGTCAAGCAGCAGCTAGCGGCAATCCGGATGCTGTTCAATTGGCTGGTGATCGGCCAAGTCGTCCCGACCAACCCGGCGGCCGCGGTGCGCGGTCCGAAGCACGTTGTCAAAACCGGCAAGACCCCGGTGCTGGAAGCCAAAGCTTGGCGCAAATTGCTCAAGTCGATCCCGGACACGACGCTGCGTGATCTGCGCGACCGGGCCTTGATCGCGACGCTGACCTACTCGTTCGCGCGCATTACCGCGGCGCTTAAGATGAAGGTCGAGGATTTGCGGCCGCGCGGCACCGGGTGGTCGGTCCGGCTGCACGAGAAAGGCGGCAAGCATCATACGATGCCGTGCCACCACACCCTTGCCGAAGCCTTGCACGCCTATATCGGCGCAGCCGGCATCGCCGACGACCCTAAGGGCTGGCTGTTCCGCACCGCGCGAGGTCACAACGGCAAGCTGCTTTCCGAGAACCCGATGACCCAGCCCGATGCCTGGCGCATGATCCGCCGCCGCGCCATAGCGGCCGGCATCGCCGAGGCAATCGGCTGCCACACCTTTCGCGCGACCGGAATCACCGCTTACCTCTCCAACGGCGGAGCGCTTGAACACGCCCAGGAAATGGCCGCGCACGAGAGCCCGCGCACCACCAAGCTCTACGACCGCACCAAGGAACGCCTCACCCAGGACGAGGTCGAGAGGATCAGACTGTAAAGGGCGGCGGTATTCAACAGCGCGCCAAGGAGCATCTATCGTCTCGCGTGAGGCGTATAGTTCGAAGGTCAACGCGGCTTGCCATAGAAGATACCCAATGCTGGGAGGCCAACATGCCTAATCGACTGGACCGCCGTCGCTTTCTGGTACGGTCCGCCGTCACGGGCACAGCATTGCTTCTTTCGCGCTCGTATGCATGGTCGGCGGTGCCGAGCGAACCGGTCCTCGAAACCACCTCCGGCCAAATCCGCGGCGTCACTGTCGATGGCATTGCCGCGTTTAAAGGAATTCCCTACGGCGCTTCGACCGCGGGCGCTAACCGGTTTATGCCGCCGCAAAAGCCCGCCCCGTGGGGCGGGGTGCGCGACGCGGTCAGCTGGGCCGGGCATGCGCCCCAAGCTTTCTTCGGCAAGCGGCGCCCCGAGGTGTCGCATTTGGCGCCTCCCCCGGATACGGTGCCGGTCAGCGAAGACTGCCTCACGATCAATCTGTGGACGCCTGGCCTCGACGCCAGCAAGCGCCCGGTCATGGTGTGGTTTCACGGCGGCGCCTTCTCGTATGGCTCGGCCAACACGCTGCGCACAGCCGGCGCCAATCTCGCGCGCCGCGGCGATGTCGTCGTCGTGACCGTCAACCATCGCCTAAACATTTTGGGATTTCTCGATCTTACGGCGCTCGGCGGCGAAGAATTCGCGCATTCTGCCAATGCCGGCGTGCTTGATCTCGTCGCCGCACTCGAATGCGTCCGTGACAATATCGCGAGGTTTGGGGGCGATCCCGGCAATGTGACGATCTTCGGCCAATCCGGTGGCGGCGGAAAGGTCAGTGCCCTGTTGGCGATGCCCGCGGCAAAAGGGCTGTTCCACCGAGCCATCGTGATGAGCGGCGCGGGCATCCGCATGGCTGAACACGACCGCGCGACAAAGATTGCCGAAGCGGTGCTGGGCGAGGTCGGGTTAAAGGCCAACCAGCTGGAGAAATTGCAGACGGTGCCGTTTGAGCGGCTGATCGCCGCGATTGAACCGGCGCAGAAGAAATTGGCGCCGGTCGGGTTTCGGCTGCTCGATCGCTATGGCTTCGGGCCGGTCGTCGAGGGCCACGACCTGCCGCGTCACCCGTTCGATCCGACGGCGCCGGATTTGGCCGACGATGTCGCGGTTATGGTTGGTGGCACGAAGGACGAGAACGCGCTGTTCCTCGCACCCGAGGACGCGGTTTGGAACCGTACCCTCAGTGAAGATGAGCTGAAGACGCGGGTCGCCAAGATCGCGGGCGGAAACACCGACGCGGTGCTGGCACTGTACCGGCAAATGCATCCCGGCATGAACCCGGCCGAGCTGCTGATCGAAATCACGACCGATTCGAATTTCTGGGTGCGCTCGGTCTTGCTCGCCGAGCGCAAGGCGGCGAAAGGCAAGGCACCAGTTTACATGTACTCGTTCAACTGGCGCACCCCGGTGCTCGACGGCAAGCTGATGGCGCCGCATGCGATCGATGTGGCGTTCGTCTTCGATACGGTCGATGTCGGCGGCATTACCGGCCACTCGCCGGCCGCAGCGGCGATCGCCGCGGCTGAGTCGTTAACCTGGGCCAGCTTTGCCCGCGCCGGGACGCCCGATAACAAGGCGATCCCGCATTGGCCCGCCTACACGCCTGCCGAGCGCGCGACGATGATGATTGATAGCGAGTGGCGCGTGCAGAATGACCCGCAGCACGCGGCACGGCTGCTGTGGAGCAAAATCGCAGTTGCATAAATAAAAGAGAGGACCTGTATACGAAGTTCGCCACATAGACCGCAGCGGCCGCCGATACCCGGCGGCTGCTCTTCCATGGCTGGGACCCCGTACCGGCAAGATTTCTCTATCAGTTCTCTAACAAAACGTCCTTTATGTTACGCTATCTGTGCGCCAAAAATTTCTCTATGGTTGCCAAAGTGGCCAATATGCAACATTACAATCAGAGGTTAAACCAAGTGAAATGCTAACCTCTAAAGCTGCGGTATGCATCTCGCTTAGCCTGAGGAGTTTTTCCGTTGGCCCAGCAAGCAGCAGCCCGATCTGATTCGGAACGCCAACCGTGCGCCGGCGAACTGGTACAGGTGCGCTCGCGACGTTGGCTTGTCGATGAGGTTATCGAAGCTAAGAGTCCAGGACAGACTCGCCTTGTCCGCCTTTCGTGTGCGGATGACGACGCCCAAGGGCAGTCACTGGATGTGCTCTGGGACTACGAACTAGATCGCTCGATCCTTGAGGAAGAAGGCTGGGCCGATCTGGCGGCCAAGGGCTTCGATCAGCCGCGCCAGTTTGCGGCGTTCTTGCACACCCTCCGGTGGAACTGTGTTACAGCCACCGACCCGAACTTGTTTCAGGCCCCCTTCCGCGCCGGCATCAAGATCGACGCCTACCAAATGGAGCCGCTACGAAAGGCGCTCCGCCTGCCGCGCGTCAACCTCTTCATCGCCGACGATACGGGCCTCGGGAAGACGATCGGGGCCGGTCTCATTGCTCGCGAGCTGCTGCTACGCAAGAAAGCCAAGACCATCGTCGTGGCGACGCCGCCGTCGGTTCTAGACCAGTGGAAGGCCGAGCTCGAGGAACGTTTTGGTCTTGTGTTCGAGCTACTCGACCGGTCCTATCTGGCGCGGATGCGGCGCGAGCGTGGCTTTGGCGTGAATCCGTGGCGCACGCACAGCCGCTTCCTAGTGTCCCACAATCTCCTCATCGATCCGGCCTATGCGGATCCGCTGCGTGAGTGGCTAGGCCAGTTTCTGCCGGGAAGCCTTCTCATTTTGGACGAGGCGCATCACGCCGCGCCCGCGAGCGGTGGTCGCTACGGGATCGAGACCAAATTCACGCGCGCTGTGCGCGATCTCGCGAGCCGCTTCGAGCACCGTCTGTTCCTTTCCGCGACGCCCCATAATGGCCACTCGAACAGTTTCTCAACCCTCCTAGAGCTGCTCGATCCGTACCGCTTCACCCGCGGCGTCAAGGTTCGAGGAAAAAGGGCGCTCGACGACGTGATGGTCCGCCGCCTCAAGGAGGACATCCGAAACGTACAGGGCGGATTTCCCAAGCGGAACGTCGATCGCATTGTGATTGACCGACTTCCGGAAGACGCCCCTGAGCTCGCGCTATCCCGCTTGCTCGATGAGTATCGCACCGCCCGCGAGGGCCGGTTCGCAAGCACTACGCGCCGCGCGCAGGCTTCAGCGGGTCTTCTCGTTGTCGGCTTGCAGCAGCGTCTCCTTTCCTCGATCGAAGCCTTTGCACGCAGCCTGAAGGTTCACCGCGCAACCGTCGAAAGACAGTGGGCGAAGGCGCAGGCAGCCAATGCCAATACTGTCACGGCGAGCGACAACGATGCGAAGCTCTTCACCTCCGCCCCCGACGCCGATGACGAACGTGCCGAGTGGACGC
>Ga0210395_10002288_pt1 | contig 14916 bp, 13 predicted proteins | sample IncBWH4OmetaG_FD_150861 | JGI IMG/M metagenome (GOLD analysis project Ga0210395, IMG submission 150861) | Forest soil microbial communities from Barre Woods Harvard Forest LTER site, Petersham, Massachusetts, United States - Inc-BW-H-4-O ... | reverse complement strand
GTCCCACCCCGTGACGTAGTCCACCGCGCGCGCTCCGAAGCCGGCGTGCGCGTACACGAGTTCGTCTGTCACGTAATCGAGATTACGTCGCGCGTGAGACCGGCGCGCCGCTGGGAACAAACCAAAACGTGATCAATGAGGCCGATCTGCGCGAGCTAAGCCCGGCCGAGCGGCGCCAGCTGGCCCGCTCACTGGCCATCGTGGACTACCCGCACCCGCTGCTCGAGATGACGCTAGCCAGGGGGCGCAAGCTCGGCGTGCTGTTCTCGGTCGTCGCCTGCACGGTGCTCGTCGGCTGGATCATCGTGCTGCTGTTCACGCTGCACCGGTCCTTCCACGCGCACTACTGGCGGCTGGCCTGGGTCGGCTTCGACATCGTGCTGCTCTTCGGCTTCGCGGCGACGGGCTGGGGGTTCTGGCGGCGCCGCCAGATCGTGATCGCCTGCCTGCTGGGCAGCGGGACGCTGCTGTGCTGCGACGGTTGGTTCGACGTGATGCGCGACCTCGGCACGAGCGGGCAGTGGGTGAGCATCGCGTCGGCCGTCGTGGTGGAGCTGCCGATCGCCTTCCTGATGTTCGCCGCGGCCCGCCGGCTGATCCGCCTGGCCGCGGTGGTGGCGGTGAGCGAATCGGGGGACCAAGACCCGGCCCCGTCCCTGTGGCGAATGCCGCTGGTCGGTGACCGAGGGCTTCCCGCTCCCCGGGCCCGCCGGTTAGCCTATCGCCCATGGCAACCGATTTCACCGAGGAAACCGCGGCCGACGCCGTCATCGAGAGTCTTGGCACGGATACCGACCCGCGGCTGCGGGAGATCATGACCAGCCTGGTGCGGCACCTGCACTCGTTCGCCCGCGAGGTGGAGCTGACCATTCCCGAGTGGGAGCGCGCGATCGACTTCCTCACGCGGGTGGGACAGAAGTGCGACGACGAGCGGCAGGAGTTCATCTTGCTGTCGGATGTGCTCGGGCTGTCGATGCTCGTCGAGACGATCAGCAACAGGAAGTTCGGGGTCGCGACCGAGTCGACCGTGCTCGGGCCGTTCCACGTGGTGGAATCGCCGGTCCGCTCGCTGGGCGACAACATCGACCTGGTGGGCACCGGCGTCCCGTGCGTGATCACGGGGCGTGTCGTGTCCGTGGACGGCACCCCGCTCCCCGGCGCCACGGTGGACGTGTGGCAGGCGAACGAGCAGGGCTTTTACGACGTTCAGCAGCCGGACGTGCAGCCGCGCACGAACGGGCGCGGGCTGTTCACCGCCGACGACAAGGGGGAGTTCTGGTTCCGCACGATCGTGCCGAGCCACTACCCGATCCCGACCGACGGCCCGGTCGGCCAGCTGCTGATCGCGACGGGCCGGCATGCCTTCCGGCCGGCCCACATTCACTTCATCGTGGCCGCGCCGGGGCACCGGCCGCTGACCACGCACATGTTCGTGGCCGGCAGCAAGTACATCGAGTCCGACACGGTGTTCGCCGTGAAGAAGTCGCTGGTCGCGGACTTCGAGGAGGTCACGGACCCGGCGCTGGCGGAAAAGTGGAAGGTCGGCAAGGTCCCGTTCCGGCACGCCGACTTCGAGATCGTCATGCAGCCGGCCAGCGACTCCGCCCCCGTGGGCTACACCGTATGAATGTGACGCTCAGCCGGTTATAGCCGGCTCGCTGTCACATTCATCCGCCGGCCAGCGCCGAGCTCGGCGGCCAGGGCGGCACCGAGCAGCGGGTACTCGAACTCGAATCCCGCGTCGAGCAGCCGCCTGGGCAGCACCCGGGCGTTGTTCAGCAGTTCCGACGACATCTCGCCGAGGGCGAGCCTGAGCACCGGCTCGGGCACCCGCAGCCAGCGGAAGTCGGGCCTGCCGAACGCGGCGTGCAGGGCGGCGGTGAGCTCGCCGTTCGTGACCGCGTTGGGGGCGGTGAGGTTGTAGGGGCCGCTGCGCTCGGCGTCGTCGAGCAGGAGGCGGATCGCGCGGATCTCGTCGGTGAGCGAGATCCAGCTCATCACCTGATGGCCGTCGCCGAACCTGGGCAGCAGGCCGAACCTGGCCGGCAGCGCCAGCCGGCCGAGCACTCCGCCGCCGGCGCCGAGCACGAGGCCGCTGCGCACGTGCGCGACCCGGATGCCGGCCCCGGCGGCCGGCGCCGCGGCGGCCTCCCAGTCGTGCACGACCCGGGACAGGAAGCCGTTCCCCGCCGGGGTGTCCTCGGTGACCTCCCGGCCGCCGGTGTCGCCGTACCAGCCGATCGCCGAGGCGGCGATGAGGACCTTGGGGACCGGGTGCGCCGCGGCCAGCGCGGTCACGAGCGCGCGGGTGGCGAGCACCCGGCTGGCCCTGATCTCCGCCTTGTAGCGCGCCGTCCAGCGATGGTCGCCGACCCCCGCGCCGGCCAGGTGCACGCACGCGTCGATCCCGTCGAGCTGCGGATGGCCGGCATCGGCGGCGCGCGGATCCCAGCGAACCTCGTCGGTGCCCCGCGGCGGCCGCCTGACCAGGCGGACGACCTGGTGGCCGTCCGCTCGCAGGCTCGCCGCCAGCGCGGTACCGATCAGCCCGGACGAGCCGGTGACCGCTACCTTCACCGGGCCTACAGCCCCAGTTCGGCCTCGAACGCGCCTTCCTCGAGGCGGCTCTTCACCGTGCCGAGGAACCGTGCCGCGTCCGCGCCGTCGACCAGCCGGTGGTCGTAGGTCAGCGCCAGGTAGACCATGGAGCGGACCGCGATCACCTCACCGAGGGCGGGGTCCTCCACCACGACCGGGCGCTTGACCACGGTGCCGACACCGAGGATGCCCACCTGGGGCTGGTTGAGGATCGGCGTGTCGAACAGCGCGCCGCGGCTGCCGGTGTTGGTCAGCGTGAACGTGCCGCCGGCCAGCTCGTCCGGGCCAACGTGCCCGGACCTGGTGCGCGCGGCGATGTCGCTGATCTTCCTGGCGAGCCCGCCGATGTTCAGGTCGCCCGAGTTGTGGACGACCGGCACCATCAGCCCGCGCTCGGTGTCCACGGCGATGCCGAGGTGCTCGGCGTCGTGGTAGATGATCTCGTTGGCTTCCGGATTGATGACCGCGTTCAGCTTCGGGTGCACCTTGAGCGCCTCGACGGCGGCCTGCGCGAAGAACGGCAGGAACGTCAGCTTGACGCCCTCGCGCGCCTCGAAGTCCGCCTTGGCCCGCTCGCGCAACCGGGCGATCTTCGTGACGTCCGCCTCGACCACGGTGGTGAGCTGCGCGGAGACCTGGAGGGATTCGACCATCCGCTTGGCGATGACCTGGCGGGGCCGGGACATCCGCTGGGTGGTGCCGCGCAGCGCCGACGGGATGAGCACCGGCCGGGACGGCGCCGACGGCACGGTCACCGGCTGTACCGCTGGCGCCGCGGCTTCCGGTGCCGGGGGTGCCCCGCTGGCGGCCTCGGCGGCCGCCCGCTCGGCGGCCTCGGCCGCGGCCTGCGCGGCGGCGGCTTCCGCGGCCCGCTGCTGGCGGGCCGCCTCGAGGACGTCCTGCTTGCGGATCCGGCCGCCGACACCGGTGCCGGTGATCGACTCGAGCGCGACCGAGTGCTCCCCGGCGAGCTTGCGCACCAGCGGCGTGACGTACGGGGACTCGCCCGACGGCAGCGGGGTCGGCTCCGGGTACGTTTCCGCTGGCTCCGGCTCGGCCTGCGTCGCGGCCTCAGTCGCGGGCGCGGACGCCGCAGCCTGCGCGGCCGGGGGCGAGTAGGCCGGGGCGTTCCACGTCCACGTGCTGTCGGCGGCCGGCGAACCGCCGTTGACCGGCGCCACGGCGGGCGCCTGCGCGGCGGCGGCCGGGGCCGGCGCGGCGGGCTCCTGCGGGGGCTCGGGCAGCGCGGGCGGCGCCGGCTGCTGCTCCTGCGCGGGCGCGGGCTCCGGCTCCTGGGCGGCCACGGGCTCCGGCACGGGCTGCGGCACGGGCTCAGGCGCCGGCGGCGCGGCAGCGGCCGGCTCCGCGGCCGGGGGAGCCGCCTCCGCGGCCGCGGGTGCCGCGGGAGCGCCGCCGCCCCCGGCGGCCTCGGCGTCCGCGTCCTCGATCACGGCGAGCTCGGCCCCGACGGCGACCGTCTCGTCCTCGTCCACCACGATGCCCCGCAGGACGCCGGTGGCGGGCGACGGGATCTCGGTGTCGACCTTGTCCGTCGACACCTCGAGGAGCGGCTCGTCGGCCGTGACGTGCTCGCCCTCCTTCTTAAGCCAGCGCGTGACGGTGCCCTCGGTTACGCTCTCGCCGAGCTGAGGCATGGTTACGGAGACCGACATATTCGACGCGCTCCTTAGGCGTGGAAGTGCAATGGCTTGCCAGCGAGGGCCAGGTGCGCCTCGCCGATAATCTCGGACTGGGTTGGGTGCGGGTGGATCAGCGCGGCGACGTCGGCGGGCTCGGCGTCCCAGTTGAAGATGAGCTGCCCTTCGGCGATCAGCTCGCCGACCCGGGCGCCGACCAGGTGGATGCCGAGCACGCGTCCCGGCTGCCCGCCGGATACGGCCGGGGCCTCGGCGATCACCTTGGCCTGGCCCTGCGTCTGCAGGATGACGCTCCGGCCGTTGGCGCCGAGCGGGTAGTTCACCTCGGTCACCGAGATCCCGCGCTCCTCGGCCTGCTTCGACGTGATGCCGACCGAGGCGACCTCGGGGTCGCTGTAGGTGATCCGCGGCACGCCGTCGTAGTCGATCGGCTTGACGTCGAGGCCGCCAAGCCGCTCGGCGACCAGGATGCCCTCGCCGAACCCGACGTGCGCGAGCTGCGGGGTGGCGATCAGGTCGCCGACCGCGGAGATCGTCGGCACCGAGGTCTGGCACAGCGCGTCGACGTCGACATAGCCGTGCGTCATGGCCACGCCGTTTTCCTTGTAGCCGAGGCCGGCGGAGACCGGCCCGCGTCCGACGGCCACGAGCAGGACATCGGCGGCCGCCGACTTTCCGTTCGCCAGCCGCACGGAGATGCCGGTGTCGGTGTAGGAAACCGAGTCGAACGCCACGCCGAGCTCGAACCCGATGCCCCGGCGGCGGAACGCCCGCTGCAGCACCTTCGCGCTCGCCTCGTCCTCAAGCGGGAGCAACTGCGGGAGCATCTCGACGATCGTCACGTCCGCGCCGAACGACCGCCATATCGACGCGAACTCCACCCCGATGACGCCGCCGCCGAGGATGATCGCCGACTTGGGCACCCGGTCGAGCCGCAGTCCTTCGTCGGAGGAGATGATCCGGTCGCCGTCGATCGCCAGGCCGGGCAGTGACTTGGGCACCGAGCCGGTGGCGAGCACGATGTGATCGCCCGTGTAGAGCGCGTCCCCGACGACCACCGATGTCGGCGAGGCCAGCCGTCCGTCGCCGATGATCGTGTCGATCTTGCGGCTGGCGATGGTGGACTGCAGTCCCTTCCACAGCCGGTCCACCACCGACTGCTGGTAGGACAGCACGGCGGGCATGTCCACGCCGTCGAACGACGTCTTGATGCCGAACTTCCCGCTCTCCCGCGAGGAGTCGGCGACCTCGCCCGCGTGCAGCAGCGCTTTGGTGGGGATGCACCCGCGATGCAGGCAGGTCCCGCCGACCTTGTCCTTTTCGATCAGGGCCACGCGCTTGCCGAGCTCGGCCGCGCGCAGCGCGCACGCGTACCCTCCGCTGCCGCCGCCCAGCACGACGATGTCGTAATGGCCGCCCTCTGCCACTGTTTCTCCCTTTTCTGCTTACGTTCAGACTCATCATGTCATCCGGGGGCGCTCACGCGCCCGGGACTCGTCCGGCTGCCGCCTCCGCCGCGATCTGCACCAGCGCCCGGACCGCTGCGCCGGTGCCCCCCTTAGGCGTGTAGCCGTACGGCGAGGTCTCGTTGAAGGCGGGCCCGGCGATGTCCAGGTGCGCCCAGGCGACCCCGTCCGGCACGAACTCGCGCAGGAAGAGCCCCGCCACCAGCATGCCGCCGTTGCGGTCGCCGGAGACGTTGGCCAGGTCGGCGACGGTGGAGTCGAGGCCCTTGCGCAGTTCCTCGGGCAGCGGCATCGCCCACGCGGGCTCGCCCGCCTCCCGCATCACCGCGGCGACCTCACTCGCGACCGCCTCGGAACTGCCCATCACGCCGGCGGTGCGGCGGCCGAGCGCGACCGTGGCGGCCCCCGTCAGCGTGGCGATGTCGACGACCAGGTCGGGCTTGTCGGCGCCGGACCTGGCCAGGGCGTCCGCCATCACCAGCCGGCCCTCGGCGTCGGTGTTCAGCACCTCCACGGTCTTGCCGCCGTAGATGGTGATGATGTCCGAGGGCCGCTGCGCGGCGCCGCCCGGCATGTTCTCCGCCAGGCACATGTACCCGACCACGTTGACGGGCAGCCCGAGCTCGGCGATCGCGGCGGTGGCGGCGAGCGTGGCCGCCGCGCCGCTCATGTCGCACTTCATCGTCTCCATGGACTTCGGCGGCTTGAGCGACAGGCCGCCGGAGTCGAACGTGATGCCCTTGCCGACGAATCCGACGGTCTTCGTGGCCTGCGGGTGGGTGTAGGAGAGCCGGACCAGGCGCGGCGGGCGGATCGAACCCTGTCCGACCGCGGTGATCCCGCCGTAGCCGCCGGTCTTGAGCTCGGTCTCGTCGAGCACTTCCACCTCGATGCCCTGGCCGGAGGCGACCCGCACGGCCTCCTCGGCGAGTACCGCGGGCGGCAGGTCGAGCGGCGCGGTGTTGACCAGGTCCCTGACGAGGTTGACCGCGCCGGCGATCACCTCGCCGCGGCGCACCGCCTCGGCGTGGTCGTCACTGGTCAGCACCGTGACCGCGAGGTCGGCCGCGGGCGCGGACCGGTACTTGCGGAAGCTGTACCCGCCAAGCAGCGCGCCGGTGGTGACGGCCTCGGCTTCGCCGGCCCCCTGCGCGGGAAGTGCGACTGCGACAGTCTTGACCCCATTTTTATCCCGAACGGACGGTTTCTTCGCCCCCGCCGCAATGTCACGCAAGGCAGTGCCGGCGGCCCGGCGGAGTTTCTCCGCGTCGAACGGTTTCCCGCCCTCGGGCGCGGAGCCGAGGCCCACGGCCAGAACCAGCGCGGCGGGCAGCTTGCCGCCGCCGGGGATCTTGGTCAGCTCCTCGAGTTCGCCGCTCGCGCTGAGCGCGGTGAGCGCGTCGGCCAGGGTGCCGCCGAGCGCTTCGTCGACCCCGTCCGCGCCGGGTGCGGCGCTCGGGCCGTCCGGGGTCTGGATTACCCCGATGACAAGGACATCGGCCTCGGCGGTGCCGGGCGCCGATTCGCTGGTAGAAAGGGAGACTGTCACCTTGACGATGTTATTGCACCCGCCAGACAGCGCGGCGCCGCCAACCATCGCCGTGACCGACCGCACACTTCACACCCAACTCCCGCGGATACCGGGGCTTCTGGGGCGGTTGGGTCCTCAGGCGCGGGCGAGTTCCCTGATGTCGGCGGCATCCGCGTCGCCGGCGGGGAACAAGTGGCAGCCGTCTGGTTCCAGGCGCAGGCCGACCTCGTCGCCGCGGGCGGCTCGGTGCCGCGCGAACACGCCGGACAGCCGGCCGAGGCCAGGCAGGTCGATGGCGTACTCGTAGCCGCGGCCGCGGAACGCCACGTCCGCGACCCGGCCGGTCAGGTGGTGCGAGCCGTCGGTGACCGAGGCGAGCCGCACCCCGGTTGGGCGGATCGCGAGCACCGCCTCGTCGCCGGGCCGCAGCGTGACCCGCGCGGCGACCGGCAAACCCCCGTCGCCGGGCGGGTTCGCGATGTCTGCCACGGTCGCGACGCCCGCCGCGCCATCCGGGTCCGCCGCGGCGGCCACGCCCGCGCCGGCGTCGGCCCCGGCAGGCCCGCCAGCCAGGGCGTATTCCGCGGGACGCAGGGCCGGGAACGTCCCGGCGGTGCCGCCGGCCGCGGCGATCTCCAGGGTGCCGTCGGTGCCGTGGGCGGCCACCCGGACCCGGAGTTCGCCGGCCAGGCCGGTGAACCGGGCGACGAACGGCGTCGCCGGGTGGTTGTACACGTCTTCCGGGGTGCCCGACTGGACCAGGACGCCTTCCTCGAGAACCCCCACCACGTCGGCGAGCGCGAACGCCTCAGCCTGGTCGTGGGTGATGTACACGGTGGTCGCGCCCGCCTCGCGGACCAGCGCGGAGATCTCCACCCGCATTCGCTCGCGCAGGTCGGCGTCCAGGTTGGACAGCGGCTCGTCGCACAGGATCAGCCCGGTGTCCGCGATCAGCGCGCGGGCCAGCGCGACCCGCTGCTGCTGGCCGCCGGACAGCTCGTTCGGGTAGCGGCCCGCGAAGTCGCTCAGCCCCACCCGCTCCAGCATCGACGCGGCGCGGGTCCGGCACTCCGACCGCGACAGCCGGCGCCGCCGTAGCGCGAACGCCACGTTGTCCAGGGCCGTCAGGTGCGGCCACAGGGCGTAGTCCTGGAACACCATCGACAGGTCGCGCTGGTCGGGGGCGACGTGGGCGCGGCCGTCCGCGACCGTCTGCCCGCCGATCGTGATCAGCCCGCTGTCGATCCGCTCGATGCCCGCCAGGCACCGCAGCATGGTCGTCTTGCCCGAGCCGGACGGGCCGAGCAGGACCAGGAACGTGCCCGGGGCGACGTCAATCGAGACCGAGCGCAGCGCCGGAACAGAACCGCCCGGGTACGTCTTGGTCAGCCGGGTGATGGTGATGGGCTCAGCCACGAACGGTCCTTCCGATCCGACGCCAGCCGGCCGGGGCGAGCAGGCGGTAGCCGCCGAGCACCAGGGCGACGGCAGCGAAGGCTATGAACACGGCCAGCACGGCCTGCGCCATGCCGACGCCGAAATGGTAGTTGGACAGGTTGTCCTCGATGGCGATCGAGGCCGGCGGCGAGCCGGGCGCATACAGCAGCTGCGACAGCGGCAGCTCGAGGAACACGCCGCAGAACGTGTACAGCCAGGCGAGCGTGAGCGGCCGGGACACCAGCGGCAGCACGCCGCGCGCCCAGGCCGTGATGGCGCCCGCGCCGTGTGCCCTGGCCGCGTCTTTCAGCGACTCCTGCAGCTGGGACACCGCCCCGACGAGAACCCGGGCGTTGGTCGGCAGCGACGAGGCGATGTAGGCGATGACGAGCAGCTGCACGGTCTGGTACAGGTTGATGCCGAGCGTGGACATGATCGGCAGGTTGTAGGCGAAGATGTAGCCCGCGCCGAACACCACGCCGGGCAGCGCGACGGAGGCGAGCAGCAGGAAGTCCATTGCGCCCGTGGCCGCCGTCCGGCGCCGCGACAGCATCCGGGCGGCGATGAACCCGAGCGCCACTGTCACGCACGCGGTGATCGCCCCGTAGATGAGCGACCGCTCGAGCGGCCCGATCAGCCCGGGCTGCTGGAACAGCGCCTGGTAGTTCGACCAGGTCAGCGTGAACGAACTGCCGAAGTCGCCAAGCAGCGAGCCGCTGACGGCGCCGAACCCGGGGATGCCCAGCATCACCACGAAGAACAGCGCCAGCCCGGTGCCGGCCGCGACGGCCTCCCAGCGGGACAGCTGCCGGCGCACCGCCTGCCGGGTCCGCCCGGACAGGATCTGGTAGGACCGGCCGCGCAGCGCGCGGGCCTGGAGTCCGAGCGGGACCGCGACCGCCGCCACCAGCAGCCAGGACATCCCGGCCGCCAGCGGGAAGCTCGGCGGGAAGTTGCCGATCGCCGCGTACAGCGCGTAGGTGGCCAGCGAGAAGTTCGAGTTGTAGGCCAGCGTGGCGGCGACGCCGAAGTCGCTGATGGACTCCGCGAAGCCGATGGCCAGCGCGGACATGATGGCCGGGGCGAGGATCGGCACGATCAGCCGCAGCGCCTGCCAGCGCGAAGCGCCATGCGTCCTGGCGGCGTCCTCGAACTCCTGGCCGAGCCCGTTCAGCGCCGCGGAGATCGCCAGGTAAGAGAACGGCACGCAGCGCAGCCCGAGCAGCAGGACCACGCCGAACGGGCCCATGATCAAGTGCGTGACCCACGGCCAGTCCAGGCCGACCCGGTACATCACGCCCTGCTGCTGCACCAGCCGCTCCCAGCCCAGCGAGGGCAGCCAGGACGGCAGCAGCAGGGCCAGCCACATGCCGCCGCTGACGAACCGGCGGCCCGGCATCGTGGTACGGGCGGCGAGCCAGGCGATGGGGAAGCCGAGCAGGATCCCGAACACCGCCGCGGCGCTGCTCACCCACAGCGAGTTCACCACGGCGACCGCGGTGGCCCCGGTGAGCGCTTGGTGGAGATACGTCAGGGTGAACCACTGCGAGCCCTGGTCGAAAAGCCGGGGAGACACGGCCAGCACCAGGAAGCAGACGCAGGGGAAGAGGATGACCGCGCACAGGATCAGCCAGAACAGCGGCATGCCCAGCCGCGCGAACCGCAGCCATGAGGGTAGCCATGCGGGACCCCCGCCCGGCGAGAAGCGCTGGGCTCCTCGCCGGCCGGGGGCCAGCGCCGCGCGCGGTGCGGCAGGCGGATTATCGATCAACGGACGATGTTGGAGTCGAACCAGGTGTTGATGGTGGCCTCCTGCGGCCCCCAGGTGTACGGGTTGATCGACTGGGTCTTGACGGACGCCAGCGACGGCAGCGAGGACAGCGGGTTGACGCCCTGCACCACGGGGTAATAGAGCGAGTCACCGGTCGGGTCGCCGGTCTGCATGACGTGCTGGCCGGTGGCGGACAGCACGTACTCGACGAACTTCTCGGCCTCGGCCTGCTCCGCGGCGGGTGCCTTGGCGTCGATGCCGATCGCGGACGGCAGCAAGGTGGCCGGGTTCAGGTACTCGATCCCGATGTTCTTGTCGGTGAACGTGGCGCCGATGGCCGCCGAGGACTGCACGAGCGCCAGGTTGATCTGACCGCTGGTCAGCGCCTGCAGCGTCGGGCCGTTAGTCGGGTGGATGATCAGGCCGTTGGACTTCAGCGTCTGGAAGTACTTCTCGCCGGCCGACACGCTGCCGAGGTAGTTGTAGACGCCGGCGATGAGCGGGAAGGTCGGCCCGGACTGGGACGGGTCGTTCATGCCGACCTGCCCCTTCCAGCTCGAGGACAGAAGCGCCTGCCAGGTCGTCGGCGGGTTGGGGACCTTGCTCTTGTTGTAGGCGACGATGCCCATCAGCGTGACCCCGGTGGGCACGTACGACTTGTCGGACGGCACGGACGCGGTGCCGAGGGAGTTGAAGGTCACGTTCGGCTCGAAGCCCTTCAGCAGCAGGCCCTGCGTGTCAAGGCCGGCGAACGCCGTCGCGCCGTCGACCCACAGCAGGCCCCACTTGGGGTTGTTCTTCGAGGCCTCGATCTGGGTGAGCAGCGGGCCGGTTGAGTTGTCGTCGAGCTGCACCGGGATGCCGGTGGCCTTCGTGAAGGCCTTGGTCATCGCCGAGTCGTAGCCCTGGGCGGAGTAGACGACGAGCGGGACCACCGCGGACGCCGACGATGACGCGGAGCTTGACGCGGTAGCCGAAGAAGCCGTGGAAGCGGACGACGAACTCGAGCTCGAGCTGGACGAGCAGCCGGCCACGGCCAGGAGTGACAGGGTGACAGCGCCGGAAACCCCGGCGATCAGGCGCAGCCGTGTGCGCCGGTACGGGCGGTTCATGGCTCCGAGTCTGCGTACCCGATGCATCACGAAAGTGACCGGAAGTTAGCCAGCCGGTGAACCGATGGTCACAACCTGGGAATAACGTTAGTTACTTCTTTGAGCTAACGGCTGTTAACATGGTTGTGATGAGCGAGACGTCATTGCCCCTCCCCTTCCTCCGCGTAGACCCGCGTCGCGTACGCCTCAAGCGACTGCTCGCACGCCTCCAGCGCCTGTTCGGTAGCCGCCCGGCCGGTCGCGCCGAACACGTCGCGCTCGACCACCTTCGCGAACCAGTTCCGCAGCTTCACCAGGTCGACCTCGTTCTCCTCAAGCTCGGCGTAGGTGAAGTGGTTCTCGTCGTATTCCTTCTGCACCTGGCGCAGGAAGTCCTCGCACTTGTCGACGATTTCCTCGTACTCGTCGTCGCGCGCCGTCTGGAACGCGTTGCGCACCTCGGTCTCGCCGGCCAGCACGGCCGACGACAGGAGCACCGCCGTGCCGGACATGTCCAGGATCTCGCGGCGCAGCTTGCGCAGCGACCGCTCGGCCGCGGGGCTCGCGGGCAGCGCGGCGACCGAGTTCTGCAGGTAGATTGCGCCCAGGCTCTTGATCCGCCGCCAGACCGTGGAGCGCAGCCTGGTTGGCTCCGGCGGGACCCGGTAGATCAGCAGCAGCCAGCCGCCCTCGGCCCCGTCGCCGTCGGCCGCCGTCTTGTCATGTCGATCAGTCACCCTCGTATTCTCCCCGAAAGCTGAGGCGGCTCAGTGAATGCTCTCCCGCTTATCCTCACCGTTTTCGTCGCCTGCGCGGTCGAAGCGATCGAGGCCCTCACGATCGTCATGGCCGCCGGCATCACCCGCGAGTGGAGATCCACGTTCCAGGGCATGGCCGTGGCCCTCGTCGTGCTCGCCGCGGTCACCGCCGCGGTCGGCCCGGCGATCAACTACCTGCCGCTGACCGCGCTCCGCCTCGTCGTCGGCGCGCTGCTCTTGATCTTCGGCCTCCAGTGGCTGCGCAAAGCGGTGCTCCGCGCCACCGGCTACAAGGCGCTGCACGACGAGGCGAGCGCCTACCTCAGGGAGGTCACCGCCGCCGAGACCGCCGCCAGGGAGTCCAGGCGGGGCGTCCGCGACTGGTACGCGTTCACCCTCGCGTTCAAGGGCGTGCTGCTCGAGGGCCTGGAAGTCGTGTTCATCGTGATCACCTTCGGCGACAACCAGAAGAACATCGGCGCCGCGGTGATCGGCGCGGCTGCCGCGATCATTGTGATCGCCGTCGCCGGCATCGCGGTCAGGGCCCCGCTGACCAAGGTCCCGGAGAACTGGATGAAGTTCGCGGTGGGCATCATGCTCACGTCATTCGGCACGTTCTGGGGCGCGGAGGGCGCGGGCGTCGCCTGGCCGGGCAACGACGCCGCCCTGCTCGTGCTCGTCCCCGTGGTCGCGATCGTCTCGGCCGCCTGCATCCTCTGGCTGCGCTCCCGCAAGTCCGCCGCAGTCCCCGCACTTGAGAAGGAGGCCGTCGGCTCATGAACCGGATCAAGGCATTCGGCGCGTTCTGGTACGACTTCGTGATCGGCGACGACTGGCAGGTCGCGGCGCTCGTCGTCGCGGGCCTGGCGCTCACCGCGATCCTCGCGCACGCGGCCCACGTCAACGCCTGGTGGCTGCTCCCGCTGTTCGGCTTCGCCGCGCTCGCCTGGTCGCTGCACCGCGCGACCAGCCACAAATAACCGTGGTCGACAGCCCATCGCCCACGTTCTTTGGTGGTGGGTGGCCCGTCGACTACGGCCGCGGACGGGTGCGGGCGCGGACCAGCCCGCTTTCATAGGCGAGCACCACCGCCTGCACCCGGTCCCGCAGGCCGAGCTTGCCCAGGATCCGCCCGACGTGCGTCTTCACCGTCGCCTCGGAGACGAACAGCCGGGCCGCGATCTCCGCGTTGGACAGGCCCGCCGCGACCTGGATAAGGACCTCGCGTTCGCGTTCGGTGAGGTCGGCGAGGCCGGCGGCGGAGGAGGCCCCCGCCTCGCCGGCGGGCAGCAGCGGCACGAACCGGTCGATCAGCCGCCGCGTCGTGGACGGCGCGACCACGGAGTCGCCCGAATGCACGGCCCGGATCGCGAACAGCAGTTCCTGCGGCGGCACGTCCTTCAGCAGGAACCCGCTGGCGCCCGCCTTGAGCGCGGCGAACGCGTACTCGTCCAGGTCGAACGTGGTCAGCATGAGCACCTTCGGCCGGTCGCCGGTCACGCAGATCCGGCGCGCCGCCTGCACGCCGTCAAGCCGCGGCATCCGCACGTCCATCACCATGACGTCCGCCGCGCCGGTCGCGGCGAGCGCCACGGCGGCCAGGCCGTCGGCGGCCTCGCCGGTGACGGTCATGTCCGGCTGCGCGTCCAGCATCATCCGGAACCCGGCCCGCACCAGCTCCTGGTCGTCGACGAGCGCGACCCGGATCGGATCGGCGCTCACGCCGCGCCCGGCTCGGCGGGCGCGCCGCGGGCCGGCGAGACCGGGACGACGGGCGCGCTCCCGGAGCCGGGCGACACCGGGACGGACGCCAGCGGCAGGGTCGCCGTCACCCGCCAGCCGCTCCCGGGCCGCGGCCCGGCGGTGGCCGTCCCGCCGTAGACCTCGACCCGCTCCCGCATGCCGATGAGCCCGTGCCCGAGCGTGTCCGCGCCGTTACGGCCAGCGGCGCGCCCCCCGCCGTCGTCGGCGACGGTGATCTCCAGCTGGTCGTCGCAGAACCGCAGCGTGACCGCGGCGGTCACCGTCGGCCCGCCGTGCTTGCGCGCGTTGGTCAGCGATTCCTGCACGATCCGGTACGCGGCCAGCGCGGCGCCGGTCCGCAGTGGCTGCGGCACGCCTTCCACCGTGAACGAGACCGGCAGCCCGGCCGCCCGGGTCTGCTCGAGCAGCCGGGTGAGCTGTTCCACGCCAGGCTGCGGGGCGAGGGCCGCCCCCTCATCGGAAGCCGAGCGAAGCACGCCGAGCAGGCTGCGCATCTCGGCGAGCGCCTGCCGGCCGGTACGGGAGATCGCGGTCAGCGCCTGCCGCGTCTGCTCTGGCGACCTCTCGAGCGCGAACGCGGCCCCGTCGGCCTGCACCACCATGACGCTGACGTTGTGCGCGACGACGTCGTGCAGCTCGCGGGCGATCCGCGCCCGCTCCGCCGCCGCCGCGACCTGCGCGTGCGCGTTGATCTCCCGCTCGGCGCGCACCGCGCGCTCTTCCAGCCCGCGGTAGTAGCCGCGCCGCCACTGCATCGAGTCGCCAAGCAACCAGGCCAGCAGCCCGGGCCCGGCGAACACGGCCGCGACTCCCGCCAGCGTGTACAGCGAGTGGACGACGGA
>Ga0210395_10002287_pt1 | contig 14916 bp, 11 predicted proteins | sample IncBWH4OmetaG_FD_150861 | JGI IMG/M metagenome (GOLD analysis project Ga0210395, IMG submission 150861) | Forest soil microbial communities from Barre Woods Harvard Forest LTER site, Petersham, Massachusetts, United States - Inc-BW-H-4-O ... | reverse complement strand
GCCTTTGCATGTCGGCGCTTCCGCCTTATAATCAACTGGCGACAATAGAGCGGAAGCGCATCATCAGCGAGCATTGGGAATTGTTTCCAACGTGCAAACCCTTCTCCCCATCGCAACAGTGCTCACGGCGCAAACCTCGCTCGGCCATTACTGGCACAAGCTGACGGACCGTACTTTCACAAGCGTCTATCACGCCAATGCTTTCGACCTCGCGATGATGATTCCCTACTTCCTCGTCCTTTTCGTCCTCGCTGCCTATGGCCTCCACCGCTACTGGCTCGTCTACGATTATTACGTGTATTCGAAAAATGTCCCTGGTCCGCCGGCCGAAGTCAGCGCTTGGCCCCGGGTCACCGTCCAGCTTCCCATCTTCAACGAGCGCTACGTGATCGAACGACTTGTTGAAGCCGTTTCGCGCTTCGACTACCCCCGCGAACTGCTGGACGTTCAGGTCCTTGACGATTCCACCGACGAAACCTGCGAGGTCGCCAGCGCGTGCGTCGAACGCCACGCCGCGCAAGGCATGCCCATCGTCTATATCCACCGCTCCAAACGCGAAGGCTATAAAGCCGGCGCTCTGGAAAACGGCCTCAAGACTTCCAAAGGCGAATACATCGCCATCTTCGACGCCGATTTCATTCCCGAGCCCGATTTTCTAAAGCGCACCATACCGTATTTCGTCGATCCCGCCGACGGCCCTAAAATCGGAATGGTCCAGACTCGTTGGACCTACCTGAATCGTGACTACTCACTCCTTACGCAGGTCGAAACCATCCTTCTCGACGGCCACTTCGTCGTCGAACATGGCGCGCGTTCCCGCCGCGGTACCTTCTTCAATTTCAACGGCACGGCGGGCGTCTGGCGCCGCAAGGCCATCGAAGAAGCCGGCGGCTGGGAGCATGACACGCTCACCGAAGACACCGATCTTTCCTATCGCGCGCAGCTCAAGGGCTGGAAGTTTCTCTACCTCCCGCAGATCGAGTGCGCTTCCGAGTTGCCAGTCGATATGAACGGCTTCAAAGCCCAGCAAGCCCGCTGGGCCAAGGGCCTGATGCAAACCGCGAAGAAAATCCTCCCCCGGGTTATGAAATCCGACGCCCCCTGGCACGTCAAAGCGGAAGCGTTCTTCCATCTCACGGCCAACATCAGCTACCCGCTGATGGTACTTTTTTCCGCCATGCTTCTGCCCGCCATGATCGTCCGCTTCTACCAAGGCTGGTTTCAGATGCTGGTCATCGATCTCCCTCTCTTCCTCGCGTCCACCTGCTCCATCTCGAGTTTCTACCTCGTCGCGCAACGGGAGCTGCGCCCGAAGAGCTGGTGGCGCACGTTTCTCTACATGCCCTTCGTCATGGCCACCGGCATCGGCATTTCCGTCCGCAACGCGCAAGGTGTTCTCGAAGCGATTATCGGCAGGAAAAGCGAGTTCGCTCGTACGCCCAAGTTCAATATCGCAGGCAAAAAAGGCACCTTCGCCGAGAAGAAATACAAAAACAAAGCCGGCTGGATGCCCTACGCCGAAGTCCTCCTGGGTCTCTACTTTCTAGGCACCATCGTCTACGCCATCACCAACGAGAATTACGCCACCGTCCCCTTTTTGCTGCTCTTTGTCTGGGGCTACCTCTACACCGGCCTGATGTCCCTCGGCCAAACCTACTTCGCCCATCTCCGTTTCGGCGTCAATGCCCCAGAGATGCGCCCCGCCGCCACCGGCGCCCCCGGCTTCTGAATTTCCAGCAGGGCGTCCGCGCATCTACACGCCGATTCGACATTCAAAGCTGTAGACCACGAGTTGCTCCACCTCGCGCCCCAGAAGACGCTTCCGGTCACCCCGCCGCGGCTCAGGAATCTCGGCGACCACCGTTCCAATCCCGGGACGCGCTTCGAGCCAGCGCTCCTGAATCAGGTGCTGCACAACTTTGTGCGCCGTGTTTGGGTGAATTTTGAACTCCGCCGCGAGCGTCCGGACAGAGGGAAATGCCTGGCCCGTCTCTAGTTCACCACTGACGACGGCCTTCTTCGCCGCAAACACAAGCTGATCGAAGATGGATTCGCCGGGGCCGAGACTCAGGCGAAATAGTGTCATGTGCTGTGACACACGTGACTCTAATTTGTCAAAACGTTTGGCCTCTCGGCCGTCCCATTCGCTGCTGCCTCAGAAAGGATAGACTTCTGTCCCTTTAATCAGCACAATCCGCCATTATCGTTTTGGGACCACTCTACCCGTCCCGTCTGCCCTCACGCTAAACTATCCCGAAGGCATTTCCCGGGGTGTTCATGCGGGGCAAGACTTCCGCCGCCTTTTTCCTGATGATCTTGGCAGTTCTGGTTCTCGGTTCCCTTGCCGCTGCGGCCAAGCCCACCGAGACGCCTGTGCTTTCACTGCCCCGCAGGCCGCACTACGTCTTCCAGCGCGTCGGCGAAAACATCGGCCTCGGCTCTTTGACAGCATCCTGTATCCTGCAAGACCTGGACGGCTTCATCTGGATCGGCACGCCCGACGGCCTGCTTCGCTTCGATGGCAATCATGTTCTGCGCTTCGGTCTCGAGCAGGGCTTACCCAGCACCCATGTAGGCCAGCTCGTTCTTGCTCCGACCGGCCGAATCTGGGTGGTCACCTCCCGTGGCATCGCCTACGTCGAAGGCGGCGTCCTCCATCAACTCCCACTGGCCAAGGTCTACAATTCTTTTCATCGCCCCTCCGCACTGGCCCTCGATTCCTGGGGTAAAGTCTATCTCGCCACCGAAGCTGGCCTGCTCCGCGTCGATCCAGACCGCCCCAACGATTTCCGTCTCTGGTCCCTCTCCGAAGGCCTGCCCAATCCGGAAGTGGAGTCGATAAACATCACCTCGGAAGGCCGCGTCTGGTTCGCTTCCGGGCACCGTGTCGGCTGGCTCGATTCCCAGGAGCATGTGCACATGTTTCCGGCCGAAAGCGGCCTTCCGCACGAACAAGTGATCAGCATCCTCCAGGACTTCGAGCGGATCCTCTGGGTTCGCACTGCCGCACATCTCTACCGCCTCAATCCAGGCGCAACTCACTTCCTACTCGAGCTTCCGGATCTACCCCCCGCCAACGACTATGGCTCGCCGGCCCTGGACCGTTCCGGCAATCTCATGATCCCGACAGTCGCGGGACTCTATCGCCGCATCTCTGGCCAGTGGGAACTGATTGATCAAAGCCGGGGCATGGCCGTCAACGCCACGTTTGCCATCACCGAAGACCGCGAGGGGGCCTATTGGATTGGCCTGGGCGGCGCCGGTATTGAGCGCTGGATCGGCCGCAGAAGCTGGTCCAGTTGGACGCAGGCCGAAGGGCTTCCCGACAACGTTGTGTGGCGCGAATTGCGCGATAAACGCAAGCGCCTCTGGCTGGGCACCAACAATGGCGTGGCCATGTGGGATCCGCAATCCGATCGTTGGCGAATCTGGAAATCGAAAGACGGCCTCAACGGCTCGGTGGCCCGCGAAATGATTCTCGCGCCCGACGGCGCGGTCTGGGTCCTTTGCTATCCCGGCGGACTCACCCGTTTCGACCCAGGAACTCTCAGCCCCGAAATAATCTCGACTCCTGATCCCATTCCGACCGGCATCGAAGTCGCGCCCGACGGCCGCATCTGGATCGCCAACGCGCAATACCTCAAAGCAACCTCTCCTTCCGAACGGCCTTTTCGATTCGTGGATGTGCCTTTGCCTGCGGAAATCCACGAGGGCATCGGCCGTTTCGCATCCAGCCCGGACGGCGTTCTCTGGGCCGTGGGCCGCAGCGGTCTCTCCCGCTTCGATGGTAAGCAGTGGCTGCATTTCACGACCGCCAACGGTCTATTACAGGACGAAGTTGTCGAAGCCGCTGCCGTCAGCCGCGATGAGGTTTGGTTTCGCTATTCGGACTCCCTTGGATTAAGTCGCCTGCTGCTCCGCGATGGAAAACCGCAGATCACTCACTTTGGCTTGGCGGCGGGCCTGCCCTCGCTCAACGTCTACATGCTCGGCGCCGATCACGAAGGCAACATCTGGGCTGGCAGTGCTTTGGGCCTCACGGAATTCTCCCGCGATGGCCACACTCTTCGTTTCACACAAGCCGATGGCCTCATTTGGAACGACCTCAGCGAGCGCGGCTTCTTCGCCGAAGAAGACGGCACTTTGCTCTTTGGAACCAGCGGCGGCCTGGCCCGCTACAATCCTATCTCCGCGGACGAGCGTGTCGAGCTTCCGCCCCGCGTCGTGATTACCTCCGCACAACTCGGCTCGCGCGACCGCGTCCGCGAGCGCAATCCCGAAGCGCCGCGCAGCGACAACACGTTCCACGTGGAGTTCGCGGCTCTCACCTACCGCGACCCGGAAAATGTGCGCTGCTCCTATCGCCTGGCGGGCCTCGAAAATGAAACCAATGAAACAGCAGAGCGCGAAGCGCGCTATCCCGCTCTACCCCCCGGTGACTACCACTTCACCGTCTCTTGCCGCTCCGCACGCGGCACTCTGAGTTTCCCGGCCGAATTCTCTTTCACGGTAATCCCGGCGTGGTGGCAGCGCTGGTATTCGCGCGGTTTCGCCATTCTTCTCGGCATCTTCGCTCTCTATTACCTCCTGAACCACCGCACACGCAAGCTGCAGAACGAGCGCTTCCGTCTCGAACAAGCGGTCGCGGAACGCAGCGAAGAGCTCGCACAAGCCAACAAAGAGCTCGAGGAAATGTCGCTCACCGATCCGCTCACCTCCGCACGCAACCGCCGCTTTTTCCAAGCCACCATCCAGAGCGATGTGAGTCAGGCTGTTCGCGCGTATTCCTCGCCCGATCCCACACGCAGCCGCCGCAATCGCGACCTCGTTTTCTACTTGATCGACGCGGACCTTTTCAAAGAAATCAACGACCGCTTTGGCCACGATGCCGGCGATCAAATGCTCATCGACCTCACCACCCGCATCAGCTCCGCCATTCGTTATTCCGATGTCCTGGTCCGCTGGGGCGGCGAAGAATTCCTGGTTGTCTCTCGTTTTTGTGAACGCAAAGAAGCCGCCACGCTCGCTGCCCGCGTCCTCTCGGCCGTTGCCAGCGAACCGTTCAAGGTCAAAGGCGCTGGCCTTTCTCTGCACCGCACCGTCTCGATTGGCTGGGCGGCCTTCCCTTGGAACGTAGCTTTCCCCGCCGACGTTAGCTATGAAGAGGTCGTCGCCCTCGCCGACCGCTCTCTCTACAAAGCCAAGAATGCCGGCCGCAACCAAGCCATCGGCGCTCTCCCGCCGGAATCCGCTGCCGCGTCCCACACTGCCGTCGTCCAGGGCGATTCCGAAGCGCGCGTCTCAGAAATCGCAGCCACGGCCGTCTATGTCACGACGAGTGGTCTGGAAACCACTTCCATCACCTAGCCGGATTCCGGGTCGTTCCTGGTGACGTCCGCCGTCCTGCGCATTGACGCCCCCTCCCTGCGCTTCTCCGGCCTAAAGGTCCGGGGCTTTACGGCCCGAGTGGTAGACTCTCGACTTGTGCCTGCCGCTCTCGAACACTTGACCTTTAGCAACGGCGCGTGCGAACTCCACGCCGTCGCCTCCGGCCCACCAGACGGCCACGTCGTTGTCCTCCTCCACGGCTTCCCGGAATTCTGGTATTCCTGGCGCCAGCAAATCGAACCGCTCGCCGCTGCCGGCTTCCGCGTCATCGTTCCAGACCAACGCGGCTATAACACAAGCAGCAAACCCCGCGGTGCCGTCTGCTATGCGCTCTCGGAACTCATCTCGGACGTCCTAGCCATGGTCGACCAACTCGGCCAAGAGCGCATCTTGCTCGCCGGACACGATTGGGGCGCTTCCGTCGCCTGGAGCGTCGCCCTCCTCCATCCACAACGCGTCGCAAAACTCGCCATCCTTAACGTCCCCCACCCCTCCGTCATGCGCCGCTACCTAAACACAAACCGTCGCCAGCTTCTCCGCAGTTGGTACATGTTTTTCTTTCAACTCCCCTGGCTGCCGGAAGCCGCATTCTCGGCATTCAATTTCCGACTCGGCATCCGCTCTCTAGTCCGCTCCAGCCGCCCCAACACTTTCTCCGCCAAAGATCTCGCCCAATACCGCTCCGCATGGGCCGAACCCGGGGCACCCACCGCCATGATCAATTGGTATCGCGCCGCCTTTCGCTATCGTTCCAAATTCCCCGACCCGACCGTCCACGTCCCCACGCGCATCCTCTGGGGCGAGCGCGACGCCTTCCTCCTCTCCGATATGGCTCACGAGAGCCTCCGCTACTGCGACGCCGCCGAACTCTACACCTTCCGGAACGCCTCCCACTGGCTCCAGCACGAAGAACCCGGCCGCGTTTCCGAACTCCTCATCGATTTCTTCCGCAGATAGCGAGAGCATCCACGGCTCGTTTTTCCCCGGCAATCAGCCAACCAAAGGAATCGCCTGGCACTCAAAAGTGGTACGATTTGCCCTCATGCGATCAACGACCACAAAAATCCTGATACTCTTGACCGCCGCATTTGCACTCGTCGCAGTAGCGGCCTCCAGCTCTTGGTCGCTTTCGCCCAAACTCTCCGCCAGCAATCTCGCGAGCGCCCACGCGCCGGACCAACAATCATCAACTGCCGAAGCACCCGATCCCGCGCTCGCCGCGCGCATCGCCCGCATCGAGTCCGGCCTTCTCCCCGCCGTGGTCATCAAAGGCCAGCCACCGCAATCGATGACCATCGCCGACCGCATGGCGCATCACAAGGTTCCCGGCGCGAGCGTCGCCTTCTTCGACCACGGCCAAATAATCTGGACTCGCGCGTACGGCCTCGCCGACGTTGCCGCAAAAAAACCGGTCACACGCGATACTCTTTTCCAGGCCGCCTCCATCAGCAAACCCGTCGCCGCGCTAGCGGCGCTTCGTCTAGTCGAAGATGGCAAGCTCAACCTCGATGAAGACGTCAATGTCAAGCTGGTCACTTGGAAAATCCCCGAAAACGCCTTAACCGCAAAAGAAAAAGTCACGATCCGCCGCATTCTGAGCCACAGCGCAGGCCTAACCGTTCACGGTTTCCCTGGCTACGCTTCTGGCGAACCCATTCCCACCGCCGTCCAAATTCTCAACGGCGAAAAGCCCGCCAACACCGACCCCATTCGCGTCGACGTCGTCCCCGGCACCCTCTGGCGCTATTCCGGCGGCGGTTTCGTAGTCCTCGAAACGCTTCTCTCCGACGTCACCGGAAAGCCCTTCCCGCAAATTATTAGCCACCTCGTTCTGCGCCCCGCCGGAATGACCCACAGCACCTACGAACAACCACTCCCAAAAAATCGCGCGCAAGAAGCCGCCACTCCCTATCGCAGCAACGGCGAGCCAGTAAAGGGCGGCGCACACACCTATCCAGAGATGGCTGCCGTAGGCCTGTGGACCACGCCCTCCGACCTCGCCCGCATGGCCATCGAAGTCCAAAGCGAATACACCGGAAAATCCTCAAAAATTCTTTCGCAGGGCATGGCGCGCCAGATGCTAACGCGCCAGATGGGCGTGTGGGGTCTAGGCTTCGGGCTGGAGTCCGCCGGCGACAAGCCGCATTTCGTTCACGGCGGCGCCAATGAGGGATTCCGCTGCAATATCGACACCTACACCGACACGGGCCAAGGCTTCGCCGTCATGACCAATTCCGACAGCGGCGGCGAACTGACCGAAGAAATCTTCCGCGCCGTCGCTCGAGAATACGGCTGGCCCGATTACCATCCGGCCGAACACGTGCTAATCAAAATCAATCCTGCCACCTTGGCCACCTATCCGGGCACCTACGAAATCCCCAGCGTAGGCAAACTGACCATATCCATGAAACCGACCGGGCTCTTCGTCGAAGCCGAACCCTTCGGCCCGGAGCCCCAAGAACTCCTTCCCGAATCCTCCACCCAATTCTTCGTCCTCTCCGGCGACATCACCTTTACCTTCGACAAAGACGCCCAAGGCACGGTTACCGGCCTAACCCTCCACGCCGGCATGCAAACGTTTGAAGCAAAAAAAATCTCCTAACCCTGGTCCGCCACCGCCCGCCACGCCCGAGGGTTTACTGCGCGGTTGCTCGGTTGTCTCTCTGCCTCCCGGCGCCTACCGAGCCGCGAGCCTGCTCTACCTGTGGGCATGCCACAGGTGTGACGTAAGACTAAACGCGCCTCCTTGACTGTTCAATATTGAACAGACGCTAATCCCGTGGCCCCTATATGGTTTAAGTGCTTAGAGAGTATACTTTCTCGGGAGCCAGCAGGGCGCAGGAAGGGCTGACTCCCGTGAATTTTTTTCGAGCTTCCTATGGCTTCCACTCCCCAGGCCCGCCTCAAGCGTGATGTCCTCGCCGGATCGGAAGGCCGACATCCGCCTCTACACATCCTCTTTCTTCATAGTCACGCAAGCCAAGTGGAGCGCTGCCTGCAAGAGCTCGACAAGGTGCATTTCACGGTCAGCGCGGAGATCGTCGGAACTCCCGAGCAGTTCAGCGAACATCTGAGCTCCCATGCCTATGACCTGGTTGTCGCTGAGTACGCCATCCCCGCTTGTCGGGAAACACAGGCACTGGAACTCCTGCGCTTGTCCAGGAGGCAGATCCCTCTTATCTTCGTCGGAGGTGCCCTGCAACGAGAGTCCGTCGCGGAACTCATCACTAGAGGCGCCTACGATTGTATTGAGATGGATCACATTGGTCATCTTCCGGTAGCCATTCGTCGGGCTCTGGACGAGAAAACACTGCGCGAAGAACGCGATCGGGCCGAGATCGGCTTGCGGCATTCCGAAGCCCGCTACCGTGCTTTGACAGGAAATCTAAGTTACGGAATTTGCCGCTGCAGCCCCGACGGCAAGTTTCTCGAAGTGAACGAGGCCATGGTGAAAATGCTCGGGTACGGGTCCAGAGAGGAACTCTTGGCGGTAAACCTTGCCAGGGACCTGATTCAAGATCGTGACAAGCGGGCCCAATTGTTAGGACAACCTGACTCGCAAGGTTCGATCGCCCCTATCGAAATTGAATGGAAGCGCAGGGACGGCACAGCCCTGAAGGTCCGGCTCAGCGGGCAAGAAGTGTGGGGTGAGCAGGGTGAGTTGGAGGCCTTTGAAGTCATCACGGAGGATGTCACCAAACAGCGCCAGTTGGAGGATCATCTGCGTCAACTGGCGGCTCGCGACCCGCTCACGGGATTGTCCAACTACCGCCACCTTGCCGAAGTACTGGATATGGAAATCAAGCGTTCCGAACGCACGGGGCGGGAGTTTGCCGTGTTGCTCTTTGACCTGGATGGATTGAAGAAAATCAACGACCGCTATGGTCATTTGACGGGAAGCCATGCGCTCTGCCGGGTGGCCGACGTTCTGAGCTTCTGCCGGGATATCGATACGGCAGCGCGCTACGGCGGCGACGAGTTTGCTGTGGTCTTACCGGAGACTGGCGCGGAGGCGGCCAACCAGGCGGCGGAGCGCATCTCGAACAGCATCGCCAATGACGGCATGGGACCAAAGCTTTCCGTCAGTATCGGGGTCGCCGTTTATCCCCGTGATGGCGAAAAAATTGAAGCTCTCTTGCGCGCAGCCGACGTCGCGATGTACGCGATGAAGGCCAGAAAACACGAGCTTTTCGATGACCAGGAATAGCTGGTCTCTAGGAATGCGGCCGCAAGAATCCCGTCTCCTCCAGGTGATGACGAATGACCTTATCTAGGGTCCTGCTCGTAGATGACAATGACGAAATTAGCGCCGTGTTCCAAGAAGGCCTGGAAAACTACGGATTTGACGTGGTCATTGCATCGGGCGTACGCCGGGCCTTGAATCTCATCACTTCGGAGCAATTTGATGTGCTCCTCTACGACTTGCACACGCCGGACGCTTCTGACGTTTTCGTGGTCGTTAACGCCCTGCTTCACGTGCACCCCAACACCGTCTTACTCGTGCTCAGCCGCTACCCCGCATTGCAAGGAGGCTTGTCCGCCCTTCTTCTGAAGCCCGACGAAATCCTACTAAAACCCGTCAGAATCGTTTCCATCACGCAACGGATCCGCAAGATGCTCGAGAATCCCCCGGTCCATCGATCTGTGACTACGGAAAATGTGGCTGCCATACTCCAACGCGACATGGAAACCACGATTCACAGCTGGATGAGGCAGGTGGAGCGCAATGAAGAACTATGCGGTGTCGAATTGGGTTATGCGGATCGGACCGCGCACCTGCCGAACCTCTTCAATGAATTGATATCCCGCCTGCGGTCGCCATCGGAGGCGAGTATTCGCCTATCCACTGCGGCGCACGAGCATGGAATTCTGCGGCGTCAACAAGGCTACACCGCCGCTATGGTGGTTGAGGAGTCGCGGATCCTGCAGCTCAGCATTTTCAAGACGCTGCAAGACAATCTGCGCAGTGTGGACTTCAGCAAGGTGCTGGTGGACGTCAGAACCATCGCAGACGAGGTGGACTCGCAGTTGAAGCAGCAGATACTCGGCTATATGAGCTCGAAGCCCGCGAAGTCGGCTGCCGCTTGAACCCCGTGTCCCCACTCGGAGCTGCCCGAGTTCCGGGAGCCACCGGATTGAAATCGCAGCGGCACAAGTCCCATGCCCGGTGCGGTCGGACGATTGCCGAACGGCAGGCTTTTCACTTGGCTGGTCTCTCGGGCCCGCGGGGGGCGTAGATGGCATGGGAGCAACGCGCATCACCGCGCTATCCATTTTTCGCGTCGGCGGAGCTGACGGAGTCAGCTACCGGCGCCCCAACCGCGGCCCAAACAAGCAACCTTGGCTTCAACGGTTGTTTTCTGGATACCAGCAACCCGCTGCCGGAGGGCACGATCGTCAGCATTCAAATCACCCATCAGGGGCAGGTCTTTGCGGCTCGAAGTGTGGTGGCCCACTCGCACCCGAAGACCGGAATGGGGTTGAAATTCATTGCCCTCGATTCCGGCTGCGCCTCCATACTTGAGAACTGGCTCGACGAAGCAGCCTTAGCCTAGGCGAAGCGTCGAGATACCCCACTTTCTGAAATGCACTTTCGAACTCGATCGTTAAAGGAAGAACCAAGCGGCGGAACGGAACTCGAGATCACGATGACACTAGCCAAATCTGAGGTAGATGGCGCGGCATGGGACTTCAAAGTGCTCGTAGCTGATGATTCACGAGTTCACCGTAAACTTGTCGAGCACAGTCTATCGGATAAGCAGTACGCTTTGGTGTTTGCAAAAAGCGGCCGCGAAGCCATGGAGCTTTTCTCCGAACATCAGCCTTCCATCGTGATTACGGACTGGATGATGCCGGACCTGAGCGGGATAGAGCTTTGCGAGCATATCCGCAAACAGTCCCTTGAGCGGTACGTCTATGTCATCCTCCTCACGGGAAACACGGAGAAGGATAAGCTGGTCACGGGGTTGGCGGCTGGTGCGGATGATTACCTCACAAAGCCGTTCCATGGCGGAGAACTGCTGGCTCGCGTGGGAGTGGGCCGCCGCATTGTAGAATTGCATCGCCAGCTCGAGGCCAAGAACCGTTTGCTCGAAGAACTCGCACTCACCGACCCTCTAACCGGACTGCCCAACCGTCGAGCGATCGAAGACTGGGCCACCCGACAACTGAGCGGAGCGCAGAGGTATGGCTTTTCGTTTTTGGTAGTCCTGGCAGACTTGGACCATTTCAAGGCCGTCAATGACACCTACGGACACGATGCCGGCGACAGCGTCCTAAAGAAATTCTCTGAAATTCTTAGGGCTAATTCTAGACGGAGTGATATTTGCGGCCGTATGGGCGGAGAGGAATTTCTTTTAATTTTGACCCATACGACCGAGGAGAACGCGAAAATTGTCATCGAGCGAATCCGCCGAGCGCTGGAGGCCGTAAAATTTGATTTCGATGGCGCGAGCTTCACGGTGACGGCGAGTTTCGGCATTCGAGGCTTCGAGGGAACTCAACCTGCCGATTTCAACCAGTTAGTTATCCAGGCAGATGCAGCGCTCTACGCCGCCAAGCGGGCCGGGCGCAACCGGATTGAAATCGCGGCGACCCCCGTAGCTTCGGGGCACCCCTTGCCCCTCGGCAAGGCAAATGAGAAGCGCGAGGTTCGGGGCCGTTAGACCAACCAGCAGGCAGAATTGGGCCGCCCTCTGGCCGATCCCTCGTTTCAGGCTGACACCCTTTTCCGCTACAATCTTCCGGCCCTGGCTCACCTGGGCCGCCCATACGCCCTGTGGGTCGAACACAACAATTGACGGCGAGGTCAACGAATGAGTGGTCGAGCGAAAAATACTGCATGGTCTGTCGCCGCTTTGTGGCCATTCTCTAGTACGGGCGCGACCCGTCGTGCCTTCTCGTGGCTCTCTCATCCGGCCCTCTTCTCCGCCCTTCTCGGGGCGATCTCCGTATTCTGGGGTTCCCCCCAGCCGACCCAGGCCCAGGAGCGCCGCGACCGCGAAGCCAACAGCGTCTACGCCGCGCGCCGCGCGAAACTCGCCGCGCAAGTGGATGCCCCGATCCTCCTGTGGGGCTTCACCGGCCGCGAAGAATCCGCGCAGGCCTACATCTTCCGCCAGGAAGACAACTTCTACTACCTCACGGGCCACAACGAAGAAGGGGCCGGGCTCATCCTCCTTCCCGCCGCGCGCGGCAACCGAGGCACTACCTGGGAGGGTCCCGAGGAAATGCTATTTCTGCCACCAAAAAATCCCACCAAGGAAAAATGGAATGGCCCCCGCATGTCGCCGTCCGATCCCGGAATCCAGGCGCGCAGCGGTTTCGCTTCGGTGCTGCCCTACTCCGAAATGCGCGCCACCCTCGAAAGACTCGCCAAACTCTATCCCGCCCTCTGCACGATTCTCCCTTACGAAAAAGAGAACGGTGGGTATCCGCACGAAAAAGCGGTGGTGGATTGGATTCACAGTTCCGTTCCGCAAACCAAGCTGAAAGACATTCGCTCGAACATCGGCGAACTGCGCCAGATCAAATCCCCGGGCGAGATCGCTTTCCTGAGGCAAGCCATCGAGCTCTCGCTGGATGCGCACCTCGCCGCCATGCGCATGATGCGTCCTGGACTCCACGAGTACGAGATCGCCGCCAAAATGGTTGAAATCCACGCCATGGGCGGTTCCGAGGCCGAGGGCTACGCCCCCATCGTCGGCGCCGGTCCGAACTCCACGGTGTTGCACTATGACAAGCTCGCCCGCACCATCGAGGACGGTGACATCGTCGTGCTCGACGTCGGCGCGCAATACTCCGGCTACTCTGCCGACATCACGCGCACGCTCCCTGCCAATGGCAAGTTCACGCCCCGGCAACGCGAAATCTATGAAATCGTTCTCGGCGCGCAGAATGCCGCTCTGGCGGCCATCAAGCCCGGCATGGACTATTGCCAAAAAGGCGCCAAAAGCGTCTACAAGATTTCCTACGACTACATCAATTCCCACGGCAAAGATCTGCACGGCAAATCGCTCGGCCAGTATTTCATTCACGGGCTCGGCCACCATATCGGTCTGGATGTCCACGACCCGGGCGAATATTGCGAACCGCTCGAGCCCGGCATGGTCATCACCGTCGAGCCAGGCATTTACATCCCCGAAGAGAATATCGGCGTGCGTATTGAGGACGACATCCTCATCACGGATACGGGGTCGAAGTTTCTCAGCGAGCGCCTCCCCCGCGACCCCGCCGAAATCGAAAGAATCATGGCCGAGGCCGCTGCCGAGCGCGCCAAGGAACCCCCGAAGGGAGATGATTGACCGCCGCGAAGTCTGGCCTTTATACTGTTATTTCGCGTTAGGCGCGAACTTTTGCCCAACGTGCCTCGAGTCATTCCGCTTGCACCGCACGAGAGAGCGGTCTGCCTGCAGGAATTTCCGAAACTCGCAATCGTTCAGGGAGCATATGAGCAGCGTCAAAGCCACACAACTCCGCCCCGGTATGGTCATCCAGCACGAGGGTCAGCTTTTCACCGTGTTCAGCGTCGACCATCGCACCCCCGGCAACAAGCGCGGTTCGATGCAAACGCGCATGAAGAATCTCCGCAGCGGCACCATGATCGACTACCGGTTCCGGGCCGAAGAGTTCATCGAACGCGCCATTCTCGACGAGGTGGAATTTGAATACCTCTACAAGGAGGGCGACGAATTTCATTTCATGAACACGCAAACCTACGAACAGATGCAGATGACCCGCGAAGAGCTGGGCGAAACGGTGTACTATCTCGTTCCCAACACCCCCGTGAAGATCGAATTCTTCGAGGAAAAGCCGATCGGCGTCGACCTGCCGGACACCATGGAGTTGAAGGTGCTGGACACCGAGCCGACCCTGCAAAAAGCGACCGCCAGCGCCGTGATGAAGCCGGCAACGCTTGAAACGGGCCTGGTCATTCAAGTGCCGCCGTTCGTGAATTCCGGCGACCGGGTGAGAGTGGATACGACCGAAGCGCGCTATGTCCAGCGCGTAGAGTAGTTTTTGAGTTTAGGTTTTTGATATTTGGGTTTTCCGCCTCCGCAGCTAATTTCCGCGCGAGCGAAAATTAGAAGAGGCGAAAGAGCCCCGGGGCAACCGGGGCTCTTCGTTTTTCAGAAAACGGGCTCGACGTTGGGCGAGTTCCTCCACACTTCCCGAGAGCCCCCCGCGACGACCATCCCTGGTCTAGGCGTTGTTGGCTGCGGATTTTTCGCCGGCGGGATGCGCACCGAACACGCGGTCGAAGATGGCATCGACATAGCGCAGCTGGCGGTCGAGATCAAAGGTGTGTGCCAGGGCTTTTGCATCGAGAAATTGGGTGATCCGAACGTCAGCGGCCACGCGCTCCTGGAAGTTCGAGTCCGTTTCCCACGCGGCCATGGCGTTTTCCTGCACCGCTTTGTACGCGTCGTCGCGCGGCATGCCTCGCTCCACCAGGTCTTGCAGGAGCTGCCCGGAATACACCAGGCCGTGCGTGGATTCAAGGTTGCGCAGCATGCGCTCCGGAAAGAC
>Ga0210395_10002285_pt1 | contig 14921 bp, 10 predicted proteins | sample IncBWH4OmetaG_FD_150861 | JGI IMG/M metagenome (GOLD analysis project Ga0210395, IMG submission 150861) | Forest soil microbial communities from Barre Woods Harvard Forest LTER site, Petersham, Massachusetts, United States - Inc-BW-H-4-O ... | reverse complement strand
TAGTTTCAGATGCGCGAGGGCAGCGGAGGCACTTCCAAAGTGACTAACGAATGCAGCGACTCCATGCGCCCGCGCCCGGAGCTAAGCCCGGTTTCAGCGGGTCGCAGCCTTTTCGCATCGTTCGATTAGCCGCTGCGCCTCCATCCGCTCTGCCCATGCGGCAAAGGCCGGCGTCGCACCGCGCCAGTGTAGCGTCTTGACGTCATTAAAGAGCCGCGCATCCGTCCGCAGCGTCGCAAGTTTCTTGAAGAGCAGTGCGAGATCGCATCGGTCGCCGAGAACGTGCGGAGGGAAGCTTTCGATCGCGCCGTGACGGTTCAAAAGCTGGGCGGCGGTCTTGGCGCCGATGCCTGGAATACCGGGGTAGCCATCGGCGGCATCGCCCACGAGCGCGAGCAGGTCGGGGATGAGCGGCGGATCAACGCCAAACTTTTCGCGGACTCCGGGTGCATCGCGAATTGTTTTGCGCCGGCCATCGATCTGGACCACGCGCGTATCCCGCACGCATTGCGCCAGATCCTTGTCAGGCGTCCAGATGGCGACTTTCTGCACGTTCTCGTTCCCGGACGCGAGATGGGCGGCTGAAGCGAGCGCATCATCGGCTTCCAGCTCGATCATCGGCCATACGACAATGCCCATGGCCCCGAGCGCCTCCTCGAGTGGATGGAACTGCGCGAGCAGTGCGGGCTCGATGCCGGCACCGGTCTTGTAGCCCGCCCAAAGCCGATTGCGGAATGATTCGATCACGTGATCGGTGGCGACACCGAGATAGGTGTCGCCGGCCTCGATCATCTGGAGCACGGTTTGCAGCACGCCGACGACAGCGCCGTAAGGGCGGTCCACTCCTTTGTTGAACCGGCGCAGCCCGTAGAAGTGACGGAAGAGCTCGTAGGTGCCGTCGATGAGGTGAACAATCACTTGGGTCCAACATGATATTCTATGGCGGAGTTTGGATGATCAAGCCCCATTCGATGGCTCGGAACATTTGAGACCTTCAACGGCTGGAACTCAGCCGCAAAAACCAACTCTGCCGGTAGAGCCACTCGTCATCGATAACGGACTGGTGACTGGACGGTCTGATGATCATAGAGAAGATAGTTCGGTAAATGACTGACCCCTATTTCGCAACAGTCCGCTAGGCTATCATGAGTTGCGGCTTGACCGCTCGTCCAGACCACGGCCCTAAATTCGTTTTCAATGCTTTCAGCCCTTCGCACCCAGAGCGAAGCGCATGACAAATGAGCCAAGTATTCTTGTGTCTGAGGTCGCCTTAGGAAATAGTAGGTCGATTTGGCTTCCGTCACACGCGCCTGCGATTCTCCAGCTACTCGGTTCACGCGTGATCGCCTGACATGGATGGCGTATCTGCTCCTGGCTTATTTCGCGTATCTTGTCAGTATTCTGGGTCCGATCCTGCCCTTTCTCCGAGAGCAGCTGAGGCTAACCTATGCTGGTGTCAGCCTGCACTTAAGCGCATTGGCGGCAGGAGAAATTGCTGCAGGACTGTTGGGCGATTGGGTAGTAAGGGTCTTGGGGCGCTGGGCAGCACTGTGGACGGGTGCCGTGGGTATGGCAGTTGGGGCTCTCCTACTGTGCTTCGGCGCCGACTTCAGAATCACTTTGTCCGGATGCGCACTAATGGGCCTGCTGGGCTCTTTGCAACTAGTCCTCATCCCCGCCATCCTGGCTGACCGCCATGGCGAGCAGCGCACCGTGGCTGTTACGGAATCCAACGTTGCGTCGAGTGTTTCCCCCATTCTAGGGGCGTTGTCCGTCGGCGCGTTCACGGCCATCGGCCTTGGCTGGCGCGGTGCTGTGCTTGCCGCGCTTGCGTTTCTCGGCATCATGATTGCTTCATTCGGCCGTGTACGCCTGCCGATGCAGCTTCCTGCGGCAGGCGGTTCAGGGCGCGTGAGTGATCGGCTTCCTCAAGCGTTTTGGGCCTATTGCGTGGTCATCTTCTTTGTTGTCTCGGTCGAGTTTTGCATGGTTTTATGGGGTACGGAGTTCCTTCACACAATACTCAAACTTCCGACGGCCCAGGCGGCTAGCGCTTTCGGCCTGTTCTTTGCAGCGATGCTGCTCGGCCGAATCACCGGCAGCTGGTTCAGCCGGAGAATTAGTGGTCGAAAACTGATTCGTGCGTCTCTCGCAATTGCAGCCACAGGCTTCGTGCTCTACTCGGCATTTTCCTTCACCACCGTGAATCTAACAGGCCTGTTTCTCACCGGACTTGGGATAGCCAACCTCTACCCAATCACACTTTCGCTTGCTCTCGGCTTGGCACCAGGGCGCTCCGACACGGCCAGCGCGCGAGCCACATTAGCAGTCGGCACAGCAATAATGCTTGCTCCGCTTGCTCTTGGTGCGCTGGGCGACGCACTAGGTTTGCAAGCTGCCCATGCGGTCGTGCCAGCGCTTTTAGCTCTAGCGTGGGGCGGCCTGGAAGCCGCAGACCGCCTTTCCGGAGGCCGGAATCTACAAATGACAGATGACAAATGACGAATGGACAGAGGTGCCAGCACGCCGGAGCGGTCACACAACGCTATCGGTGATTTGTCATTTTTATTTGTCATTCCCGAGCCTCAAGCGAGGGTGGCTGAAGCCCCGCCAGTGATCGAGCTATCAACATACGTCTTCTATGCCCTGCGGAAGGATGAAGAGTTGGTCCTTTACCGTGGGCGGAGAGATGACGATGCCTCTCAGGTTCTCGTGCTTTCGCCTGTGGCGGAGTATCCCACCCGCGAAAGTCTGAAACGGCTGGAGCGCGGATATTCTTTTAGAGAAGAGCTGGATTCGACGTGGGCTGCCCGACCGATGGCGATTGCTCGCCACTGGGATCGTACGGTACTTGTCCTTGAGGATCCCGGAGGTGTGCCTCTCGATCACGCACTGAAACGAGCGAGAACGAGCGGAAACGAGCGAGAACGGCGGGAGCGAGAAGCCGGTAACAGTCTGGGGTTAGCATTCTTTTTGCGAGTTGGTATTGGTCTGGCGAATGCGATCGATCAGTTGCATCAGCGCGGCATTATCCACAAGGACATCAAGCCGGCCAATGTTCTAGTTAACTGCGTCACCGGCCAGTGCTGGCTGATGGGGTTTGGTATCGCTTCGCGGCTTCCCCGCGAGCGCCAGTCTGCCGAACCTCCCGAGTTTATCGCCGGAACACTTGCCTACATGGCTCCCGAGCAGACTGGACGTATGAATCGTTCCATCGACTCCCGGAGCGATCTCTACGCGCTCGGCGTCACGCTTTACGAAATGCTGACCGGAAATCTTCCGTTCACGGCGACCGATCCGATGGAATGGGTGCATTGCCACATAGCAAGACAGCCAGTCTCGCCAAGTGAGTGGTTGAAGGAGGTGCCGGCAACTGTCTCTGGCATCATTTTGAAACTGCTGGCCAAGACCGCGGAAGAACGCTATCAGACCGCAGCTGGGGTTGAAAATGATCTTCGGCGCTGCCTGGAATTACTGGAGGGATCGCGTCCTCGCGATCCGCTGTGCCGCGCGGGGACGCGCGCCCTCCCCGATGCAGATGGCGAGGCGCAAACCATCCCCGGGTTCCCGCTTGGTGAAAACGACATACCAGACCGACTATTGATTCCCGAGAAATTGTACGGCCGCACGAGCGAGATTGAGGCGTTGCTGGGCGTCTTCGAGCGGGTCGCGACGAGCGGCAGACCGGAGTTGCTGCTCGTCAGCGGCTATGCAGGCATCGGCAAATCCTCCGTTGTCAATGAGCTCCACAAAGTGCTGGTGCCGCCTCGCGGCCTTTTTGCATCGGGCAAGTTCGATCAGTACAAGCGTGATATTCCTTACCCGACTTTAGCGCACGCCTTTCAGAGCCTTATTCGTGCGCTTCTGGGTAAGAGTGAAGCCGAGTTGCGCAACTGGCGTGGTGCCCTTCATGAGGCATTGGGTCCGAACGGACCGCTCATGGTGGGTCTAGTTCCCGAATTGAAGCTCATCATAGGAGAGCAGCCACCGGTCCCTGAACTTCCGCCCCAGGACGCGCAGCGCCGCTTCCAACTGGTATTCCGGCGATTTGTCGGCGTATTCGCACGGCCCGAACATCCGTTAGCTCTGTTCCTCGATGATCTGCAATGGCTGGACGCGGCAACCCTTGATCTGCTCGAGGATCTGCTGAGTCAACCGGATGTGCAGTGCTTGATGTTGATCGGCGCTTACCGCGACAATGAAGTTAATTCGGGCCATCCACTGACGCGCAGGCTCGAAGCAATCCGCCAAGCTGGAGTGAAAGTGCAGGAGATCATCCTTGCGCCCCTGACGTGTGAGGATTTGGGACGGTTGATTGCGGACTCTCTTCACTGCGAACCGGAGGACGGTTCCATGTCCTCGCAGACCTCGGTGAGGGTCACTCCGCTGGCACGACTGGTCCACGAAAAGACCGGCGGCAATCCATTTTTCGCCATTCAGTTTATTTCCGCGCTCGCCGAGGAGGCGTTACTCAGCTTCGATCGTGGCAGTGCCCGACTTCGCCAAGCATCTGAAGGTCGTTGCCATTTCGGTGACGGCTTCGCCGGACAAGGGAGATGGTCTTGGGATCTGAGTCGCATTCAGGCCAAAGGTTACACCGACAATGTAGTGGACCTCATGATTGGGAAGTTGAACCGCTTGCCCGTCGAAACCGAGAAGGCACTAAAAGAATTTGCATGCCTGGGAAACAGTGCCGAGATCACCACTCTTTCCATCGTTCACGGGAGCTCGGAGGAGGAGCTCCACTCGGATCTGTGGGAGGCTCTGCGTCTGGAGTTCATTGCGCGTTTGGAGGGCTCCTATCAGTTTGTCCATGACCGGATCCAGGAAGCAGCCTATTCATTGATCCCCGAGAAATTACGCGCCGCGGCCCATCTCCGAATAGGGCGGCTGCTTATGGCGCGCACTCCTCTCGAGAGGCGGGAGGAGGCGGTCTTCGAGATCGTCAACCAGCTCAACCGCGGAGCCGCGCTGATCACCTCACAAGAGGAACGCGACCAGGTTGCTGAGCTCAATCTAATCGCGGGCAAGCGTGCCAAGGCCACTACTGCCTACGCCTCCGCGCTAAAGTACCTCGCCGGCGGAGCCGCGCTGTTGTCTGGCGACTCTTGGGAGCGCCGGCATGAGCTCACCTTCACCCTGGAATTGCACCGAGCCGAATGCGAGTTCCTGACTGTCGAACCGGTGGCCGCAGCGACGCGCTTGACGGAGCTTTCAACCCGCGCCGCCAACACCGTTGAACACGCTGCCGTCACCTGCTTGCGCGTGGATCTCTACACGACCTGCTATCAGAGCGAACGCGCAGTTGCTGTCTGTCTCAACTACCTCCGATATTTAGGCGTCGAATGGTCCCCTCATCCAACAGCAGAACAAGCGCGATCGGAATACGAGCGCATTTGGTCACAGCTCGGGAGCCGCTCGATCGAGGAGCTCATTGACCTGCCCTTGATGAGCGACCCAACGTCCCTCGCAACACTTGACGTACTGACCAAAGTCTTGCCGGCTGCGTTCCACACGGATGTGAACCTTGCATCCCTGGTTATCTGCAGGGCGGTTAATCTCAGTCTCGAGCGCGGTAACTCCGACGGTTCTTGCTTCGCCTACGTATGGCTTGGGATGTTAGCTGGGCCACACTTCGGAAACTACGAGACCGGATTCCGATTCGGCCGGCTTGGCTATGAATCGGTCCAAAAACGCGGCCTCAAGCGCTTCCAGGCCAGGACCTATATGTGTTTCGGAAGTTTGGTCATACCGTGGACCAAACATGTCAGGGCCGGCCTTGACCTTGTGCGCCGGGCGTTCCAAGCCGCGAACGAGATCGGGGACCTCACTTATGCGGTGATCAGTTGCGACAACCTGAACACAATCCTTCTCGCCGCGGGAGATCCGCTCGCTGAGGTCCAACGTGAAGCCGAGAACGGCCTCGAGTTTGCCCGGAAGGCTCGGTTTGGTCTGGTCGTCGACATCATCACCGCGCAGCTCGGGCTTATCCGGACTCTCCGGGGCTTGACGCCGAAATTCGGCTCTTTTGACGATGGGCAGTTTGAGGAGCTTCGGTTCGAGCGCCATTTGGCAAGTAATGCAGGATTGGCCTTAGAATACTGGACTCAAAAGCTGCAAGCACGCTTCTTTGCGGGAGACTATGCTTCTGCCGTCGATGCATCGTTGAGGGCGCAACCACTACTTTGGGAATCGCCATCATTTTTTAGAACGGCAGAGTATCACTTTTACGGCGCGCTAGCGCGAGCTGCCGTATCCGATTCTGCAACGCCGGATGACCGAGGCCAGCATTTAAAGGCTCTGGCTGAACATCACAAGCAGCTCGCGCTGTGGGCGAAAAATTGTCCTGAGAATTTCGAAACCCGCACCGCGCTGGTGGGCGCTGAGATCGCACGCATCGAATGCCGGGACCTTGATGCCATGCGCCTCTATGAAAAAGCAATCCACTCGGCACGTGCAAACGGCTTTCTCCACAATGAGGCTCTCGCTCATGAACTCGCCCAGCGCTTCTACGCGTCACATCGTTTCAAGAAAATCGCGCATACGTACTTGCGCGAGGCCCGCTACTGCTACCTGCGTTGGGGAGCCGATGGGAAGGTGCGGCAACTCGACGACCTATATCCGCAGATCAGCGAAGAGGAGGCGGCGTCCGGTCCGACCAGCACGACCGGATCGCCACTCGAACATCTCGATTTTGATACGGTACTCAGGGCCTCTCAAGCAATCTCGAGCGAGATTGTCCTGGACAAACTGATCCACACCCTGATGCGAACCGCGATCGAACACGCAGGTGCGGAGCGTGGACTTCTGATACTACCGCGAGGCTCCGAGCAGCGCATAGAGGCCGAATCCACAACGAGCGGCGACAAGATCTTAGTGCGTTTAAAGGAGGCGCCAGTTACCGCAGGCGCGTTACCAGAATCGGTTATGCATTTTGTCGTAAGAACGCAGGAAACTGTGATTCTCGACGATGCCTCGCGTCAGAATTTGTTTTCCGAGGATAGCTATATTCGTCGACATCATCCCCGGTCAATTCTCTGTCTGCCGCTAGTTAACCAAGCCAAACTGATCGGTCTGATTTACCTGGAAAATAGTCTGACTCCTCATGCCTTCACTCCGGACCGGATTGCCGTGCTGAAACTGCTTGCGTCGCAGGCGGCGATCTCCCTGGAGAATTCCCGTCTTTACCGCGATCTCGAACAACGCGAAGCCAAGATCCGGCGCCTCGTCGATGCCAATATCATAGGAATCCTCATCTTTAGGAATTTTGAAGAGATTGTCGAAGCTAATGAAGCCTTTCTCCAGATGCTAGGGTACAGCCGCAGTGATCTCGTGTCCGGTCGCGTGCGCGGGACGGACCTAACCCCAGCGGAATGGCGTGACCGCGACGAACGGGCGATGGCGGAGCTGGAGGCGACCGGAATCCTAAAGCCATTCGAAAAGGAGTATCTTAGGAAGGACGGCGTTCGTGTGCCGGTGTTAATTGGTGCCGCCCTCTCCGAAGGAAGAGAAAGTGAGGGGGTCGCTTTTGTGCTCGATTTGAGCGAACGAAAGCTCGCTGAACAAGCGTTGCGGCGAAGCGAAGCTTACTTAGCTCAAGCACAAAGGTTAAGTCAGACCGGGAGCTTTTGGTGGAAAGTGTCTAGTGGGGACCTTATTTGGTCGGAGGAATTGTTTCGTGTCCTGGGATACGACCGAGCAGTAACCCCGTCCGTAGATCTGTTCTTTCAGAGGATGCACCCGGAAGACCTTTCGGCAGTTCAGCAGATGTTCAACCGGGCAGAACAAGGTGCAACAAACCTGAGTTTCGAACATCGTTTGCGGATGCCGAACGGATCGGTGAAGCACATTGTAATAGAGATGGTTTGCCAGGATCCAGACAACCTTGAATTCGTCGCCACAGTAATGGACATCACTGCTCGTAAACACGCAGAAGAAGCATGGCAAAAAGCGCAGGCGGAATTGGCTCACGTGACGCGACTCACCACACTCGGAGAGTTGGCCGCCTCGATCGCCCACGAAATAAATCAGCCGCTTGGAGCGATCGCCAACAACGCGAATGCCGGCCTCAGGCTCCTCGCAACTGGATCCGAAAACTTGCAGGAAGTGGAAAGAGCTTTGTCGGACATTGTCAAAGGGGTCGACGTTGCGACCAGTAACATCGTGCGCATGCGCGCGTTGGTAAAAAAAGTCCCTCCGGAAATGGCGCGATTGCACCTTCACGAAGTGGTCATCGAAGTCTTGAGCTTGATTCATCATGAGTTGACCAGACGCCATGTGACAATCCAGTCCGAATTGTCGAAAGACCTGCCGCCTGTGTTAGGGGATCGGGTCCAGTTGCAGCAGGTGCTGCTCAATCTGGTCATCAACGGCATCGAAGCGATGAATGAGGTTGCCGTAGGAGAGAAAAGAATATCGATTCGCGCGCGGCGCCACGAACATAACGGTAGACCCGCTGTTGTGGTCAGCGTGCAAGACTCCGGCGTCGGTCTGAAGCAGGCGAAGGTGGACCAACTCTTTGAGGCCTTCTACACAACCAAAGCGCAGGGACTTGGCATGGGCTTGGCGATTAGCCGTTCTATTATCGAAGCGCACGGCGGGCGATTATGGGCTGCAACGGCGAGCGGTCCGGGCGCAACGTTTGAGTTTGCGCTGCCGGCTAACAGCTAAAGCCCAATGAAAGAAGCGGAATCTATCGTGTTTATCATCGACGACGACCCTTTGTATCGAGCTTCCACAGAGCGCCTAGTCAGGTCCGTTGGTTTCAGTGTTCAGAGCTTCCAATCGGCGCGCGACTTCGTGGGTAGTCGGCGGCCAAACTTGCCCTCCTGCTTGATCCTGGATGTGCGTCTGCCCGGCTTGAGCGGTCTGGATTTGCAGCGAGAGTTGGCAGAAGCGGGTGTCCACTTACCCATTATTTTTGTTACGGGTTACGGAGATATCCCAATGTCGGTACAAGCCATGAAAGCCGGTGCGGTCGAATTCCTCACCAAGCCATTCCGTGATCAGGTTCTGCTCGATGCCATCCGCCAAGCAATCGAGCGCGACCGGGTTGCACGCCAGCAGCGTGCGCGGGAGGCAAACTTACGCCGACGGTACGAATCGCTCGGGCCGCGCGAGCACGAAGTCTTTAAGTGTGTAGTCTCAGGTATGCTCAACAAGCAAATCGCCGACGAACTCGGCGCTACCGAGAGAACAATTAAGTTCCATCGTGGTCACATCATGCGAAAGATGCAAGCGAAGTCTCTCGCTGAGTTGGTCCGCATGGCTGAGGCGCTCGGAATCGCAAGCCGAGAGTTATAAATTCAAATTCCGAAGTTGGCTTGTAGGGCGTTGGATCAGTTGCCGAAAATTCGGAATTCAGGCTAAATCCAACTGTACTTAGGTACAGTAAAATTCCCCGAGGTACAGTGGAATACCTGTTCTTCAACGTGCTACGCTTGGGTCCTGGGGAATACGTTTCCTGCCATATTCAAGATGAGCGCGAACGCCGAACTCTCTGAGAAGCCACTCGTGTGCGTGATTGACGACGATTCTTTGCTACGGGATTCGACGCTACGGCTTCTTCGCTCGTTTGGATTCAGGGCGGAAAGCTTGGCCTCGGCTGAGGAATTCTGGAACTCTGGCTACCTCCAGGAAGCGGCGTGCCTGATTTTGGACCTGCGGATGCCCGGGATGAGCGGCATTGAGCTTCAACGTAAGCTGGTGGCTAATCATTACGAAATCCCAGTGATCTTCATCACGGCTTTCGAAGAAGAGGGCACGCGTGCACAAGCGCTAAGAGACGGCGTCGGAGTTTTACTGATCAAGCCGTTCGGTGAGGAGGCTCTGCTGAACGCAATTAACAAAGCATTGACTGTCAGGTGAAGGTGAAAGGAAGTGATTTTCCTTGGCGTTTTCGGCCTGATTCCGTCAGGCGATCGAAAACCTAACTTTCTGTTTGCGAGCCAATGCCAGTAACCAGTCATGTCAGCAAAGACCCAAAGAACGAGAAATCAATAGTTGGAACAATTCAGACGAAGTTTCTTAGCATCTTCCTTGTGGCGCCTTCGCGCTACTCTCAATGCCGATCACAAGTGCCTTCTATAGAACAAAAGAAATAGCAAAATATGAGCAAATATAACAAACTCTACACGCCAGAACATAGGGCGGTGGTATTTATCGATCACCAGCCGCAAATGACGTTCGGCGTCACCAATATCGACCTTCATCAAGAAGTAGTTGCCCTCCGTGAACAGGATCGCCCACTGCGTCGACGTCACGAAATAAAAGCGAACGATTCTACTAACTACACTGCATCACGCTAACTAACAAAACAAACAGAAAGCAGTTACCTAATGAATACCGCAGACGAGCCTATCTTTTTACCAGATGGCCAAAACACGATTCACGATGGAATCGAACATGAGCCCACTGGCGGCAAGGGATTGATTGATACCACCGACACCTTGATGTTGTTACTTGACCACCAGTCGGGCCTCTTTCAGAACGTTAAAGACATCAGCGTCGCCGAGTTGAGGGCCAATGCCACGGCTCTGGCGAAGCTAGCTGCCCTACTGCAAATTCCGGTCATCACGACTGCTTCGGTTCCGGATGGGCCAAACGGACCGCTGATGCCAGAAATCCACGAAGCTGCTCCTCATGCGGTTTATGTTCCGCGTAAGGGTGAAGTGAGCGCATGGGATAATGCGCTCTTTGTTAAAACAGTGCGCGAAACGGGCAAAAAGACGCTGATCATAGCCGGGGTGTGGACCAGCGTCTGTGTCATGTTTCCGGCTCTGACTGCCAAAGCAGAGGGTTACAAAGTGTATGCTGTAATCGATGCCTCGGGCGATCCAAGTGAGATGGCGTCAAGAACGACGATTGCTCGGTTTATACAAGCGGGAGTCGTCCCAATCAGCGCAAATGCCGTGATTTGCGAGTTTCACCGGACCTGGAATCGTCCCGATGCGGCACAACTTGCAGATTTGTACTGCATGGTATCCCCGAATTACCGGGCCCTCATCGAAAGTTACCAAAGAGCCGAAGAGGTCGCCAAAAAAGCGATCACCACGGCGCAAACTGCGCGGGCTTGAGGCCTGGTTCCGTGAGCCGTCTCTCCCGATACCGCCTGTTTTGGGCCGCCGTGCCTTTCCCGCCAAGATCGCGCACGGCTGGCTCTACCCAAAGACCGAAGTCTTCCAACACTCATGAAACTTATAGCCGATCTGATCCTCGAAAATGGACGTGTCACTACCCTTGATCCCAAGCATCCCGAAGCAAAGGAAGTGGTCATCGCTGATGGCCGCATCGCCGGAATCGACAATGCGGCGGAATTCGAGCGCGGACCGGAGACGAAACTCATTGATCTCAATGGACGCAGGGTCATCCCCGGGCTCTACGACTCGCATCTGCACGTCATTCGCGGCGGACTCAACTACAACATGGAGTTGCGTTGGGAAGGAGTGCCTTCGCTGTCGCTCGCACTGCAAATGCTGCGCGAGCAGGCGGCTCGGACCCCCGCACCCCAATGGGTCCGGGTGGTAGGAGGTTGGACCGAATTTCAGTTCGCGGAGCGGCGGATGCCCACGCTGGAAGAGATCAACGCTGCCGCCCCGGATACTCCGGTCTTCATTCTGCATCTCTACTGCCGAGCCTTGCTCAATCGCGCGGCGCTCAAAGCCTGTGGGTACACCAAGGATACACCCAATCCAGCAGGAGGCGAAATCGTCCGGGACAAAGCGGGTAATCCAACGGGTATGTTGGTTGCTCGTCCCAACGCCATGATTCTCTATGCAACGTTAGCAAAGGGGCCGAAACTTCCGCCGGAATATCAATATAATTCGACCCGGCACTTCATGCGGGAGCTCAACCGTCTCGGAGTGACCAGCGTATGCGACGCAGGAGGCGGATTTCAGAATTACCCCGAAGACTACGAGATCATCCGACAGCTTCATCAGCGCGGTGAGTTGACGCTCCGCATCGCTTACAACCTTTTCACCCAAAAGCCAGGCGGTGAGTTGGAGGATTTCGTGCGCTGGTCAAAAGTCGTCAAGCCGGATCAGGGGGATGATTTTTTCCGCTGCAACGGCGCAGGCGAGATGCTCGTTTTCTCCGCAGCGGACTTCGAGGATTTCCTGGAACCGCGTCCTGACTTAGCCGAGAAGCTCGAAGGCGAGTTGGAGCGCGTGGTTCGTTTCCTGGCCGAGAATCGATGGCCGTTCCGGCTCCATGCGACCTACGAAGAATCGATCGAGCGATTCTTGAATATTTTTGAAAAAGTCAACCGGGATGCGCCTCTCGATGGACTACATTGGTTCTTCGACCATTGCGAAACGATATCAGATCGCAATATCGAGCGAGTGAAAGCACTCGGAGGTGGAATCGCCGTTCAACATCGTATGGCTTTCCAAGGCGAGTACTTCGTCAATCAGTACGGTGTGAAAGCGGCCCAGCGTACGCCGCCTCTCCGGCGGATGCTGGAAATGGGCGTACCGGTTGGAGCCGGCACGGACGCCACCCGAGTCGCCAGCTATAACCCTTTTGTTTCCCTCTACTGGATGACGACCGGGAAAACCATGGGAGGACTCCGGCTTTATCCAGATCCGGCGTTGCTTTCACGGGAGGAAGCTCTACGGCTTTACACCCAAGGCAGCACTTGGATGTCGCGGGAGGAAGGAAAACGTGGTGCAATTGCCGTAGGGCAGCTTGCCGATTTAGCGGTGTTAACGGCCGACTATTTTTCCGTTCCCGACGAGGAAATTAAATCGCTCGAGTCTGTGCTGACCATTTTGGGTGGAAAACCGGTTTACGCAGTTGAAGAATTCAAGCCGCTCGATCCGAGTGATCTTCCGGTTATGCCGGATTGGTCACCGGTTCATCACTATCCCGGGTATTGGAGACAGGAGGCTGGTTCTCAAGCTCACGCATGTTGCGCGCAAGAGCAGCACAAACGGCGGCTCGTTCGAAGCGATTCCCTGAATCTACCTCCGTGGATTCTTGGGCCGCGTGGTCTTCTCGATGGCGGTTGTGAATGTTTTGCTTTCTAGCCTGTTCACTTCCGTGGGTGTCTGATAACGGGTGGACTGATTCCCAGATTCTAGGGGCAAAACTATCGATGAAAATTATTCTAACTAGCGTAGCGCTGCTGGTCACTGGCTCAGTGGTTTTTGGTGACGACAACTCGGCAACGGCCGAAAAATCATTTGATGCCCCAAGGGGCCTGAAAGTTTCAGTCAAAGTGATTGGTCCTTACGCGGAGCCAGCCGATCTGCAAATTATCTGTCTCTTTAAGCACAAACCTGACGGTGACATCTACCGAGGCGCGGCCAAAGATACAGACGAGCATTTGCACGGAATACTCTCCACGCTCCGAAATCGGGGTGAGTTTGTTGGTGAACTTGGAGAGACGTTTCTTTTCACACCACCCAGCGGTTCGATTCCGGCTAAACGTTTCATGGTAATCGGGCTGGGGGATGAAAAAGATTTGTCCTTGGATGCGTTGCACCCAGTCGGACGAATCGCCGCTCGCGAAGCTGTTCGCCTGCAGGCCAAGCACGTGGCTTGGGCGCCGGTTATCCGGGATGAAGGCAACACTGATATCGATGTCGGCGCAGGCGACCGTGCCTTCATTGAGCAGTTGATTACAGCATATGACACGGAAAAACGTCTTCAGGAACAAGGGTTAGCGCCGGCGTTTAGCATTGAAAATGTCGTTATTGAGGCTGGGCCGACTTACTTCGAGGATGCTGCCAAACAGGTCGGAGAAGGTATTAAATCGGTGGCCGGGCAGCTGACCGAACGCAACGGCACTCGCTATAGCTCCGCTAAGATGCAATGAAACGGGAGTCGATTGAATGACGTAGCACCATTGGCTAATCGTAGCCAACGCGCTGATGCTTATGGATATGAAGGCAGAAAGGTTAACCATTACCCGCATGCTCCGAGACAGCGCACTTGAGCTGCTCCTGACTTTCCTGATGCTTTTTGGTGTGACCAGCATCGTCAGATGGGTAATCGGGCCTTCGCCTATTTCGCGAGCGATACCTCAGATACAGGTGGAACTGCTGATCGTAGGATTGGCTGTAGCAATACTTATAGCCGGGCTGATCTCGAGTCCGCCAGGCAGGAGTACGGGGGGTCATATGAACCCCGCGATTTCTCTGGCAATGTGGCGATTCGGCGTTTTCCCAGGAGCGGGTGTGGTGCCCTATATCGTTGCGCAGTTGCTCGGTTCTGTTTTAGGCGTGGTGATAGCTGGCGTTGTCTGGGGTCCGGTTGTGGCGGAGGCGCCGGTAGCTTACGCAGTGCTACAGCCAGGACCTGGTTGGTCTTCGATATCACTGTTTGTAGCGGAAACGTTAAGTATGGCAGTCATCGTTCTTCTAGTCGGGGTTTGTCTCGCAGTGCCCACGCTCGCGCCCTTCGTGCCTTGGATTGTCGGCGGAGCAATCGGCCTGGCGATCGCGGTGCTGGGCACTTCGACAGGGGGCAGCGTGAATCCGGCTCGGCAGTTCGGGCCGGCTACTCTTTCGGGACAGACTCGCTTCCTTTGGGTGTATCTGCTCGCGCCAATGGTGGGCGCAATGCTCGCAACGTGGGTCAGGGATGCGCTCCAGCGCCACCGATCTGTACTGACACACAGATTATGCGGCACTCACCGCGACGGCAGTCCGTTGTCGGGTTGAAAGACGGAGGCGTTGCGATTTTACAACGGGACAGACGGATGAAAAAAGCGAGGGGAGTGCTACAACAGCGTCTTAGGCCGGTGAAGCATTTCACTAACTTCTTCCTGATCTTGAGCGCGTTGGCGTCGCTGGCTATTGCCCAGAGCGCGAGCGGAGCGCCACCTTCTGGTAGCGATGCTGCCCCAAACGCAGAGACTGCGGTCCAGCCGCGATCGGTCATTTCGGGTTACCCAGTCCCGCCAGCTTATACCATTA
>Ga0210395_10002283_pt1 | contig 14927 bp, 22 predicted proteins | sample IncBWH4OmetaG_FD_150861 | JGI IMG/M metagenome (GOLD analysis project Ga0210395, IMG submission 150861) | Forest soil microbial communities from Barre Woods Harvard Forest LTER site, Petersham, Massachusetts, United States - Inc-BW-H-4-O ... | reverse complement strand
CACGCCGGAATGGGCGTTCTCCCGGAAGCAGATCCGGCACATGGCAAACTTGCGCAGATAGCCGCGCGGACGCCCGCAGGATTTGCAGCGATTATGCCCGCGCACTGCGAACTTTGGCGTGCGCCGTGATTTAACGATCAAACTCGTCTTTGCCATTACTCCAGCTACCTCTGCGGTCCCATGGTGCTCGAAGCGGTCTTTTGCAACGGCAAGCCCATCGCAACCAAAAACTCCGAGGCCTCTTCGTCGGTTTTGGCCGTCGTGACGATCGTGACGTCCATGCCACGCGTCTTGTCGACCTTGTCGTAATTGATTTCCGGAAAGACGAGCTGTTCGCGCAAGCCTAAGTTGTAGTTGCCACGACCGTCGAACGACTTGGCCGGAAGGCCGCGAAAATCGCGGATACGCGGCAGAACCACGTTGAAGAGCTTGTCCACGAAGACGTACATCCGGTCGCCGCGCAGCGTCACCTTGGCGGCGATGTTCATCCCGGCACGCAGTTTGAACGCCGCGATGGATTTCTTCGCCTTGGCAACCACGGGCTTCTGACCGGTGATCGCGGTTAGCTCGCTTACCGCCGCATCGAGCGCTTTCGGATTGACGATCGCCTCGCCGACGCTCATGTTTACGACGACTTTCTCCAATTTCGGAATCTCATTGACGTTCTTGTAGCCAAAACGTTCCTGTAACTGACCGCGAATCTGCTGCTCGTAGCGTTCTCTCAGACGCTCTGCCATCGCTTTACGCTCCCTTTGCCGATTCGCGCGCGGGCTCGCCGCAGCGCGCACAGATGCGGTGAACGGCGCCATCGGTGCTGCGGCCGCGACGCAGGCGCGTCGGTGCTTTGCACTTCTCACAGACGTACTGCAAGACCGAGAGCGGCAGCGGGGATTCCTTCTCGATGATGCCCCCGGTCTGCGACGCACCGCCCATATTCGAGGACTTCGTGCCCTGTTTGGTATGCCGCTTGACGACATTGGCGCCTTCGACGGTCGCGGTACCGGCCTCGATCTGCACGGCCTTCACCGTTCCGCGTTTCCCGCGTTCCTTGCCGCGCCGAATCATCACCGTATCGCCTTTAACCACGTATGCCTTTGCCGTCATCTAAAGTACCTCGGGTGCGAGGGAAGCGATCTTCAAGAAGCCTCGCTCGCGGAGCTCGCGCATCACGGGCCCGAAGACTCGCGTGCCGCGCGGGTCCAAATTATCTTTCTCCCCCTTGATGATCACGCAAGCGTTGTCGTCGCAGCGAACCACGGAGCCATCCACGCGCCGAATCGGGGCGCTCGTCCGCACGACCACGGCTTTAACGACCTGACCCTTCTTTACGGCCGCGCCGGGAATCGCGCTCTTGACGGTGCCGACGATCACGTCTCCTACGTGCGCGTAAACGTGCCGTCCGCCGCCGGTAATGTGAATTACGAGCAGCTCGCGAGCGCCACTGTTGTCGGCAACCTTCAGGCGACTCTCTTGTTGAATCATTTGGCCCGCTCCACGATCTCGACCAGACGCCAGCGCTTCTCGCGCGACAGCGGGCGGCACTCGGCGATGCGGACGACGTCGCCAATATTCGCTTCGTTGCGCTCGTCGTGCGCTTTGAAGCGAGTAGACTTGCGGACGATCTTGCCGTAGACGGAATGCGGCACGCGCGTCTCCGCGACCACGACGATCGTCTTGTCCATCTTATTGGAAGCTACGCGCCCTTGCTTGACGCGTCGCTTCGCTCGGTCCATCTCTTGATCCGACGCTTCTTCGTTTTGGCTCAGGATCTCAGTCGAGGAGTTATTAGGCTGCTCCATGCTCTCCCTCGGCTAGACGCTTCTCGAAAATGACGGTTTGAATCTGCGCGTACGAGCGGCGCATCGCGCGAATCTTGCTGAAATCGGTCAGATGACCGGTGCGCAGCGCGAAGCGCAGCGTGAAAAGCTCAGACTTTGCATCACGAGCCTTCTGCTGCAGCTCCTTGACGGTGAGATCGCGCAGTCCGTCGAGGTCACTTTTTTTCACGATGTTTCCTCGCGTGAGACGATCTTGGTGCCGATCGGGAGTTTTGCGGCCGCCCGCTCCAGCGCTTCGCGCGCGACGGCCGGAGCAACCCCGGAGAGCTCGAAGAGAACCCGGCCCGGCCTGACGACCGCGACCCAAAACTCCGGGTTTCCCTTGCCCGAGCCCATGCGTACTTCGGCCGGCTTCTTCGTCGCCGGCTTATCCGGAAAGACCTTGATCCACACTTTGCCGCCGCGTTTGATATGACGCGTCATGGCGATACGAGCGGCCTCGATCTGACGACTCGTCATCCAACACGGCTCCATCGCTTGCAAGCCGAAATCGCCAAACGTCAGAGAGTTGCCACGACTGGCCGCCCCGGTCATTCGACCGCGTTGAACTTTACGCCACTTCACACGTTTCGGAGTCAGCATGTTACTCGGTCACCTCCGACGGTGCGGCAGCCGGCGGCTCCGGCGTGGGCATCACGGGCTCGGGCGTGGGCATCACGGGCTCGGGCGCAAGCATCGCCGGCTCGGGCGCAAGCGTCGCGGGCTCGGGCATCACGACCTGGGGCGCGGGCATCGATGGTTCGGGCGCGGCTATAGCGGGCTCGTACGTCGCTTCGACGGGTACCGCCGGCCGAGGCGCAGGGCTCGGAGCACGACCGTCGCGGCGTCCGCGGCCGCCGCGTTCGCGGCGCTCGCGACCCGGACGATCTCGCAGCGCTCCGTCGCCGCGCGGCTGATCCGGCAGCACTTCGCCGCGATAGATCCAGACTTTGACGCCGATGCGTCCGAAGGTCGTAAAGGCTTCGACTTGCGCGTAGTCGATGTCCGCGCGCAGCGTATGCAGCGGCACTTTGCCATCGGCATTATGCTCGGTCCGTGCGATTTCGGCGCCGCCGAGGCGACCCGAGACCTGTACTTTGATTCCGCGCGCACCGGCACGCATCGTGCGCATGATCGCCTGCTTCATCGCGCGCCGAAATGCAATTCGCTTTTCGAGCTGATCCACGATGTTCTGCGCAACCAGCCGAGCATCGAGCTCGGGGTGTGAGATCTCCATCACGTTCACGGCTACGCTCTTGCCGGTCAGCTGCTCGAGCGTCTTGCGAATCTCGTCGATACCGACGCCGCGCTTACCGATGATGATACCCGGCTTGGCCGTGTTGACGATCACCCGAGCCTGATTGGCACGGCGCTCGATTTCGATCTTGCTGATCGAAGCGGAGCGCATCCAGCGATTAAAAGACTTACGAATAGCAATATCTTCGTGCAGCCATTCCACGTAGTGCTTTTTCTCGAACCATCGGCTGTCCCAGGTTCGCGTGATTCCCAGGCGCATGCCGACCGGATGGATCTTTTGTCCCACTTAGGCTCCCTTGGCGCTTGCCGCGCGTTTGCGCGCGCCGGGCTTCTTCCGAGGTGATTTCTCCGCCGAGGCGGCCGCCGGAGCTGCACGGCGCGTGATGCGCGCCGCCTGGACCGATGCGCCCGCGGTCTTCTTGCGGGGCTTCGCCGGCGGCGTCTCGCTTACGATCACCGTTACGTGCGAGAGACGCTTACGCTTAAAATACGCGCGACCTTGCGCGCGCGGATCGACTCGCTTCGTGAAGCGGCCCCCGGGGCCGCCGTCAACCGTGATGCGAGCGATGTAGAGTTCGTCGGCATTCATGTCGTGATTGTTGCCGGCATTGGCAACCGCGCTGCGAACGAGCTTCTCGATCGGCTCGGCGGCAAAGACCTCGGCGAACTTCAAGAGCACGAGCGCTTCGCGCACGCTCTTGCCGCGAATCGCATCGGCAACGCGCCGCAGTTTTCGCGGCGCGGTTCGTACGAAGCGCAAGTGCGCGACGGCCTGCGGAGCCCGCTCCGTCACGTTTTCACCGTCGCTTTGTCCCCGCCGTGACCGCGGAAGTGCCGCGTGGGAGAAAACTCGCCCAGCTTGTGACCGACCATGTTCTCGGTGACGTAGACCGGGATGTGCGTCTTGCCGTTGTGCACGCCGATCGTATGACCGACCATCGTCGGAAGCACCGTCGAATCGCGGCTCCACGTCTTGATCACTCGCCGCTCGCGCGTCTCGTTGAGCTTCTCGATTTTCCGCACGAGATCGGGCGCGACGTACGGGCCTTTTTTCAGCGAACGCGACATTACTTCGAGCCTCTCCTGCGAACGATCATCTTCGTCGTGCGCTTGTTGCGCCGGGTCTTTTTGCCCATCGTCATCACGCCCCACGGCGTCGTCGGCGGACGACCCGAGGTCGAGCGCGCTTCGCCGCCGCCATGCGGATGATCGACCGGATTCATCGCAATGCCGCGCACTGCCGGGCGCTTTCCGAGATGGCGCGAACGGCCGGCTTTGCCGATAACTTGGTTTTCGTGTTCGACGTTGCCGAGCTGCCCGATGGTCGCGCGGCAGTTGATGTGGATCCGCCGCACTTCGCCCGACGGCATCCGGACCTGCGAGTACTGGTCCTCCTTGGCCATCAGCTGCGCCGACACGCCCGCGGAACGTACGAGCTTGCCGCCCTCGCCGGGGCGCAGTTCGATGTTGTGGATGACCGTGCCCACCGGAATATTCTTGATCGGCAGCGCATTACCGATTTTGATGTCGGCCGTCGGCCCGGACTCTACGAGCTCGCCGGCGCGCAAACCCAGCGGCGCCAAGATATAGCGCTTTTCGCCATCGCGGTAGTGTAGGAGCGCGATGCGGCAGGAACGGTTCGGATCGTACTCGACCGTCGCGACCTTCGCCGGCACGCCATCCTTCGCACGCTTGAAGTCGATGATGCGATAGATCTTGCGCGTGCCGCCGCCACGATGACGCACGGTGATGTGGCCGTTGTTGTTGCGGCCGGAATGCTTCTTGCGGACCTCGATCAGCGAGCGTTCGGGCTCAACTTTGGAGAGATCCGAAAAATCGAGCGTGGTTAAAAAGCGCTTGCCGGGCGAAGTCGGTCTATATTTCTTAACGGGCATTGCTATTGCTCAAAATAGTTCACTCCGCCGAGCTCGATCTTCTGACCGGCCTTGATGGTTACGATCGCTTTCTTGTAATCGCTCATCTTGCCGCTAACCCGAACGCCTCGGCGCGCGGAGTTGCGCGACTTGCCGCGCACGTTGACGGTGTTGACCTGCAAGACGTTGACGTGGAAAATTTCTTCGACGGCATGCCGAATCTGCGTCTTTGTGGCGTGCGGGTGCACGACGAACGTATATTGCTGCCCGAGCGCGTCGGCCATCGCTTTTTCGGTGATTCGCGGCGCTACGATGACGTCACGCGCGTCCATCAGCTTGCTCCTGTTTTTCGGCAAGGCGCTGCGTAAGGGCGTCGTACGCGGCCGTCGTGAAAAGTAGCCGATCGAAGCGCAGTACGTCCTTGACGTCGAGCGCGCCGTCGTCGGTGAACCCGACTCGCGTCAGGTTCCGCCCGACCCGCTCGATCTCGGCTGCATGCGCCTCGCCGCGCCGACAGACGATCAGCGTCGTAGGGCCCACCCGCGCTGCTTTCGCGCTTCCGAAGAGGAGCTTCGCGAAGCCCGCCGTCTTTCCGATCGAAAAATCGGCCGTCTCCAACAATGTGACGGCGTCGTTATGAAAGCGGTCGGCCAGCGCCGCGATGAAGGCGACTCGTCGTTCCTTCTTATTGAGCGACTCCACGAAGCTGCGCGGCTGGGGACCAAAGACCACGCCACCGTGACGCCACTGCGGCGAACGAATCGAACCCTGACGCGCGCGACCGGTACCCTTCTGCCGCCATGGTTTGCGCCCACCGCCCCGCACTTCGTCGCGCTTGAGCGTCGATGCGGTTCCGGCACGGCAGTTGGCAAACTCGCGGTGCACCGCGCGGTAGACGACCGTGAGCTTATCGCTAAAGTCTCCATTGAGCACCGCAGGCGACTCGATCTCGCGGACGACCTTTCCGGAGGCGTCGATAACGTTCGGCACTAGGTCTTCGCCTTTTCTGATGTCACCCTGAGCTTAGCCTGTCCTGAGCCTGTCGAAGGGTCGAAGGACGAAGGACGAAGCGACTTGACGCTCTGACGCACGACTACGAGCGCGTTCTTGCCGCCGGGGACGGCGCCGCGCACGAGCAAAAGATTCCGCTCTCCATCGGCCCGAACGACTTCGAGGTTCTGACACGTCGTGCGATCGACGCCGTAATGCCCCGGCCGGCGGCTGCCCAGCACGGTGCGCCCGGCGTTGGTGTCGCCGTTGGAGGCGGGCTGGCGATGAATCATCGAGCCGTGGCTCGCGCCACCGCCGCTAAAGTTATGGCGCTTGATGGCTCCGGAGAACCCATGGCCCTTGGAAACCCCGACGACGTCAACGCGATCCCCCGGCTCGAAGCCGGAGACGGTCACGGCCTGGCCGAGCTCGGACTCCGCAACGTCGCCGCGAAACTCGCGGACGACACGCACCGGCTCGACACCTTGCTTCTTGAAGTGTCCACCCTGCGCGCGCGTCAGGCGGCGGCGTTTGATCGGCTCAAAACCTAAAGCAACGGCCTCGTAGCCGTCTTTTTCCTTCGTTCGCAGACCAACGACCGTGCAGGGACCGGCCGCGATCACCGTGACCGGCACATATCGGCCGTCGTCGGTGAAGATGCTGGTCATCCCGACTTTACGGCCAAGGATGTTCTTCATTCGCCCGTTTCTGTGAGAATCGCCAGGCCACGGAGCCAGGCGTACTGTAGTATTTTTTTCGCCGGCACGCATTGGAAAGCGAACCGGCACGAACCGCAACTTCGGCAGTGTATCAGGGCCGTCGCGCAAGGTCAAGGCGGCCTGCCACAGCGGCCGCTCAATCAACGCTTAGTTGCTTGCTCGAATTGCGCCGTGGTCGGGGGAGATCGCAGGGCGCTTCCTATGTGAAGGCGCCCAGGCCGGTTATCTCTTTGCCGACGACGAGTGCGTGCATTTCGCTGGTACCCTCGTATGTCAGCACCGATTCCAAGTTGTTCATGTGGCGAATAACGGGGTATTCCAGCGTGACGCCGTTTGCGCCCAGAATCGTGCGTGCCTGACGGGCGATCGCGAGCGCCTCGCGGACGTTGTTGAGCTTTGCAAGACTGACTTGCGACGGGTGGAGGCGCCCACCGTCCTTTGCCCGTCCGAGATGCAGCGCCAAGAGCGCGCCCTTGTTCAGCTCCAGCAACATGTCGACGAGCTTCGCTTGGGTCATCTGAAAGCCGCCGATGGGCCGATCGAACGCAATGCGCGTCTTGCTGTACTCGAGCGCCGATTCGTAGCAGCTTCGCGCCGCGCCGATCGCTCCCCATACGATACCGAAGCGCGCTTCGTTCAAACAGGAGAGTGGCGCGACCAAGCCGTCGCCGAGCGGCAGCAGCGCGTCGGCAGGAAGGCGGCACCCGGCGAGTACGAGCTCGCTCGTAACCGACGCGCGCAGCGACAGCTTTCGCTCGATGTTCGTCGCCGAAAAGCCGCGCGCGTCGCGAGGCACGATGAAGCCGCGAATGCCCGCATCAGTCTGCGCCCAAACGATGGAAAGATCGGCGATGGATCCGTTTGTGATCCACATCTTTGTCCCGTCAATGACCCAATCGGATCCGTCCTTGCGGGCGTAGGTTCGCATGCCGGCCGGATTGCTGCCAAAGTCGGGCTCGGTGAGGCCGAAACAGCCGATCAGCTCGCCCCGTGCCATCGGCCCCAGCCACCTCTGCTTCTGCGCCTCGTCGCCCCAGCGATGGATTGCATACATCGCGAGCGATCCCTGAACCGACGCGAAGCTGCGAACCCCCGAATCGCCGGCTTCCAGCTCCAAACAGGCGATGCCATACGCGACCGCGCTCGCTCCCGCACAGCCGTAGCCCTCGAGGTGCATGCCGAGCAATCCGAGCCGGCCGAGCTCTCGGCCGAGCTCGCGCGGAAGCGTCCCTTCCTCGAACCATTGCGCGATGTTGGGCAGGATGCGGTCCCGCACGTAAGCGCGCACGGTGTCGCGGACGAGGCGCTCTTCGTCGGAGAACAGCCCCGCGACGTCGATGAAGTCGACCGGGTCGGGCACGGGAACTAGCGCTTTAAAACGCGCGCGAGTTTGTCGAAGAGCGCCTCGGTCGAGCGCTCGAACTGATCCTCGAAGCGCCGCCAAAGCAATCGCCCGTCGGTGTCCGATAAGATTGCGTCGACGCGATACTCCACGACGGTCTCTTTGCCCAGGGTAGACAAGTGGAACCCGTGCGTTCCGTCGAGGCCTTCGTTTTGGAAACGCCAGACGATCCGCTCCTCGGGAACGGTCTCTTCCAAAATGCTGTGGATTCCCAGGTGCCATTCTTCGGTCCGGCCCGGCGCGAGGGGGCCCGGAGAACGCATGAAGGGCTGCGAGGCAAAGGGCCAGATCTGGTCGCCCGAGGTACCCATCTCTTCGAGCAAATGGTAGATGCGGCGTTTGGTGCCGTGGAACGAACGCGACCGGAGTTCGTGAAGGTCGATGGGCATGGCCGTTCGTTCGCGCAGTAACGCCAGAGCTACTCCTCGGGCTTTTTGACGAACGGCAGCTTCGCCGTCAAAAGTGCTTCCTTCTCCGCCAACTTTGCCAGACTCTGGACCACGACGATGGCGACGATCGTTATGATGACGGCATAGATGAGCTCTGCCAGTACGCCGTTGCCCGGCTTGAGGAAGAGCGCGATCGTGTCGCTGATGAATTTATTCCATGCACCGGCGGCGATGAGGCCGAAGGCGACGGTCGCCAGCCCGATCATCGTGCCGAGGTACGTCGATTTCACTTCCATGCGAGGCTAATTAAATGGAGGGGGCCGGATGCCTCCGCGGTTCGAGCGATGCTAACCGCCGCACGGGGTGATGGTGACCGCCGAGCTCAGCGAGCCCGTGTAGTTCTTTCCGCCGTCGCCGGTTCCGCCGGCGATAACGTACTGTTTGAAGGCTTCGGGCGTACCGGCGGGATCGGCGTTGTACGGAGGATAGCGAGGGTCGGTGAGGGGCTCCGTTTTAAGCGCACCATAATGGTTCGAAAGCTTGCTGTAGACGGCAGCACCCCAGCGCCACTTGATCGGACGATCGTACTTGCCATAAAATTTTGCCGACCAGGTCACGTTCGTGATCGAGCCCGGAAGGTGGTTCGGGAGCTGGTACGCGATGCTGTTCAGGAACTCCGAGCCGGTCGCGCCATAGGGCGCGAGCATCCGCCAATGGTACGCCGGAAAGCTCAAGCGGACGGTTCTGCCGCTATCAAGCGTGAGGTCCATGTTCGGACCTTCAATCGAATAGTGCGTTTGGCCGATGCTGAACGTAACGAACGATTCACGCACCGCGAGTCGAAGCGCCCCCTTCGTCCCCTGCTCCGATAGAACGCTCGAAAACAGAAGCCAGGAACCCTTTGAGATCGGCGTTCCGTTGAAATTTACCGAGGTCGAGCTCGCCGCACACGCTTCCCGATGCAACGCGCTCGCACCGGGAACGACCGCCGTGAAGTTGCTCTGGCTCGAGGCGGCTTGCGGGAGCGGCCCCCCGCTGGAGCAGCCGGCGAACGCCAACGTAAGAAAAAGAACCCCTAGGGGTAGGGCCTGTTGGGCTTTCATGCTGCCTTCCTGCTAACTAGATTGCGCGAGCCGGCTTCTCTAAACAGGAAGTCAGTGTCAGACGTGAATGCTAAAAGATGACTGCCGCGGAGAGCCTTCCTGGCTGTTTAGTAAACGTAGCACGCCCCATGCTAACCCGTCAACAAACATTAACGCTTTGCCGTAAGGCGGCCGTAACGTTCCCTAGGAGCTAGGCCTTGAGTTCGATGTCCACGCCGGCCGGCAGATCGAGATGCATCAGCGCATCCATCGTCTTCGGCGAGGCCTGCAGGATGTCGATCAGCCGCTTATGGGTACGCATTTCGAAGTGCTCGCGCGACTTCTTGTCGTTGTTCGTCGAGCGCTGCACGCAAAAGCGGTTGATCTCGGTCGGTAGGGGCACCGGACCGCTGACGAAGGCGCCGGTGCGTTTGGCGGTCTCAACGATCCGCTCGGCCGATTGATCGAGCACTTTGTGGTCGTACGCCTTGAGGCGTATGCGGATCATCTGTTTCGCCATACGTTAGCCGCTCTATTCGCTGACGGCCGTTACAACGCCCGCCCCGACGGTGCGACCGCCCTCGCGAATCGCGAAGCGGAGACCCTCTTCACACGCGATCGGCGTGTGAAGCTCCACGTCCATCTGCACGTTGTCGCCCGGCATCACCATTTCGACGCCGTCGGGCAGCTTGATCGTTCCGGTGACGTCGGTCGTCCGAAAATAAAACTGCGGGCGATAGTTTCCGAAGAACGGCGTATGACGCCCGCCCTCCTCCTTAGAAAGCACGTAGACTTCGGCTTTGAACTTCTTGTGCGGCTTGACGGAGCCCGGCTTGGCCAGCACTTGGCCGCGCTCGATCTCGTTGCGATCGACGCCGCGAAGCAGCACGCCGATGTTATCGCCGGCGATTCCCGAGTCGAGCAGTTTCCGGAACATCTCGATGCCGGTCACGACCGTCTTCTTCGTCTCTTCCTTGAGACCGACGATCTCGACTTCCTCGCCCACCTTTACCTGACCGCGCTCGACGCGACCGGTCCCGACGGTGCCGCGCCCGGTAATCGTGAAGACGTCCTCAACGGGCATCAAAAACGGCTTATCGACCTGACGTTCCGGCTGCGGAATGTAGTCGTCGATGGTGTCCATGAGCTTGAAGATCTGGTCGGCATCCGCGTCGCCCTTGCGTCCGCTCGAGTTGAGCGCCTTGAGGGCCGAACCGCGAATGATCGGCGTGTCGTCGCCGGGGAAGTCGTACTGCGAGAGCAGCTCGCGGATCTCCAACTCGACCAGCTCGAGCAGCTCTTCGTCGTCGACCATATCCACTTTATTAAGGAAGACGACGATCCGTGGCACGCCGACTTGGCGCATCAACAGAATGTGTTCGCGCGTCTGTGGCATCGGGCCGTCGGTCGCAGCGACGACGAGGACCGCGCCGTCCATTTGGGCGGCACCCGTGATCATGTTCTTGATGTAGTCGGCGTGGCCGGGGCAGTCGACGTGCGCGTAGTGGCGCTTCGCCGTTTCGTATTCCTGATGCGAGATGGCAATCGTAATCCCACGCTCTTTCTCTTCTGGAGCGTTGTCGATCTGATCGACGCCGACTTTCTGCGCGAGCCCCTCAGTCGAAAGGCAATGCATGATCGCGGCCGTTAACGTCGTCTTTCCATGATCGACGTGACCAGTCGTGCCGATATTGACGTGCGGCTTGTTCCGCTCGAACTTTTGCTTGGCCATCTCTTTCCTTCTCTTTAAGAACGCGCTGCACTTCGCGCAGTGCTTTGGCGCTTCGCGCGCCCCCGCGCCTACTTCGCGGCGCGGGTCCCCATTTTTAGTGCACTACACTATCGCGCAGTGCGCCTTACCACAAGTACACGGGTCCAGGCGTACTAGGCGCCTCTTTTTTCCGCCTTACGCGGTAAACGCCCCCGTCGAGGGGGCGCCACGACCCGAATAGTACCAATGAAAACCCTCTAAGTCAACGTGCTCCTAAGCTTGCCTTTACTGCTGCAAAGCAGGCTTACGCCGGCGCCAGTTTCTTGCCGGCAGCTTTTGCCACGATCTCCTCTTCGACCGACTTCGGCGCCTTTTCGTAGTGCGAGAACTCCATGGTGTACGTCGCCCGCCCCTGCGTTGCGGAACGCATGTCGGTAGCGTAGCCGAACATCTCCGAGAGCGGCACGTGAGCCGTGATCACCTGGGCACCGCCCGGCGCCTCTTCGGTGGCATGGATGGCGCCACGCCGGCGGTTGAGGTCGCCGTTGATCGCGCCCATGTACTCCTTGGGCGTCGTAACCTCGACCTTCATAATCGGTTCGAGCAAGATCGGTCCGGCCGCGCGGTTAGCTTCTTTCCAGGCCATCGAGGCAGCGATTTTAAAGGCCATTTCCGAGGAGTCGACCTCGTGGTAGGACCCGTCGAAGGCCACGACCTTGAAATCCATGACTGGAAAGCCGGCGAGCACGCCGCTCTGGGCCGACTCGCGCACGCCTTCTTGGACGGCTTTGCTGTACTCCTTGGGGACGGCGCCGCCGACGATCTTCCATTCGAAGACGAATCCGGTGCCAGGCGGCTGCGGCTCCACGCGCAGCCAAACATCACCGTACTGTCCTTTGCCGCCCGACTGCCGCACGAAGCGGCCTTCCTTTTCGATCGTCTTGGTGATCGCTTCTTTATAGGCGACCTGCGGCTTCCCGACGTTGGCCTCGACCTTGAACTCGCGGCGTAACCGATCGAGGATGATCTCGAGATGCAGCTCGCCCATGCCGGCGATGATCGTCTGCTGGGTTTCCTCGTCGGTGCGCATCCGGAAGGTCGGATCTTCTTGCGCGAGGCGCGTCAGCGCTAAGCCGAGCTTATCCTGATCGGCCTTACTCTTGGGCTCGATCGCCTGGTGAATGACCGGCTCGGGAAAGGTAATCGATTCGAGCGCGATGGGCGAGCGCTCGTCGCAGAGCGTGTCGCCGGTGCGGGTGTCGGAGAGTCCGACTGCCGCTGCGATATCGCCCGCACCGATGGCATCGATGTCCTCGCGATGATTGGCGTGCATTCGCAGGATGCGCCCGATTCGTTCCTTGCGTCCGGAGCGTGAGTTGAGCACGTAGCTGCCCTTGTTCAACACGCCCGAATAGACGCGAAAGTAGGTGAGATTCCCGTAGGGATCGGTCGCGATCTTGAAGGCCAGCGCGCAGAAGGGTTCGGCATCGTCGGTCTTGCGAGTAATTTCGTCGCCGGTCTTCGGCGCGCGGCCGACGATCGGTTTGGCCTCCAGCGGCGAGGGCATGTACTCGACGACCGCATCGAGCAGCGGCTGAATTCCCTTATTCTTGAACGCGGAGCCGCAAAGCATCGGAAGAACCGTTCCCTCGATCGTCGCTTTGCGCAGAGCGGTCTTCATGCGGTCGATCGGCAGTTCTTTGCCGTCGAAGAACATCTCCAGCAGTTCGTCGTCTTGCTCGGCGATGGCCTCGACCAAATGCTGACGCCATTCCATCGCCAGCTCTCGCAGTTCACCATCCACATCCTCTTGCGCCGTCGTGGAGCCGAGGTCGTCCGTATAGACGGTTTTCTTCATCGTAAAGAGGTCGACGATCCCGCGGAACTTGTCCTCGGCGCCGATCGGCACTTGAATGGGAACGACGCGCGCGCCCAGGCGCTCGCGAATCTTGTCGACGACGTTGAAAAAGTCGGCTCCGACCCGATCCATCTTGTTAACGAAGACGATCCGCGGCACCTTATATTTGTTCGCTTGGCGCCAGACGGTCTCCGATTGCGGCTGCACGGCCGCCACGGAATCGAAGAGCGCGACGAGGCCATCGAGGACCCGGAGCGACCGCTCGACTTCAACGGTGAAGTCGACGTGCCCGGGCGTGTCGATGATGTTGATGCGCGTGTCGCGCCAGGTCGTTGCCGTTGCGGCCGACGTAATCGTAATGCCGCGCTCCTGCTCTTGAACCATCCAATCCATCGTCGCGGCGCCGTCGTGGACTTCGCCCATCTTGTGCACGCGTCCGGTGAAGAAGAGGATGCGTTCGGTACAGGTCGTCTTGCCGGCATCGATATGCGCGGCAATGCCGATATTCCTCGTGCGTTCGAGCGGATATTCCCTTGTAGCCATGGTCTTTTAGTCTAGTGTGCCGCTACCAACGATAATGGGCAAAAGCTTTGTTGGCTTCAGCCATCTTGTGCGTGTCTTCACGCTTCTTGATCGTGGCACCGGTGTTATTGGATGCGTCGAGCAACTCGCCCGCGAGCTTTTCTTCCATCGAGCGCCCGTTGCGGGCGCGCGCGAAACCGATGAGCCAGCGCATGGCCATCGCCTGGCGGCGATCCGGCCGCACTTCCATCGGCACTTGGTACGTCGCGCCGCCTACGCGGCGAGGACGCACTTCCACCAAGGGCATCGCGTTGGAGAGCGCCTGCGAAAAGATTTCCATCGGGTCGCGCCCGGTCTTTTCAGAGACGATCTCGAGTGCCCCATACGTGATGTGCTCGGCGGTCGATTTCTTGCCGCAAAGCATGACCTTATTGATAAAGCGCGCCAGCACTTTCGAGTTGAACTTCGGGTCGGGCAGAATCTGCCGTTTTGGAGCCGGTCCTTTGCGGGGCATTACTTCTTCTTCTCGCGCTTCGCGCCGTACTTGGAGCGGCCTTGCTTGCGGTTCGCCGTACCCGCGGTGTCGAGCGTGCCGCGAATGATGTGATAGCGGACGCCGGGCAGATCCTTGACGCGCCCGCCGCGCACCAAGACGACCGAGTGTTCTTGCAAGTTGTGACCGATGCCGGGGATGTAGGCGGTAACCTCTTCACCGTTGGTCAGCCGGACGCGTGCGACTTTGCGCAGCGCCGAGTTCGGCTTCTTGGGGGTGACCGTCTTGACTTGCGTACAGACGCCGCGCCGTTGGGGATTGCCGCTTACCTCGAATGCACGGGTCGGTAAATCCGGATGGCCGGGCTTGGGCCCGGTCAGGATCACGCGAAATGCCCGCGTCTTGACCTTTTGCTCGGTCTTCTCTCGCCCGCGGCGCACCAGCTGGTTGATCGTCGGAATGGCTTGCTCCCCACAAAAGTAAACGACACAAACAACGGCCTCACCCGCAGGTGGGACCGAGCATCAACTATATCAGGGCCTCTTTTTGGCGTCAAATGGGGGGCGCGATGGCGGCAAGCGGCGGACTGCATGAAAATCCGCGGTTGGGCGTTCTGGATGGCTTGCGCGGCCTGGCGGTCCTGCTCGTCCTTTGGTACCACGTGTGGGAAATCTCGTGGCTCTCGCCGCCGAAGCCGCTCGCTTTCCTGCCCGCCACCGGCTTCATCGGCGTCACGCTCTTTTTCTTTCTGTCAGGCTTCGTCATCTCGTATCCGTTCTTTCGAGCCGGCCAGGTCGGGACGCCGGCGCCGTC
>Ga0210395_10002281_pt1 | contig 14936 bp, 18 predicted proteins | sample IncBWH4OmetaG_FD_150861 | JGI IMG/M metagenome (GOLD analysis project Ga0210395, IMG submission 150861) | Forest soil microbial communities from Barre Woods Harvard Forest LTER site, Petersham, Massachusetts, United States - Inc-BW-H-4-O ... | reverse complement strand
AACCGTCCTTTTTTGTACGCTCGTCGTCCAGCACTATGTCAAGCACACTGCTCACGGCAATTTCTCTCACAAAGCCAAACCTGTGCGGGTGTACGTCGATATGTGTGCAGATCTTTTTCACTATGGTCATGTTGAATTTTTACGCCAAGCCAAGCAGCTGGGCGACCATCTGATAGTCGGCATTTCATCTGATAGAGATGTCCGTTCCTATAAACACAAACCTATTTTGAGCATGGAAGAGCGCATGATGTCGGTCAAGGCATGCAAATACGTCGATGAAGTATTACCCAATGCCCCCGCAAAGATAACCGAGGAATGGATTGAAGCTCATGATATTGACCTCGTAGTCCACGGTGATGACTTTGACGAGGATACCATGTCCCTCTACTATGAAACGGCTATAGATCTTGAAATCTTCAGGACCGTACCCTACACCAAGAGCATTTCCACAGCCCAGCTGATCAAGCGCATCAAAGAACGCATCGATTTATAAGCCACTCGACTCCTTCAATGAAATCGGCTCATAGTAAGTAGCCTTGAAAAGGCGTATCGAACTATTGATTTTTTTATCAGAAAACCTACACTATATAACATCTTTATCTATTTCATCAGATGCAACCCTCCCAGGATGCAAAAATCGTGAATAGAAAACCCAGGTCTATCTGGGTTGAAATAATTGATAGTTTTGGAGAGATGGCAGAGCGGTTGAATGCGGCGGTCTTGAAAACCGTTATCTCGAGAGATCGGGATCGGGGGTTCGAATCCCTCTCTCTCCTCCATTCATTTTTCAATCATCGTAAGCTGAGAACTTTCGTCGCAGCCGATAAATTTGTACCTTATCCTATGGAGACCTACATGCATCGCATCAAAACATTATTGTTTCTTAGCGTTAGCATACTCTTGGCTTCGTCCATACTTGCCGTCGGCCACAAAGATCGACCGTCTAAAACGCCACTCAAGATCAGACGGATTCAAAATAATGATGATCGAGATGCAATGATGATTGAAGAGGGCACATTGAACTCATCCGATGCTTCTCCTATCTCCAGAAAACGACTCGCATCAGAAGAAGGTTATGAACGTGATGATGCGATGATGCTTGACGATGCAGATGAAACATCGCTAGCCAAGCCATCTAAAAATATGCACTTTACCATGGGAAAGACGGAAGAAGATCGTCTGCTGGAAGAATATAGCAATTTAGTCGCGCTATTCGAAACAAATGAGACAGCTTGCTATCTGGGCACCCCAGAAACTATTGCCCAACAAGATAGTCAAAAAAAACGTTCTCCGGATGATGACTCCGTTCAGCTACTATGCAAGGCATTCAAAAAAGTAGAGATAACTACACGAAAACAAGAAGAAGAAGATTATTTCTCTCAATTGGCCTGGCTCACTGGGGAACGCTCTAATCTTGATTTTAAATACCAACCAGGTTCTGAGCAATATAAAGCGGCGTTAAGCCGAATACAAAAGTCATTTGCCTTGTTAGAGGTAAAAGGCAAAATCCTCAGAGGAGACACTCATCCTGCTATGGATCTTAAAAACCAAAATTGGCAAACCGATACATACTGGCAATAGTAATCATGTCTATTAAACTCATTCGCTCACAGCTCAAGCAATCAATAACCGTTGGATCGGATAAAGCTGCACGCTTTTTCAAAACAGAGCCCGGTAGTTATGCTGCCCACGATCAATTTCTGGGCATTTCAGTCCCTACGCTGCGCGCGATTGCAAAGCAATATACAAATTTTTCACTGCAAGATCTGCAGACTCTCATTGAATCCCCATTTAATGAAGAGCGATTATTAGCACTTTTCATCTTGGCAGCACAATATCAAAAGGGTAACGCACACATAAAAAAACAGTGTTACGATTTTTATATGCGCAATCTTAAATACGTGAACAACTGGAATCTCGTCGATTCATCTGCACATTTGATTCTTGGCGCACATCTTGCGGACAAGGATAAAACGTTGCTCATTACGTTAGCCAATTCTGACATACTTTGGGAACGGCGCATCGCCATAATCGCAACCTGGTATTTTATTCGCCAAAATGATCTTTCTTGGACGTTCAAAATAGCCCGCATTCTTATGCATGATACCCATGACTTGATGCATAAAGCCGTCGGATGGATGCTGCGCGAAGCAGGCAAGAAGGATGAGGCTCAACTCAGAGCATTTTTAGATGAATACGCATCCACTATGCCGCGTACCATGCTCCGCTACGCAATTGAACGCTTTGATGCACCGAGTAAAAATAAATATATGAAACTAAAAAAGGGCGAATAAAATCGCCCCTTTTCTTTTGTTCTAAGAAAATACTTAGTAACTAATATTGTAGCCATTTTGAGCTTGAGTTAAGCTCAATGCACGCGTCCAGATCTTAACTGATGCGCTTACACTGCCACCCAGCCATGATTGTTTTTGTACCAGCTCTTTACCCGTTGATCTATCAACAATTTTGGGGAATGCAGGAGCGCGGCCAACATCGACTTCTATAACATCTTCAGTCGGAACTCTGGTGTACGAAATTGCTTCACCCGCATTAGAGCCTGATGACTTATTCTTTGCAGTTATGTTAAAGGTACCGCCATTTCTTCGTGCAGAGACCCACTGCACCGCTCCTGGATTAATAGTAACGCCGCCGGCTACCACTACGTAGCTTTCCGCAATATTAAATACCATTACTTTTGTATCGAAAGGATTGAGCACTTGATTTTGTACATAATCCTTGGTCGCCTGATAGGTTTGTTTAAGTTTATTCATACCCTCTTGCAAATCCTGCTTGAGAGAGTTGAAACTAAATCCTTGCATGGTACCGCCTTGTATGGCTAACGCCACCAATAGCACTCCGTATTTCTTCATACAATAACTCCTTTAGGGTTACGGTTAATCATTTTATGATTGATGTTAAAGAATCATTATTGGGTAATGCAAGAAAAAAAGGTAAAGAGCAGTTATTAAAGTGATTTAAAAAGAGCTTTTTACATTGCAACTTAACCTTTTATTGATTTTCATCATTATATTCAGCTATTTTTAGAGTGTATTATTTTTCATTCTTAAAAGGAGGTTCAAGAAATGAAAAAGTTCACTTTAATAGCACTCTTCGGCGCGCTAATAGCTAGCTGCTGCTTAAAAGGCGGCACGTTAGATAGTTTCTATAAAATGTTATTCAATGCCATCAATCGCAAGCCTGAAGGCTCTCTGCTCGTGGTTAACGTTTCTCAAAGTTACGTAATGAATATCATGGGCGCTTCTGACAATGTAACCAAAAAACCGATAGACATCGTTCTTCAGCCGCAAGAAAGCAAAGTTATCAACATCGCTCCAAAGGGTGATTATTTCAGACCAGCAGGCGATACGATTACTATCGTTGCATTGAAAAAAGATACGGGCGAAAGAGTTACTGAAACTACCTACACCCGCGGAGAAAAGGACGATCTTCTTGAAATTGATGCCGGCTATGCACCCAACTTTCCTGAGCTTAAAGGCTCTGGCATAGGGGCACGCACCTGGATGTCAGGCAGAGTGAGTCCGTACGTCAGAATTTGGCTGCGAGAATCATTCACGCAATCCATCCAGCAAGTATATCCTGCTAAATAACACTCAATCGGCCTTCTCTACTCTGCATTATGCAGTGGTTCATAACCGCCAGCAGTTTGCGAATAAGAAAAGATTTTTCCCGATTTAATATCGAAAAACCAGAGGTGGATCAAAAGTTTCTTTTGGTCCACTCTTTCTTTGAGCCAGGGGAAGGTTAAGCAATTTTTATGGGATTTACGGAGTGCAAGTTGCGCATATTCATCCGCATTTTTATAGTGCGCATTTCTCATCTTAATAAGCGAAACCCAATTGAGAATAAAATCGTTGGGATTCTCTTTACCCTGCCCTTTTAAGAGTGCATTAACGCCGCCACATTGACTGTGGCCAAAGAGTACGAGGTGTTTCACTTTCAGAAAGCTGATGCCAAATTCAAGCGCCGCACTGGTACCATGGTGCATGGTATCCTTCTCATAAGGCGGCACGATGTTGGCCACGTTACGCACCACAAATAAATCGCCTGGATCGCATTGTAAAATGAGCGCAGGATCGACGCGCGAATCGCAACACGCAATCACCATCGTGTGCGGCTTTTGCCCATGGCGCGAAAGATACTGCATGATCGATTTATCGCCGGATGCATACTTCTTCCTGAACTGCTCATAGCCGGCCAGCATTTTATTAAAACTTTTTCTCACGTCCGGACCCTTATACATAATTTTTGATTGGTATAAACTCAATCTACTGGATTTTCATACAAGACTCAAAGGTCAAAAACTCATTGTTTAGGAAACCCAAACTATAAAAGGAATATCCCATGATTAAACCCGGCATATATCGCCACTATAAAGGTCAATTTTATAACGTCATTGGAATAGCCAAGCATTCTGAAACGCTCGAAGAGCTCGTAATGTATCAGCAGCTCTATGATGATTACGGATTCTGGGTGCGGCCGAAAATAATGTTTTGTGAAAGAGTGATGATTGGCGATCAAAGCGTGGCACGATTTGAGCTTGTTACCCAAGCGCCACCCCATATTGCGCAAAAAGAAAAGCGCGATGAAGAATCTAAGGAATAGCTTTTTTCACTAATTCTTTTTTTCTTTTTCAGCTTTTTCTAAATCATCACAATACAAATTGGCGACACCCAAATCATCACTGCTATTCATTATTGTTTCTTGAGTGTTTTGATATTGCTGAAGCCTTTCAGGATCTATCAATATTAAACTCGTCTGAAAATTAGGATTAACGTTACTTTCATGATCTAAGCGTTTTTGAATTTTTTCGCTCTGAACACGAAATTTTTCTTGCACCACACGTAATGCCGTCCGACGATCCCGAACATCTCCCCAGAACATTGCCCCCAGAAGATCATCCACCTCCATAGCATTGTATCGCGCATAAGCTGCTACTTTTTTATTTTGCTTCTGCTGTTGCGGTTCTGCTTTAGGCTCCATGCCAAATAACATATTAAAAAACGCCGAACAGCACATGCAGGTAAATATTTTCATACGTAAAAGCTCCTTTGATTTCTGCAAAGTTACTAAACGAAGGAAAAAAAAATCCAGTTTTTTATGATGAGGATGAATTATGCGCATTATGCACGATCTTTTTCATCGAGAGTGAAGATATCAATGAGCCCCTGCTCTCCCCAGACTACGTATGGCATGTATTGCGTGGTATATGCAACGCCCCAATGTCCTCGTCTGCTCACAGTGATCCAACCATACCGGCGCTTATTTCTGCAGCCCTCTTTGAAGGTTCTGCGGCATGCCTTTTCGAGTGGTACACCATCACGAATTCTGGTCTCTATGCGTGCAGCTACGGCATCATTGGTAATTTGTTCACCATGCCCGGTCACTGCTACGGCCGCATGTTTGCTGGCATAATTGCCCGCAACCGTCGGGGTATCGCCGACACGTCCGGGAAATTCATGGCCACGGCCGCCCGTACTTGAGGCTGCTACGAGGTTGCCCTTCTGATCACGAATCACGACGCCAACGGTATCGCATTCGGTATATTTCGGGAAATATCCCTCTTTCTGCATGATAGAAAGCCAACGCAGGGCCCGTTTTTCGGTGATATTGGAATGGATGGGAATTTTTAGCTCACGCGCAAGTAACTCGGTACCCGGATGGGTAATCACCTTTGCGCGGCGGGTCTGCAAGGCTTCAACCAAGAGAGAAGGATAGGGAATGGCGGTCGCTCCGATGACGCCTGAGAAACTTTGTTTTTCTCCATTCATCAGTGAGGCTGAAAGGCGTGGTACCCCATCGCTTTGTAAGGCACTTCCGATGCCGGCATTGAATTGCGGGTCATCTTCCAGCTTTTGGAGGCAATAACAGGCTACGCGGGTGAGAGGTTTGCCTGCCAATATTAAAGCCATGGCCTCTCGTGCGATCTGGGCAAGAGCGTCATTTGCCCGCCCAATACCGTCTGCAGAGGGGTCTTGTGGCCCCGCTCCCCCATGAATGAGAACTATTATCCCATTCGTTTTGCCATATTTTTGTTTCATAATCCGATCATAACGCACAAAGGAAGTGACTTTTTATTGGAATAACAGTATAATTGTTTTTCTTTATTTATAAACCTAATTAGTACCGTATGAACCAGATAGTCTCCGACAAGCAGAAGGGCCTCCCTTCTACTAACCTAAATATTTCTTTATTACGTTTTAGTACCGCCACTTCGTGTGTCCCTAAAACAGCCATTGTACGCACCGCAGCTCTCAGAAAACCAGCCTTTGGCGATATGGCGCTTGTACGCGTCGTCAGCCTTGGCGGCCTGGTGAATCTTGAGCAAGAGCACGGCCAGCGCTTTCCACTCTTTGTGGGCAGCGAATTTGTCGGTGTTTTTGCCAATCGTTACGCACCCGATCAATATGAAGGTGTTGTATCTGAATCACTAGACAACCCGGTTATTGAGATGCTAAACCCGGGCGGCACGCTAGGTACTGTGTTAAATCGCAACACCAGCATTGGCGAACCGACCAAAGTTGAAGTTCTTGCCTTCTTCCAAGATGCCAATGGTAAAACCATCAACACCCTTGATTATGGGCTTGCAACACCTGCGCGCTTATTGAAGAACAAACAAGAGGATAAGACGTTAATCGTCATCACTGGCTCTTCAATGAATGCAGGCAAATCACACACAGCTAAAATAATTGTGTATGGTTTGACGCAAGCAGGTAAAAGCGTAGTTGCCGGAAAAATCACTGGTACTGCTGCTAAAAAGGATATTCTCCTTATGCAAGCTGCAGGCGCAAAAACGGTAGTAGATTTTACTTCGTTTGGCTTCCCTTCAACCTATAAAATTTCTGAAGAACAGCTCACTACGCTCTTCTGGCGCATGTACACTCATCTGAATGCGCAATGCCCTAAAGGCGGCTATATCGTGCTTGAAATTGCCGATGGCGTTTTAGAAGAAGAAGCATATACCTTGCTGAGCAATTTTGAGATTACTGAAACTATCGATCATTTGGTGTTCTCAGCGCGCGATGCACTGAGCGCATTTGCCGGCGTTTGCATGGCAAAAGAAGAATTCGATATGGAGATCGTTGCCGTATCAGGGCCGATTGCAAATAGTCCGCTTGCTATACGCGAGCTGCATATGCTGCTTCCTGATATGCCGGTATTTCATAATCAGATCCTTGATGCAAAAACGATTGAAACGGTTTTCATACGATAATCCATCATTCATCGTCATCTAAATTTTTTAGACCCCGCCCAGCATTGGCGGGGTTTTTCGTGTATGAATTATACTGATCATCTTGCTGCATTTTATTAGCAGTATTAGAATGACACAGTCTTTAATTTAACATAAGAAAGGATCTTTATGGCGATCAATACTGGATTACCTCAAAAAAATCTCAAATCAATTTCTCATGCACTCAATATCCTACTCGCAGATGAATACGTGTTATTTACCAAAACGTATAACTATCACTGGAACATCTCCGGATCCAATTTTCATGATTTGCATAAAATGCTTGAAGAGCATTACCGCGAGCTGCTCGAAATCGCAGACGACGTTGCTGAACGTGTACGTGCGCTCGGCGCTCCCTCATTTGGCACTCTTGCAGAATTCAGCAAAAACACACGCTTGTCTGAAAAATCTGGCCAACCAAAAGCGATGGACATGCTGAAAAACTTGCTCCATGACCATGAAAGCATTATTCGATCCATTCGCGAAGATATGGAAAATATCGTCACCAATCATCATGATTATGGGACGGAAAATTTCCTGGGTGGATTGCTTGAGAAACATGAAAAGCTTGCATGGATGTTACGCGCGACCGTCGACCCTTCGTGATGGCCGTTCCGGCACTCCTCAGGATGATCGGACTAACGTTGATGTTATAAAGAAGAAAGGCTCTCGCAATTGAGAGCCTTTCTTCTTTATAATGATCGCTGTGATACGAACTATTTTCAGTTATTTGGCATCATTATCATCAAAGTCGTTGTCATCGTTATTGTCATCATCGTCATTTGCATTATTACCTGTAGCATTGGCTGCAACCTCAAAATCATCGAACATCATTTCTATAATATTCCTCGATTTTGAGAGGCTTGCATGCAATGCAAGATCCCTCGGCATTTCTCCCTTATTATTTTTAAGCTCTTGCGCGCCTAGCGCTTTCAATGCGGCAACAGTATCTTTTTTGCCTTGGCGTGCAGCTGCATGCAATGCTGTATCGCCACCCTTATCGACGGCATTCACTGAAATGGCATACTTGGTTATGATTTTGCTCAATAACGTCTTCTGCGCTCCTCCCCATGCTGCAAAATGCAAGAGAGTCGTGCCTTCGCTATCTGCCGTTTGAGGCGAATCTTGTTCGGCCATCAATGTAGCTGTAACCTGTTCATATCCTCGTGCAAGCGCGGCCATCAATGACGTTTGGCCGACATCATTTGGAGTGTCTGTTGCACCGAGGGTACGCAATTTATTAAATACTTGATCAGCATTTTCAGGATTAGCATTAAACAATGTTGTTGTTAAATTTATTTGCGCAGCTGAAGCTCCCATTTTACAAAGTTCATCAGCAATGGCATCCACTGGTGTGTGAGACGTCCCATATAATTCAAGTGGAGAAAGCTCAGTTTTGCCACCACTGTCATTCTTTACTACGAGCGGCGCAACTGCGTAACCTTTGTTTTGCGCTAACAATAATTTAACGGTATGCAACATGCCTCCCTTTACCGCCAGATGTATAGGCAAATATCCGTCTTTATCAGCAATGTCACCATGCGCACCGTGCTTCAATAAAAAAGGAGCCATACCCTTATCGCAATTAGATCGTTGCAACGATTCCATTAATAAAGTATTTCCCGTCTGCGGATCTTGAGCATTAATATCGAATGCTGTTGGAGGCATACATCTCCTCAATACCGAATAATAATTAGCCCGTATTGCCTGACGTGCAGTATTTTCATTTGGCTGGAAACCGCGCAATAATAAAGAAACTGCCATTGCTTCTTTTTGATTATTAACCGCTGTGGTGACTATGTTTTTTCCTTCGATTGGCTGCGCGCCCTTTTGCATCAGCTGATCCACTATCGATTCATGACCTTTCCATGCTGCATAATACAATGGGGAATACCCCTTGCTATCAACTGCATTAACATCCTTGACATCCCCTTCATATGCCACAACCGCATCAAAATCTCCCTGCGATGCTGCTTTATGTAATGCAGTGAACGTAGGATCGTTCTCAGTAGGTGCATGATGACGACCACAACTGCACATTTGAGTGTGTGCAGCTCCTGCATTTTGATTACTTCCACCTGCTGTACTTCCATTATTTCCAGCTCTTATCATAACGGTTGCTGAAAGCAGCAAGCTGAGACACAGTATGCCGATTCTTTTATTCATATATATTTTCCTTCCTGAAAAAAATTAAAATCAAGCATCGATTATATCGATTTATCAATATCAAGACAACGCTCTCTTACACACTAGATGCATGATATACCGCGTTATGCTATGCTTATAAAAAAAGTAGGTTCTCATGGCATCGCTTAACGCATATCGTTATATTACCGCTCAACAACTCATCCTCAGGCCCATCGAACTCACTGATGCGCCTGCCGTTTTCTCTTACACTTGCGATTCGCGCGTTGCACGCTTTACGCATTGGAATCCGCATACCAATCTTGATGATACCATCCGATACATTGCCCACACCCAACAACGCACCAATACACACGTTTGGGGAATTGCACTACAAGATTCAAAAACGCTTATCGGCGAATGTAGCATTACGCAGCATGAAAATGGCAGAGCAGAACTTTATTATGCTCTTGCCCATAATCACTGGGGAAATGGATACACTACTCAAGCACTAACTGCACTGCTAACTATCACTCAAGAAGTTCCCACAATTGGCCGTCTTGAAGCGTGGATCATTCGTGAGAATCTTGCCTCATGCCGCGTGGCTGAAAAGTCTGGTTTAATCTTTGAGCAAACCATTCAAGATGCCTGGCTTATTGACGATAAAATTCGCGATATCGATCTCTATATCAGATAATCCAAATGAATGCTCTTGCAAAATCTTTTTCATTGAATTTCGGATTACCCATTCGATAACATGAAAGGCGATAGATATTATTATCATGCTTTCACAAAGGAAACAGAAATGAAAAAAAGCATAGTACTCATGATGGCGATCGTTGCATCAAGCGTGCACCTTACAATCCAAGCAGTCGATACAAAAAAAGAAATTATCGTTATAAACACCAGCGCCTTTGAAGATATAACGATATCATTTGGTATCGGAAACACCAAAAAAGTTACTATAGTAGCTAATAATAACGCTCGAAACAATCCAGATAGCGCAGCAGCTATATCACTGAGCGTTGGAAGCTCAATGCAGATAACGGCTACAAAGGGCGGTAAAACAGTTGCAAAAGATACATATAAACGCGCAGATCTTCAAGACACGGTCTTTACCGTTACCGTAAAAGGCCCTGATAACGATAGGTTTATTTTTGTTGAGGCAATAACTCCAAAATCGGGCGATACATGGCAGCTATTTAAGAAAGCTGCATATGCATACCTCAGTGATTACCTGCCTCAATCGAGTACTGCTAAACCCTTGGGTGCATCAAACAAATAGATCCGATCATTGATTTTTCATCGAGCAACCTGCTAGGCTAAAGGCGTTAAGTAACTATTAATGCCTTTTCATACCGGAGGTTCTATGAGAAAAAGCATAATATTAGTGATAGCGTTGCTTGCATTCTCAAGCAACGCTATACACGCTGGGCGCAATGCAGGCGCTGTTTCAAATGTAACTATCAAAAATACATCATCGAAGAATATCACGATAGGCACCCATAACGGCACAAAAGTAATTAAACCAAACAATTCTGAAACGATCCAAGTAGTCCGCGGACAGTCGTATGACATTGTTGCAAATACCCCCGATAAGAGTAAAAAAGAGGTTGGAAGAACTTCGACAAAATTCACTCAAGGCGACTATACCATTGCAGCTCCTGCTGATAAAACAAGCTCGGATCCCGATGCGGTTAGTATCAAAGTAACAAAACCTACTGCTACTGACGCACAAAAACAACAATCACGATCTCCGTATTATTCCTCTTCTTATAACGACGAAGACTACTATTAATAGTTCTTTATTCTCTCGGCATATCTGACAATATTCTTGATTTCGACATGCACGATCAATTACGATCGTGCATGTATTGTTTACTCAGGAGTTTATTATGAAAAAAATGATTTTTGCAATGATGCTCATTGCCTGCGCAAGCCACACCAAAGAGCAAACTATCTGGAGACATAAAGGCATTTACATTGTCAATAAATCGCAAGGCTATCTAACCATTATGTGGGATGACAACAAGAAAGATTTAGCTCCCGCTCAGGGCAATGCAACCAGCAAAATACTGATTCCGGTTATGGATCCCAATGTTGAGATCACAGTTTCCTACAACGATACGGTTCCTGCATACGCCGATATGCCCAGCTGCCACGGCGGAGCACACACTTCTTTCAAAACAAATGAGAAAATAAAACTCTATGAAATTCATGGCGGGCATGAAGAAGGCAGAGCAGCATTTAATCGCCCTGCAACCGGCCCTCATTGCAGTATTAAATTACGTCATCAGCGATTCACTGCCGACCACGCCATACAAAAATACCCTGAATTACAGTAAAACCCCTTAAGGATTTTTATATGAAGCAGTATCAATCGCTCCTTTTATTATCTATCGTATTTGGTTTCTGGTATGGCTACTCATATGCAAGCGATACCTCTATGATAACCATCAAAAATCTCTCGCCTGCTAAACTTACCATCACGGTTAAAAACGATCCGGAGAATCCAACTAAAGTGATTATCCCGGGAAATGATACTGGCGCAGTTCTGGTCGATCAAACAAAGCTCCGCGTACACGTAGAAGCCAACTACAATGGCACTATTTTGAAAACAAATCTTAAACGCAAGCGCGATACGGAAAATTACTGGGAAATCAGGATACGAAAAGCCATTATTGGCGGTATTGAAATCTCAAAAAGAGATAGTAGATGATTCAGAAGATGACCATTGAATATAAAGAAGCGGACCGATATTGAATATCGGTCCGCTTCTTTAATATTAGCATATATTCGATCTAAGCATTGTTGCGTGCTTTTCTCTTGTTAGGCTTTTCCATCATCACCGTATCACCGCCTGACGCGCCTGCCATTTCAATGTTATCATAGGTATATAAGCTCGAGCCTACATAGAATGAACGGCCACCAGCATCAACTTTTTCGACGTACGCAAGTGCATCAGCGCCATTCATACGATATTTCACGCGCGCTGGGGTGCGACGCGCAGCATTAATCATTTCTTTTACGTACGGTCTTCCAAGCTCATCTTTTTCTTTGATCATATTCTTCCATACATAACTATGATCGCTTCCATGAACCACGCAGATGCCGTTGGGCTCATACACAAAGATTTCTAAATCACCCAGTGAGAACCTACCGTTGTGCTTAATAAAGTCACGGAATGCAAATTTGACCTCTTTTGAGGATTTCAGGAAAGCAGCAGCATCTTGTGCAAGTAATTCCATAGATTCTGTTTTTGAAATCGGATATAAGCCAGCAGTAATAATGTACTCTTCTAATCCAACATTCACTTTTTCAAGATAAACCCACTCATAAGCATTTTTAATCTTGAGATTAATCCAGCCTTTGCCTTCATCTTTTTTAGCAACAGCCAACATCTTTTTCATGTAGTAATTGCCCATCTCATCTTTTTCTTCCATGAATGAGCGGCCAATTGCTTCCTGATCTGATCCATTGGCTACGCATACACCTTTCATGTTGAACACTTCTAAATAAAGATCACCGTAGTGGAAAATCAAATCGCTGTGATCATTAAAATCCTTAAATGCCTGTTCAACACCTTTTTTCATGTGGCGATATCCCTCTTCCACCATATCCTGTAGTTTCTTCTGAGTAGCATCAGGATAATAACCGCACGCTATGTAGAAATTCTTGCCTTGTTTATCCGTTACGCGTTCGGCATATACTTTCTTAGGTGCGCCTTTAGAAACGTAATCAATCCAAATACCTTCAGGCTTTTTATTTAAGCCCTTAATGATTTCTTGGTTGATGTATTTACCTTTAGCATCAGTTGCATTCCATACATTGCTACCCACCAATGATGGTCGTTCACCTTGTACACGCAAAGTTCCCGTTTCATCGAGCGCGAAAATATATAAATCGCCCGAAACGAATCGTCCAATAGAGTAGCTGAGCGTAGGGAATATAGCGTCGACTGCAAGGTTCTTCTCTTGCGAATCTTTAAAGAATCGTACTGCACCTTTTACCAAGTTCATAACGGCATATACTTTTGAGTGTGGATAGAAGCCACCACCGATCACGTATTGAGAGCTTCCTGTATCAATAAGCTCAACGTAGGAAACTTTTGATTCGTTATTATATCGATAGGAAACCCAACCGCCGCCAGCACGCGCTTTTTCAATAAAGTCATTCACAAATACGCTACCATATTCATCGGTACCTATTTTATCATGTTTAAAATCACTCCAGAGATTTGCCGTATCAGTACCCTGCGCCAAACAGAAGCCATCAGTGTCATAAATAAATAAATAGACTTCACCTATTACAAATTGCTTCATTTTAATAAAGGCATTGCACGCAACATCAAGTGAATTTTTCAAGAAATAGTTTTTACCTTTTTTGACCAAGTCCACGATCATGCGTCTCTTTTTTAACATTTCATTAAGTTCTGGGCCTTCTAACCCCATAGAAACGAGATCGCTTTCCATGTCTTTCTTTATTGCGACTTCCTTTTGCCTTGTCTCAGTATCAGCATCATAGGTATTATCGATCGGAACAATATTATGTCCCCTGACAATTCTCCTGTCCTCTTGTTCAGCTTCTTCTTGCGTTTCCGATTCATCCTCAGGAAGTGTTTGAGCCGTTTCTTGCATTTCTCTTTGTTCTCTTTGAGCTCTTAAGTGCCCTGCGTCTGCCACTGCTTTTCCAGCCTGCACCGGCGTATCAGCCTCAAGCAATAAGCTTGCCTGAAGAATAAGCGCTAATATTACATAAAATAATGTTCGCTTCACGTAACACCTTTCTTTTTAAACAATTTTTTTTATACAATCCTTTTGTATGATTAATCGTAGTTATAGTAAAAATATACCTGCTGATGCAAGTAGGTTTCTTCAAAGTTGATTTTTGGCCTTAGAAAAGTATTCTAGATAAGAAATAGTATTATTTAATTCAGCAAGGAACATTAATGCCTGTTGCTATTACCAACGAAAATGTAGATCAAGAAATTGGAAAATCTACGCTCCCTGTCGTACTTGACGTCTATGCAACCTGGTGCGGACCATGCCAACAAATGGCTCCCATCTTTGAAGAGTTGTCTGACGAACTCGGCAGCAAATATAAATTTGCAAAACTGAACGTCGATGAAGCACGCGAAATCTCCATCAAATATGGCGTAACTTCAGTGCCAACCTTTATCTTCATTAAAGATAATGTGGTGCAAGGAAAAGAGACTGGCTACATGAGCAAAGAAGCGCTTGAAGCCAAGATCAAACAACTGCTTGGATAATCAATAAATAAAAAGAAGTAAAAAGGCCCGGAGAAATCCGGGTCTTTCTTTAATCACTCAAGGATTCTACCGCCAGATGTATTCATATTCTTATCAACAGTAACTGTCTGGCCATCAAGTAACGAGATCCTAACAGTTTTTAATTTATTTTTCTGCGCAGAATCAGGCCACTGAAGGATGACAGCAAAGCCGGGGTTATTTCCGCAATCATTAAAGGTGAATGTCTGACTCTTTCCAGCATCAATTGTACCTTTTTGTTTCATAATTGCACCACCATGCGGCCCACACGTTCCA
>Ga0210395_10002280_pt1 | contig 14936 bp, 14 predicted proteins | sample IncBWH4OmetaG_FD_150861 | JGI IMG/M metagenome (GOLD analysis project Ga0210395, IMG submission 150861) | Forest soil microbial communities from Barre Woods Harvard Forest LTER site, Petersham, Massachusetts, United States - Inc-BW-H-4-O ... | reverse complement strand
GTTGCTCCACCACGGCGTCAAAGCCAACCGCAAGGTGATGGAGACCATCGCGCAATATTCGCTGGAGCAGGGGCTCACCCCGCGGCTGATCGGGATCGACGAGCTTTACGCGCCGAATGCGCTGGAGTCATAACCCTCTCCCGCAAGGGGAGAGGAGGGCGATCACTCCGCGGCTTCTGCCTTCACGCTGCTGTCCACCGTCGCGCCCGAAGCGGCCAGCGCCTTGATCTCGTTCTCGCTGAGCCCCGCCTCGCGCAACACTTCAAAACTGTGCTCGCCGAGCCGCGGCTGCAGCCGCTCGGTCGAGGACGGCGTTTCGCTGAAGCGCACTGGCGGGTCGGTGAACATGATCTGGCCTTCGCTCGGATGGCTGGCGTGCTTGAAAAAGCCGGTGGCGGCGAGCTGCGGATCGGTGAGCAAGTCATCGAGGCTCGCCATCCGTGCGCAGGGGATTTCAAGCTCGCGCAACAGCGCGATCCACTCGTCCGTGGTCTTGGCGATGAGACAGGCGCCGGCAAGCTCGTAGAGCGCGACCACGTTGTGGCTTCGCGTGGCGATGCTGTTGAAGCGCGGATCATCGCAGATTTCCGGCTTGCCGACCGCCGGCCAGAATTTGCGCCAGTGCCGCTCGGTATAGGCCATCATGCACAGATAGCCGTCCTTGGTCTTGTACGGCCGCCGCCAGGCGCCGGTGACGCGGGTATAGCCGAGCGAGCCCATCGGCGGCACGAAATTGTGGCCGAACAGATGCTCGGCGAGCACGAACGAAACGAGCGATTCAAACATCGGGATTTCGACGAACTGGCCGCGGCCGGTTTTCTCGCGCGCCAAGAGCGCCAACGCGATGGCGTTGGAAATCGACAGTGCGCAGATTTTGTCGGCGAGGATGGTCGGCGCGTAGCGCGGCTCGCCGGCGACCGACATCAGGGCGGCGATGCCGGACTGGCCCTGGATGACGTCGTCATAGGCCGGCTGGCCGCTGTACGGCCCGCCGTCGCGGTAGCCGTGCAGGGCGGCATAAACCAGGCGCGGATTGCGCGTGCACACCGCCTGGTGGCCGAAGCCGAGCTTTTCGATTTTTTGGGGCCGCATCGAATGGGCCAAGACGTCGGCGCCGGCGATCAGCCGCCACAGCGCTTCTGCGGCCGCGGGCTTTTTAAGATCGAGCACCAGCGAGCGCTTGCTGCGGTTGAGCCCCATGAACAGCGCCGCCATGTTCGGCGACCGCGCCGGGCCGGTGTGGCGCGGCGCATCGCCCTCGGGGGCCTCGATCTTGATGACGTCGGCGCCCATGTCGCCGAGCATCTGCGTCGCCAGGGGGCCGGCGACCACAGAGGTGAGATCGAGAACGCGAATGCCCGCGAGCGGTCCGGCCATTTGACAATCACCCGCGGCCGACAATGATCGTGCCGGCGACACCGGCCGGGGACCACGGGCAATGCAACACATCGACGCGTTCTGTCATTTCTTTCCGCATGGCATTTTCCAAAAGCTGTCGGAGACCACAGGCGGCACGAGAGACATCGGCAAGCGCATCCAGGGCGTGCGGACGATCTACGATCTCGATGCGCGGCTACGCATCATGGACGGCTTCGAGAATTATTCGCAAGTGCTATCGCTCGGCCTGCCGCCGATCGAGGCCATGGTGGGTCCGGATCGGGCGCCGGAATTCGCCCGGATAGCCAATGACGGCCTGGCCGAGCTTTGCGCCAAATACCCCGACCGGTTCTGCGGCTATGTCGGCGGCCTGCCGATGAGCCTGCCAGAAGCGGCCGCCAAGGAAGCCGAGCGCATCCTGGTCCAAGGCAACGCCAACGGCTTGCAGCTGCACACCAACGTCGACGGTCACTGTCTCGACGAGCCGCGTTTCCTGCCGATCTTCGAGATCGCGGCGAAAGCCGACAAGCCGATTTTGCTGCATCCGGCGCGCACGGCGGCATTTCCGGATTTCGCCGCGGAACAACGTTCGCGCTACGAGATCTGGACCATTTTCGGCTGGCCCTACGAAACCAGCGCGACCATGGCGCGGCTGATCTTCTCCGGAGTCATGACGCAATTCCCCGGCCTGAAAGTGCTGGCGCATCACCTCGGCGCCATGATCCCGTTCTTCGACCTGCGCATCGAGACCGGCTGGGCGACGCTCGGCAGCCGCACCTCCGACGAGGACTATAGCGGCGTGCTCAAAAGCCTCGGCAAGCCGCTGCTCGAATGCTTTCAGGATTTTTACGGCGACACCGCGCTGTGCGGCGGGCGCATCGGCCTCACATGCGGCCTCGAGTTCTACGGCTCCGATCACGTGCTGTTCGCCTCGGACGCGCCATTCGGTCCCGAGGAAGGCCGCGCCTATATCCGCGACTGCATGGCGGCGATCGCGTCGCTCGACGTCGCCGCCGCGGTCAAGGAGAAGATTTGTTATCGCAACGCCAAGGCGTTGTTTGGTCTAGCTTGAACCCTCCCCCTGGCAGGGGAGGCTCTTAAGAAAACGCCGGTATCACTTCCCTGGCGAACAGCCGCATCGATTTTTGCGCCTCGGCGAAATCGAGCGTGCCGAAATTGATTTGCAGCGAGGCGTGCTCGAATTTGCCGATGGTGCCTTCGAGGCGGCGGATGACAGTTTTGATCTCGTCGGGCGTGCCGACCCAGGCGCCACCGGCTTCGATCTGGGTTTCCAGCGTGAAATTCTTCATCCGGCTGATCGATTCGTCGTAGCCCTTGTAATCCTTCGACGACGTGCCTTGCGTCCACTCGCCGGCGGATTCGAACAGCGCGACGAAATAATCCTCGAATTGCGGGCGCGGAATTTCGCGGGCGAGTTTTGCATCCTCGTGGCAGAACATATGGAACGCGATCATGACTTCGCCGTCGCCGGGGTGGCCGGCGTCGCGCCAGGCCTTGCGGTAGATCGGGATCAAATCCTTCAGTGGGCCGATTGGGATCGACATCAGCGCGTGACCAGCCCGCCCGGCGAATTCGAACGAATCCGCGGTACGCGTCGAGGCGATATAAAATTTCGGCCGCGGCTTTTGCGTCGGCCGCGGCAGCGAGGTGACGTTCTCGAACGAGTGAAATTGTCCGTGGTGCGTGACGTTTTCTTGTGTCAGCAGGAGCTCGATCTGCTCCAAGCCCTCGCGGAAACGGGCAACGGATTCATCGGGCGAAATATTGAAGCGCCGGAATTCGTGCGGCAGGAAGGCGCGGGCAAAGCCGACGTCGAAGCGGCCGCCGGAAATGGCGTCGAGCATGGCGATCTCGCCGGCAAGTTTCAGCGGGTTGTTGAACGCCGGCACGACCGCGCCGGTGACGAGGCGCATTTTCTTGGTGCGCGCCGCCGCCGCCGACAAAAACACGATCGGATTGGGGCTGTAGCCGCCATAGCGCTCGAAATAATGCTCGACCGAGCGGGCGTGGGTGTAGCCGAGCGTTTCGGCCTCTTCGGCCACGGCAAGGCTCTCGGCAAAATACTCCGCGGCGCTTTTGTCGCTCGGGCGGAAATTGGGAAAGAACTGAACTCCGAACTGCATCCGTCTTAGCTCCCAGCGGCCTCATGAGCGTGCGGCTTACGGCCGATATAGCGCGAGAGATCCGCCAAGTTCTGGCGCAACGTCGCGGCATCGACCACGTGCGGATCGAAATCCGGCGCATCGAAGTCGAGCATCTCCTCGTGATCGACACTGTTCGGATCGGCGATGCTGCGCAGATAAGTCTCATAGCCGACCGGGCCGCCAATATCGGCAGGCGGGCAGCGGCCCTCGGCGCTGATGAGGTTCGGATAGCGCATGTCAGGCTGCGCGGCGGCGCGCGACAGCAGCGTCACCGTGTGCTCCCAATCCTCGCCGAGCACATAGTCGTACTTGAAGGTGTCGCCCGCCGCCAAAATATCGCGCAGCGTCGATTGCTCTGCCGGTGTTCGATCGATGCCGGCATCGCGGTCGGGCTGTCCCCAAAGCTTGTCGCCGATGCGGAATTCAAACGGATGGCCGTTCTGCCAGCCGATGGCGATTTGCAGAACGAAATGCAGATCGTCGAGGCGGATATCGGCCGGCACCTCGACGACGCGCAGCACACGCGGCATCACGTCGTCGATCTCGACACTCAACCGTGCGATTTCGCTCATGTCCGGGGACGGCAAGCCGTCATTCCGCGGCCTGCTGGAACGTCAGCATCTCGTCGCGCCCATCGAGATCGACGATCCTGCCATCCTTGATCACCCCGGCGAGGTTTTTGCTGTCTTGCAAGATGGCGATATCCGCGATCGGGTCTTTGTCCCACACCGTGATGTCGGCGAGCTGTCCGGCCACGAGCTGGCCGACCTGGCCGTCAAGGCCAACGGCAAGCGCGTTGTCGCGGGTCGCCGCGACGATCGCCTCCATCGGTGTATAGCCGCCATGCTTGACGAAAATCTCCAGCTCCTTGGCGTGCAGTTCGCCATGCCGCGTGAATGAATTGTTGCCCGTGTCGGTGCCGACCAAAAGTTTTATGCCGAGCTTGCGCGCCTTGTGCATCAACTCGCCGAGCAGATCGTAATGCCGCTGCATGCGGTTGAAATCGAGCTGCACCTGTTCGGCGCCGACTTTTTGTTGCTTGCCGAGCTCGACCACGACGGCGAGGAACGTCGCGGTCGGCAGGATCGGCATGCCGGCCTTGGCGACCGCGTCGAGATCGCGGTCCGTGGCGAGATCGGCATGGACGATCCAATCCACTCCGGCCTCGGCGGCGGCGCGCGTCGAGCCGGCGCCGCGCGAATGGATGGCGACTTTCAGGTTGCGCCGATGCGCTTCGCCGACCACGGCGGCGATCTCGTCCTTCGCCAGCATTTGTGACTCGCCGGAGCGGCTGTCGGCCATCTTGATGAAATTGACGCCGTGCTTGCCCTGGCGGCGCACCTCGGTGACCATTTCGTCGGCGGTGTTGCACAGCTTGCCGATGGAATGATCGGGCGTGCCTTCCCACGACGGCTCGTCGTCCTCGATGCAGCCATAGGTGACGATCATGCGGCCGGCGACGAACATGCGCGGGCCTTCCATCAGGCCAAGCCGGATGGCGTCGCGCACGCCGACGTCAGTGAACCAGGTGCCGCCCGGCACCGAAATGCTGGTGACGCCCGAGCGCAGCACCTTCTGCGCGCTGCGGGCGGATTTCAGCGTCGAGAATTCCGGTCGCGTCGTGCCTTTGCCTTTGCCCTCGCCCTTGATCAGCGGATAGCCGTAGGACATGTGGCAATGGGCGTCGATCAGGCCGGGCATGACCCACTTCCCGGCCGCATCGATTACATCGACGGTTTTGCGGTCTTCGAGATGCAGGTCGCCCGGCAGCGCGCCGACGCTCTTGATGCGGTTGCCTTCGACCACGATGGCGTCGTTGCGCGCCGATGGCTTTCCGGAGCCGTCGATCAAGGTGCCGTTGCGGATGACGAGTGTCTTCTTGGCGGCGCTCATTGCGGGACTCATGGGCCCTCCGGCGAAATTGCTTCGTTTCGCCGATTATAGCGCAGACCTAAGGGGTGTCATGCCCCGGCCAGCGCGGTGAGGCCATGCGCGGCGACGATATCGCCGACCTGCTCGCTGCGGTCGATATGGGCGCGCACCACCGCGCCGATGTCGCGGTGCAGTTCCGCGGCGCTGCGGTCCGCCTTGGGCTTGGTCTGGGCGCTCAGATAAGCGCCTTCCGCCCGGTTGACCTCGACCAAAGCACGGCCGAACGGCATCTGCATGTGTTCGTAGTGCTTCAGTCCGGCATCAAGGTCGCCGCCGGCATCGCGGATGCTGTCGGCGAGGCAGGCGGCATCGAGCGCCGCCTTGGTGGTGCCGGCGCCGGCATGGGGGCGGGCGACGAACGCCGCATCGCCGGCGAGTACGACCCGGCCGAACACGATTTGTGGCGAGATCAGATCGTAAATCGGCTGAAAGAACGGCGTCGTCCGGGCAAAAATCTCGGCGATCTGCGGCGCGATGACGGCCTTGGCGTCGGCTTTGATCTTGGCGATGACATCGGGCCGGATCAGCGGCGGCGGAATGCCGGCGGCATGGTGGCGGCCCGCGCCGTCGGTGCAGATATCGGCCAGCGCGTCGCGATCCACCGGCCGGTACCAGACGATATTGTAGGCGCGGCGGCCGACGGCAGTGTCGTTGTCGCGCCCCGGCACCGCATAGCTGATCAACTGCTCGCCCTCCGGCAGGCAGAACGCATAGAGCTCGACCATATCGCGCCACAGATCTGGCGGGACGTCGGCTTCGTCAATCGATGCGCGCCAGGCCACATAGCCGGCGTAAGCTGGCTCGACTTCCGGCAAAAATTGCGCGCGCACCGTGGAGCGAACGCCGTCGGCGCCGACCAGAAGATCGCCGCGCTCGCGCGTGCCGTCGGCGAAAATCGCGGTGACGCCGGCACCGTCTTGTTCGACGCGAACAAGCTTTTTGCCGAGCCGATAGGTTTGCACCGGCAGCGCGTCGAGCAAAGCGCGGTAGAGCCGCGACCATCCACTCAGCGTGCGCGCCGTCGGTTGCTCGATCAAAATCTTGCCGCTTGAGTCGAGGCAAACCGCCCGCGTCGGCTTGATCCCCATCGTCTCGTCGAAGTCGATGCCGGCGCGCTTGAGGATGGCGATGAGCTGCGGATGGGTGCCAAGGCCCACGCCGCGGCTCGCCAGCTCCTCGTCATTGCGCTCGAATACGATCGCGTCCCAACCGGTCGAGCGCAACAAATGCGCCGCGATCAGCCCGCCCAGCGAGCCGCCGATGACGAGCGCGCTCATCCTTTCCCCTCCCCCACCCAGGCCGCGCTTGCGCGCGCCCGAGTGCATGCTTGTTGGGGAGGGGCAGGGGTGGGGGTCGCGAGGTCACGCGCTAACGTCGACGCCCGCGCACCACCTCCCGACCCCCCACCCCACCCTCCCCCACAAGGGGGGAGGGAAACGCAGGCCGTGCAAGCTGTCACGGCAACGCCCAGGACATGCTGTCATGCCCCGGCTTGTAGTCCATGTTGGTCGCCGCCGGATTGCGGTTGACCAGCGGGCGGCCGTACATCGGATTGGTGGCGCTGCGCGTCTCGTGCTCGACGGTGAACAGCACTTCGCGGGTGTCGAGGTCGATCACGTCCTTGAAGCGGTATTGGTAGTCGTTGTCCTCCACGGTGATCAGGCCGAGCTCGAGCAGCTTGCGATACGGTTTTGAAAAATTGGTGAGATAGATCTGCACGTGGTGGCGGTCGTAGTGCGCTTCCGGCGCATCGGTCTCGCGGAAATAAAAATACTGCTTCTCGCCGACCTGGACGCGGGCCTCGGGGCCAGCCCCATTCTTTTTCACCTCGGCCGGCGCGTCCATCACCTCGCGATAAAAGCGCACGATGCGTTCCGTGGTGCCGGGGCGCACGTCGAAGCGGACATAGGGCATGCCGAGCTGGACCCTGCCGAAGCGCTCGACGTCGGGCGTGTGCACGGTGATGCGGTTGCCCCACGGGCACACCGTCTCGACGCCGTCGTTGCTCTCACGGAATTCGAATTTGGTGCCTTCGAGCGGCTTCTTCACGCGCTTGAGCCTGTTCAGGAGCGCCTCACGGTCCGGCATGACCAGGCCGGTGACGCCGCGCAGCACGTCGGGCTTGCCCATCGGCAGGTGGAACTGACTCATGCCGACATTGACCCACATATTGCCGGCGCCGGTGTTCAAATAGGGATCGCGCGTATAGCCGAGCCCGGTGATGTAGAAATGCGTGGCGAGGTGTTGGTCGTCGATGCAGACATTCACGTGTCCGATGCCGACGATATTGCCGATGTCCTGGGCGGCGCGGTCGAATTGTGGTTGGGGCATTGCAGTGTCCTGGTCAGTGTCCTGGGTTCGTTCCTGGGGCGATACTAAGCGCCGGCCGAGGCGCGCTCAACCGGTGTCTAAAGTGTAGGGTAGTGGGACGTAGCCGGAGGACGACAAATGCCCTGGAGAGGTCCCAGTGTCACCGGGTTCGAACGTCGCGGCCAACCTGTCGCGTCGCGCCGCAAATTCCTGATCCGCATGCTGATCGCGATCGGGTTGTGGATCGTCCTGACAATAGTCGGCCTCGCAATCGGCATCGCCGGCTATGCGGCGTTCGAGGGCATGTCCTTCGTCGATGCCTATGTGAACGCGGCGATGATCTTGTCCGGCATGGGTCCCTTGGGCGAATTGAAGACCACCGCGGGCAAAATCTTCGCCGGCTCCTACGCCATCCTGTCCGGCCTCATCATCGTCATCGCCACCGGATTCGTGCTGGCGCCGATTTTCCATCGCATCCTGCATCGCTTCCATGTGGAGACGACGAAAGATTGAGGCGTGGAAACTCACTGCGGCTCAATTCCCGCCGCCTTGATGATCTTGCCCCATTTCACGGTTTCGGCGGCGATGAAGGTGCGGAACTCTTCCGGCGTGTCCCATTGCGCGACGATGCCTAAGTTGTTGAAGCGGGTCGCGGTCTCCGGCTTCTTGAGATCGGCGACCAGCGCCGCGTTGAGCGCGTCGACGATCGGCTTCGGCGTACCGGCGCGGGCGAAAAAGCCCTGCCAGCTTTGCCCGACATAGCCCGGCACGGTCTCGGCCAGAGCGGGAATATCCGGCATGTCGGGGTCGCGCTTGGCTGAGAGCACCGCGATGAGCTTCAGCTTGCCGGCCTGGATCAGCGGCAGCGCCGGAGTGAGATCGGCGAATTCCACCGAGACATTGCCGCCGGCGACGTCGGTCAGCCCGGGCACGGCGCCCTTGTAGGGAATGTGGCGCATGTCGGTGCCGGTCATGGTCTTGAACTCTTCGGCGAAGATCTGATGCGGGGTGGCGATGCCGGCGGAGGCATAAGTCAGCTCGCCGGGCTTGGCCTTGGCCAGCGCGATCAGGTCCGTCACCGAGTTCACCGGCAGCGACGGTGAGACGACCAGACAGAATTTGGTCAGGCCGACGAGGGTGACGGGCTGGAAATCCCTGGCCAGGTCGTATCCCACCGTTTTCATAACGGAGGGCAGCAACGTGATCGCCGACGGCGCATGCAGCAGCGTGTAACCGTCAGGATTGGCCTTGGCGGCAAACGAAATGCCGATATCGCCGCCGGCGCCCGGCTTGTTCTCGACGACGAAACTGCCATGCAATGCGCGTCCCAGCACGTCCGCTTCGTAACGCGCCAAAGTGTCATTCGACGCGCCCGGCGGGAACGGCACGACGATGGTCACCGGGCGGTTGGGATAGTCTTCGGCGCCGATGGCGTGCAGCGCCGGCAGCGCGAACAGTGCGCAGGCGAGCGCCACTGCCGAGCCGGCGCGGATGATGAGCATTTTCATGGATGATCTCCCGAGGCCGGCAAGCTTAGACCCGCGCGGCGCGCCCGGACAAGGCGACGCCGCAGCCATGCTGCCGCAGCCGGACTGACGGACTGCCGCCGCGCGGGCAGGGGTGATACACCTTGCCGGCAAATCACTTTGGGTGTCGCGGCGCGGTGTCGAGTTTTAGGGAAAAATTGCAACCGGCCGCAGGCGACGAGGCGGGTAGCCGCGCGAGCGACGTCGATTATCGTCTGCTCGTGCCGCTGGTGCTCAATTCGGCGATCATCCAGGCGGTCTACGCGATCATGCGCGTGACGACGTCATACCGCGCCATCGAGCTCGACCTGCCGGTGATCTGGATCGGCGTGATCTCGGCGACCTTCGCGATCCTGCCGATCTTCCTCGCGGTCTGGGTCGGCCGCTTCATGGATCGCGGCAATGACGCGCAGGCCTGCTGGATCGGCGCAGCCCTGATGGTCGTCGCCTGCGCCGGCTTTCGTTATTGGGCCGGAACGGTGACGACGCTCTTGATCATGATGGCGTTGCTCGGCATCTCGCATCTGTTCATGATGGCGAGCCAGCAGATGCTGTGCATCCGCTGCGCCGGGCCGCGCGGCCGCGATGCGGTGTTCGGCAATTACCTGGTCGCCAGCGCCATCGGGCAGGGGCTCGGCCCTTACATCATCGCTTGGTCGAGCGGCACGGCGCGGCTGCCGCAGACCGACCGCTTGTACGCGATCGGTTTCTTGATCTCGTTGGCGTCGCTGGTGACCGCCGCCGCCATGCGGCCGGCGCCGAAGCCGAAAGCCCACGAGCACAGCGTAGCCGTTGTGCCGGTGCGCACGCTGATGCGCCAACGCGGCTTGATGGCGGTACTGATCGCCAGCGTCATCACCATCACCGCGCAGGATCTCTTGGTGATCTATCTGCCGCTGTTGGGCGCCGCCAACAACATCACGGCGCGCGACATCGGCACCTTGCTCACGGTGCGCTCGGTGTTCTCGCTGGTGTCGCGCATGGGCTATGTGCGGGTGATCCGCCTCGTCGGCCGCGGGCCGTTGACGCTCGCCAGCATGATGGGGGCGGGGATCAGCTTCGCCTGTCTCGCTCTGCCCATTCCACTTTCGGCGATGTTCGGGGCGATGGTGCTGATGGGCTTTTCGCTCGGCATCGCCACGACGCTGAGCCTGACCAATGTGGTCGATCTCGCGTCCGCCGCCGCCATGGGCACGGTGATGTCGCTTCGCATCACCGGCAACCGCATCGGCCAGGTGGCGGTGCCGTTCATTGCAAGCCTGATCGCCGCCGCGGCCGGCGTCGGCGGCATTTTCGTGATTATTGCGCTTAGTCTCGCGGCGTCAGGCGCCGCGGTGCATTTCAGCCGGCAGGAATCGTGATGCGTCGCGCACTAATTCTTGAAACCGACCACCAGATGGGCCGGATATGATTCCGGCAATGGCTCGCCCACGCTCTTCACCGTGACGATGTAGGTGCCGGCCTCGGCGATCGCGTCCGGCGGAATGACCGCTTCGAGCTGGCCGCGCTTGACGTAACGCGTCTGCATCTCCTTGCCGTTGAGCATGACGCGGTGCGTCGGCAACACGCCGCGGCCGCGCACCGTGAGCGTCACTTCGGTACCCTGCGTCGCCAACAGCGGCGATATTTCAATCTCGCGCGGCAGCGTCTGGTAGGAATAGAACGCTGGAATCGGATTCTTGTATTTGTGGAATCCGATATCGACGATACGCCCGTCCATGATCAGCATCTTGACGTTCTGCGTCATCCAGATGTCCTTGAGCGGATCGCCCTCGATGATGGAGAGGTCGGCGACCTTGCCCGGCTCGACGCTGCCGTAGTCCTTGTCCTTGTGGAACGTTTTCGCGACGTTCAAGGTCGCGGCCTGGATCGCCGTCATCGGCGGCACGCCGGCCTCGACGTCCATGACCAGCGCCTCGTGCTCCAGCATTCCGGCCATGCCGCGCGGCGGGTCGGAACCCTCCTTGAGGATGCCGCCGGCGGCGACGAAGCGGCGGATGAATTCGTTGGCTTTCTGATAGCCAAGCCGCGTGGCGTCGAGCTGTTCCGGCGTATAGCGCTTGAAGAGCTTGTCATAGGCGCTGTCGGTCACCGCGCGCAGCACCGGCGGAAAATCGGTATTCGGATCGTCGAGGATTTCGTTCTCCTTTTGCCGGAAGCGCGCCATGCTCGGCGACAGCGGCCGCAGCCATTTGGCGATGGTCGGCGTCCAGGCGACATGGTGCGCGACCATGGCGGAGATGACGGCATCGAAATTCTCGGTCTGGTATTGCGCGCCGGCGACCTCGGCGTCGATCTTGCCGGCGAGCCGGTCCTCCGCAAGCTTGTGCCGTTTCTCGACGTCGAGGATCGAGCTGTAGCCGACCGACCATATGTGCTCGATGCCGTCGACGCCGGCATCGGCGGAGCCGACGGCGTCCCAGCTGTGGGTGGTCACGCCAAGGCCGAGGCGATGCGCCTCGTCGACGGCGACCTTGACCAGGTCTATCGGCAAAAATTCGTTGAGCTTGATGATGTCGTAGCCGAGCGCTTTCTTGCGGTCGATGGCGGCGCGCGTTTCGTCGGGCGTCGTCACCACGATGTTGCCGCGGAACTCGCGGGAATCCGGCGCATCGGTTTCCGTTCGTCCGCCGCCGATGGCGCGTCCCGAGGTCCAGATGCGCGGGCCGCGAATCTTTCCCGCATTGGTGCCGTCGCGCTGCGCCAGCGTCCACGGCCCATCCTGATAGATCTCGATGGTCGCGCAGGTGGTGATGCCGAGATGCAGATAAAGCTCGCCGAAAAAATCTTCCCAATGGCAGTGGCCATCGAGAAAGCCGGGCAGCACGGTCTTGCCGCTGGCATCGACGATTTGCGCGCCTTGCGGCACGGTCACCTCGCCGTTGCGGCCGATGGCAGCGAAGCGGCCGTTCTCGATGACGATGACGGAATTCTCGATCGGCGGCCGTCCGGTGCCGTCGATCAGCGTGCCGCCGACGACGGCGAGAATGGGTGCGGTCTGCGCGCCGGCAAAGCCGCTCAGCGGCAATAACAGCAGGACCGCGAGCGAGAGCGTGCGCGCTCGCACCATGTTTTCCTCCTGAAACCCTTACGCGACAACGACGAGCGACGGCCGGCACGCTCTACCAGCGCCGATAGTAATAACCGCCCCCATAGGGCCCATAATAGGGACCGTAGCCGTAGTAGTAATAGGCCGGCGGCGGCGGTCCGACATAGACGGGCGGCCCGACAGGCGGTGGCCCTATAGGCGAGACAGGAATCGGCACGTCGGGATCGGCGCCGGGCGGCGGCCCGGCATAACCGGGAGGTGGCGGAGGCGCATAGCCCGCAGGGGGTGGCCCCGCCGGCGGCCCCGCATAGCCTGCAGGCGGCGGCCCGGCCGCGCCGGGCGGTGCGCCACCGCCCTGATCAAAACTGGTGGCGATCGCGTAGCCGTTCTGGCCCTGGAATGTCACCTGGCACCATTGGCCGCTGCAGCCGCCGACGTCGACATTGCTGCCGCCCGGAATGGTCATGATGACGGTGTAGGTCGTGCCCGGTCCCTGGCGTAAATTCACGTTGTTGACGGCGAGCGCGGGCGCCGCCGTGGCGCTTGCCGCCGACAACGCCAACAGCATAGCGGCGGACACTGCAATCTTCCCGAAAGCCATCGCCAACCTCCTGGGCTGCAAAACGATATCTCGCCGCTGATTAAAGTATCGACGGTGCCGGTTTTCAACCTGCTTCGCGGCGGGATTTTGTTTGCGATTCAGCGCGCGAGCTTTTCCAACTCGGGGAACGGCGCATAGGTGGCGCCGGCGCAAATATCTTTCGGCGTTTCGATGAACTGATCGAACCGGCCGCCGACGAAGACGGCGGCGACCTCGCGCATGCCGTCATAGACGGTGGCAGTCTTTTTCGGGTTGAAGCGCAGGCAGACCGTGTAACGCTCGTTGCTGAACGCGCTCGCGGACTTCATCACCGGCTCCGCAATGCTGGCGTCGCGAATGGCGGTCGGATCGTTGAGATAGGCATGCATGGCGGCGAGGATGTCGGTCTTGTAGTTCGTCGGATAGGCATTGACGCCTTCGTCGCCGCCGGCCTCGTCGGTCCTATGGTGATGCCCGGCGCAGGCGCCGAGCAAAAGCGCCACGCCGATGATCAAACCGACATGCCGCCGGCCCGCCCCGCCGCCGTTCATGCGCTGCCCGCTCAGTCCCGGTATTCGACGCCCCGCATCGGTTTAATCGCAAATCTCGACCGGCGCCACTAGTACGTTTAGATCGGCACCGCCATCGCCTCGAAGGCGCCGTCGCAATTGATCAGGTCGACGCGCTTCTGCACGATGCGGAAAGTGTCGCCGTGACGCCTTAAGTGATGCCGTTGACGGCCGGCGAAAACGCGCTGCGCGTCGTCGCGGTACTCGGCCATGATCAGGGTCGAGCCGACGACGTATTCGCCCTTCGCGGTATCTGATTCCTCGACGACGACATTGCCAATGAGATGCGCGGTGCGCGACGGCGGCGTCTGCACGTGGATGCGCGGATGCTCGAGCCGGTCGACGCGGGTCTTCATCAAGTCGCGGTCGTCGTAGAACAGCGAAGCCTGGTCGAAGGGGCTGTTCTGGTCGGGCACCGCCGGCACCCAATAGGTGCCGTCCTCGGCGAACAGCGCCATCCAGTCGCGAAAGCGCCGTGCATCGAGGAGCCGCGCCTCGTGGATGATGAAGTCCTCGAGCGCGGCGCGGCCAACCTCGTCAGCCGCCATTACGCCGCCTCGTGCATGTAGCCGAGCCAGGCTTTGTACTGGGCGCGCACCACCATCTCGTGGGTGGCAAGCTCGCGGGTGGCGTTGCGCTCGCGGTCGGGTTCCTCGGCGCCGAGCCCGCGCGAGATGTCGACCCAATCGGTCATGGTGCTCTGCAAACCCTTTTGCGCGCGCACGAACGATTCCAGGTCGTCGGTTTGCACGAACGACGCCGCCGAATGGGTGACGTTGAGCAGGCGGATATTACCGAAATTCATTGCCTGCGGCGCGCCGACGAGGCGGATCGGATAGATCATCACCTCGGTGCGGTCGACCGCGATCGGCTTGATGACGCGGACATGGATGTTCAAGCCCATGATCGACATGTTCGGATAGATCAGCGAATTGTGCAGCCGCGGCGTGAGGATGTCGTTGGCCCGTTCGGCGCCGACTTTCTCCGCCAGCACTTTTTTGTATTCGTCGAAGGCCGGGCTCGAGCGTTTGCCGTCGTCGAGCGAGGTGTTGCTGGTCCAGCCGTGGCCGTTGCCGGCGATGAAACTCTTGCGGTCCTTCCAGGACGCGGCGGTTTGTTTCTTCTCGGTCTCGACGACCATCGCGCCTTTTTGATCGCCCTCGCGGCGGGCGAACTGCACGCCGTCCTTGTTGACGGTGGAGGCATGGCCGAACGGCACATGATAGGAGTCGAGCACGTTCTCGACCTGAAGCTTCCAGTTGCCGTTATAGACGTAGCGGTGCATGCCGGCGTCGAGCGCCAGCGCACCGTCGGGCGCGCGATCGACCAGATCGTCGATGTTGCCCTTCACCGGGCCGATATGGTCCTCGAAGCTTTGGCCCTTCGCCGCCAGGCTCGCGAACACAAAGCCGCGGTACTCGCCGACCC
>Ga0210395_10002278_pt1 | contig 14944 bp, 9 predicted proteins | sample IncBWH4OmetaG_FD_150861 | JGI IMG/M metagenome (GOLD analysis project Ga0210395, IMG submission 150861) | Forest soil microbial communities from Barre Woods Harvard Forest LTER site, Petersham, Massachusetts, United States - Inc-BW-H-4-O ... | reverse complement strand
TAACAACTCCTGCGTTGTTCCTCCCTCGGAGGGCACGACATAAATATTCCAAGGTCGTCCCTCTCGCACCCCTTGGAAGACGATCTTTGTTCCATCGGGACTCCATCGAGGCATATCTACACCGCCTGGGAAATCCGAGGCCAGTTGTGTGCGTTCAATACCGTCTGGCCGACTCCGCCACAGGGTCCAGGAGTGAATCCCGGGTAGAATCAGCGCGAGCCAATCTTTTTTTGGCGAAAGAGTTGCTCCAAATACTTCTGAGAGCTTGATCATTGGGAAGAACTGTTTTCGATCGCGAGTTGGTCGAAGTAATTCGATTTGATCATGGCTACGGCCGATGGCCAACAACCGCTGGCCATTCTTCATCGCCGCCAGGCTCCCAAAACTGATTGGACCTGCAGTCAGTCGCACCGGTGCCGAGGGTCTAGACCACGGGAAGGTACTCTTCTCGCGGCGAGCCCAGACACTGAAGTCTGCTCCCTGCCCGTCGCCCTGAGTGGACAAGAAGACGTAGTACCGGCCATCAGCGGACCACTGGCCGCAGCATTCGCGAGCAGGCTCATGCCAACCGGGGAACACAGGATGAAGATTGCTTCCATCTATAGAAACCTCCCAGAGAGAAGCGGTGTCAGTTTCGCTCCCGGGATTTTCCAGGGTGAACCGCAATCTCTTTCCGTCCGGCGACCAAGCCAATGCCCACGAAGAACTGGTCAAGCTCACCAGCCTGTGGGCGTCACTTCCACTACGGCTGCAAACGTAGATCCCGTCGGTGTTGGAGTACCCGATCTGCTGTCCATCCGGGGAAAAGGCAGCGAATCCGGTGAGGTTGCTCAAGCGGCGAGGCGATCCCCCGACGACCGGCAACGTCCAGTATTCATAAGACCCTGTAGGCGTGGCGGACGCTATCAACAATTCTGACCGGTCCGGCGAAACGTCCATGATGATGGGATCGCGGAAGGGCGACGGGAAGGGCTGCGCCTCTCCACCTGAAACTGGCACTTGCATTAGGTTGAAGTGAGCCGCCTCGCGTGCGCGAAAAAAAATGCGCGCGCCATCCGACGCGATTCCGCCCAGCCCAGTAGCATGAGCGAAGTGGGTGAGTTGAGTCGTGCGCAGAACTCTCGGAGGCGGCAAGGGCGAGAGCCATCGAAAACCAAGTATCACGGAAAGCAGCACCGCCGCCGTGCCGGCTGCCCAGGCTGCAATGCGAATGGAGGGAGATCGCGTTCGCGCGTCACTCCCGGGATCAGCCCCTGTCGGTCGAACCAAATCTCCCGAGCGTGGGATGTCGGCGTCACGCTCAACGCGCTGGAGATCTGCGTAAACATCCGAAGCCTGCTGGTAACGGTCCCCAGGTGATTTTTCCAGGCAGCGCAAAACAATCGCGCCCAGTCCCGACGACACACTTGTGGAGAGCGAAATCGGAGGGTCTCTCAGGATGGCGGAACTCAGCTCAAAGGCAGTACGGCCGTAAAAGGGATGAGTCCCGCGCAACATTTCATAAAGCAAAACCCCAAGCGCCCAGATGTCCGTGCGACCATCGGCGGACTGGCCACGCAACAATTCCGGCGCGAGGTAGGGCAGCGTCCCTACGACTCCCGACTCTGTAATTGCCGAGACCGCTTCCTGGAGTTCGGCTTCCCGCAGGCGCGTAGCCAGGCCAAAATCCAGCACCTTGACCCGGCCCTCGGGCGTGACTATCACATTCGTACTTTTCAGGTCACGATGGATTACGCCGTATTTGTGCGCATGGGCGAGCGCGTCCGCAACCTGCATCCCGTAGCGAACGACCAAATCCGGCGACAGGCCCCCAGGCCCTATCAGGGCGCTGAGCGGCTGCCCCTCGACCTGCTCCATGACGATGTAGGCTTCCCCGTCAAAGTCGCCGACCTGATGGATAGTGCAGATGTTGGGATGATTCAGGGCGGAAGCCGCCCGGGCTTCATGCAGAAGCAGGTCGCGTGCAGACGTGTCCTCTAGCACACGGTCCCCCACGACCTTAATTGCGACCTTGCGTTCCAGGACGGTATCGTACGCGGAATAGACCACGCCCATCCCACCCGCACCGAGTTTGCTCTGGATGCGATAGTGGCCAAAGGACTTGCCCGCGGGTAGGATGTGCTCCGCCATAGCGGGGTTATGTTAGTAGTAATTCCCCGCCTATTCAATGGCTAAGTCCGTTTCTGGCTTCAGGATGCGCGTGAGGCTTAGGGCCTCTCTAAAGTTTAAGAGTATTGTGTGCGTTAGCTCCACTTGGGTGGCAGATAAACCTATGGGAGGGAAGCCGGCTCGCCGTGAATTTGCAGCCGCTGGAGTTTGGTTCGCAAGCCTTCACGGCTGATGCCAAGGATTTCAGCAGCGCGTGTACGGTTTCCGCCCGTGTGTTGGAGAACGGACGAGATGAGTTGCATTTCCATCTCCTGCAGCGACATTGGAGCGACCGGCGTGCCTTGTACAGAAACCACGGGCTGACCATCGCCGCGTTTGCGGATTCTGTCGCTTAACAAATCTGGGCCGCACGGGACGTCCGCGGACGCCAGCGCCACCAGCCTGGCCATTTCGCTTTCGAGTTCGCGCACATTGCCCGGAAAACTGTAGGCCGCCAATGCGGCAAGACAGTCCTCGGTCAGGCGCGGCACCGGGCGGCCGAAGCGCGCTGCCGCGGTGCGAAGAAAATGTTCGGCAAGAAGCCGGGTGTCGTGGGGACGATTCCGCAAGGGCGGCAGACGCAGCGTGATGGCCGACAAGCGGAAAAATAGATCGGCGCGAAATCTGCCGGCCGCCACTTCACTCTCCAGATCTCGGTTGGTCGCTGCGATGAACCGAACATCTACCTTCTCCGTGCGGGAATTGCCCAGACGAGTAAACTCACCCGACTGCAGGACACGCAGCAGATGTGGCTGCTGATCGAGCGGGAGATCGCCGATCTCATCGAGAAAGAGAGTGCCCCGATGGGCGGTGCCCACAAACCCGATGCGATCGCGGTTCGCTCCAGTGAAGGCGCCCTGCATGACCCCAAAAAGTTCAGAGCCAATCAAGGTTGCTGGAATCGCAGAGCAATTGAGGACGACAAATGGTCCCTTGACCCGAGCGCTGTGACGATACACGGCGCGAGCGATCAGTTCCTTTCCGGTCCCCGTTTCGCCTTCGATGAGGACAGGAAGGTCGGTCGTTGCGATCTGGCGGACAGTCTGTAGGAGCTGTTCCATGACAGGATCTGCAGTCAATATTCCGTCGGACAGACTATGAGCGTGCTCCAGAGCTTCCGCGCGGCGCTGCGCTTGGCGGATGGTCACAGCTGCTCGTAATCGTGGCGCTGCCAGCGCGCAGACTTCGTCCAGCAAGTCCCGCTGCTCCTCCGTGAAACGGTTGGTGACTTCGCGATTCTCCAGATAGATCAGCGCAAACGCTTCCTCACTCGCCACCAAGGGAGCGCACAAAATCGATCGAAGGGAGAGTTGCTGGATGCTTGGCTGGCTGCTATAGGGCTCGGTCATCGAGGCGTCGCCGATCAGAACCGCCTTGCCGCTCTCCATTACGGACCGTGCAATGGAGCGGCTGACCGACTCTTCTGCCCGGCATAGCGCTTCACTCCGAAAGTTCCGGGCTGCTGCCGCCCGGAAGTCTCCGGCCTCGCGCACCACCACGAATCCCCGATCCGCTCCCAGTCCTTCGATCAGAGTATCGAGAAGCTCTGAAAGCAGTTCGCCGTACTCGCCTTCTTTCAGAAGTGCCCGCGACACACGATAGAGAAGACCCAAATGCTGAGTTGCAGGCTTTTCCGGGTTCAGAGTCATGCCAAGCTCTTTCCCTCGGGAATATAGCACCGTTCCTTAAGCAGCGTGATCCTGGTTCCTGAACTGTCGACTCTCAAGATAAATGGCAGTCTAACTGCATGATCCGTGAAAGGGCGTCGTGTCTTTGGGATATGAGGGGCGAACTCACCGTGGAAAGTAAAAGGGTTACAGCACGGTCCATCGCGCCCGCGACAGAAAACCGGGCCATCGAATGGCAGCTTTCTGGGCATGTTAGATCGGGAGCAGGCTGTTCACAGCCGGATCAGCAGCAGCGATACCTTGAATTCGCGCGACCTCTTATTTTCAAAGGCTAAAAATAGCTTTGCTGTTACAGGTCACCAGTCAGCCAGGAAACGGCAGCGCTCGAGTGGCGGGGTACAACACATCACGGAGAGGGGAGTTCATGCGGAAATTCCTGTTGTTGATTTGGGTTCTTGGAACGGCGTGCAGTTTGTGGGGGCAGACCGAAAAAGGCTCGTGGGAAAGCCTGAGCACGCTGCAGGCCGGGCAGAAGATTCAAGTCGTCGACGCAAATGCAAAGAAACATTCGGGAACTTTGGTGAGCGTTTCCGCTACTGCGATCTCGCTACAGGAGGCCGGAGGCGAACAAAGCGTTGCGAAGCAGGACGTGCGCAGCGTGAAAGTTTCAGGCCATCACCGTTGGCGCAACACCTTGATTGGTGGCGGGGTGGGGGCGGGAGCGGGAGCGGGAATTCTTGCCGCGGCGTGGGAGGACAGGGGATTCGTCCGCGGCAAGGGAACGGGAGCGGCAGTCGGCGCGGCCATCGGAGGCGCGGTGGGCTTGGCCATCGGTGCTCTGATGCCCACGAGCAACACGGTTTATAGCGTGAAAGCGCACTAGATAACCGGGGATTGATGAATTTAGAACGCGGGGGATGTATCCACCGATAACGCTATGCGTGCGGCAGATGACGCCATGTTGCCATTCAGTAAAGGAGAAAAGCAAATGCGGACAGGCGCGATCTCGAGGCTTGCCGGAATCGCTGTCATGTTGGCAGCGCTGCTGGTGCTCACCGCATGCTGGGTGGAATCGATCAATGGATTGGCCGAGACCGGTCGATCGGAGAAAGATCTCGACGTTGTCGTCGACCAAAGGCTGACAGGATCGTGGAACATGTCCGCCGCAGACGACGACAAATGTTCCAAGACCTTGGTGACGATTGCGTTCAAGGATGAGATCTACGAAGTGAAATGGTCAGCCCTGCAAGGATGCAACGACAAAGACCAGAGTTTCCAGGCTCGACTCGTGAGACTAGACACTTACTATTTCTTCGATGTGTTTGCGGCACAGCATGATGTCTGTGACACCTGCCTCGCCAAACATCAGATATTTCAGCTGAAATTCGATGGGGACGGCTTCTCCCTGACGCCTATTGATTCGGACTGGCTGAAAGCTTCCGTCGCAGCAAAGACAATCAAGTTGGCGACCATGCCAGATAATCCCGAGCTGATCACAGCGCCGACTTCGGAACTGAAGGCATTCTGTCGAAGGTTCGCGGCAGACAAAACAGCATTCAGGTCCGACGCGAAGTCCATGTTCAAGCGCGCGGCAATGCAACAACCGGCTTCCGGAGGTCTGCAGTGAATTTACACCGAGCTTCTGGCCTCGCGCCGCTTGTCTTGTTATTGGCGATTGCAGCCGCGGGGAGCGGATGCTCCATCAAGAAAATTGCGGTCAACAAACTAGGCGATTCGCTGGCGAGCGGAGGAACAACGTTTGCCTCGGACGATGACCCTGATCTGGTGGGAGAGGCGCTGCCGTTCAGTTTGAAGCTGATGGAGAGCTTGCTGGCGGAAAGTCCAAAGCATCGCGGACTGCTGCTGGCGGCGTCCAGCGGATTCACCCAGTACGCGTTCGTGTATGTGCAGGTGCCGGCCGAGGAGACCGAGGGCGAGGACCTGGCGAAGGCCGATGCGCTGCGCCTGCGAGCCCGTCATCTCTATGTGCGGGCGCGAAACTATGGACTGCGCGACCTGGAAATCACCCACCCAAACTTTGAACACGAGTTGCGCCAGGATCCAAAAGCGGCGGTGCGAAAGATGGGGACGAAGGATGTGCCGCTGCTGTATTGGACAGCTGCATCCTGGGGCGCGGCGATCGCGGTCTCGAAGGACGATCCGGAAATGATCGCAGATCTCCCTATGGTCGAAGGTTTGATTGACCGGGCGCTGGAACTGAATCCAGATTACGATTCCGGCGCCATCCACGGTTTCCTGATTTCCTACGAAGCCGTCCGCAGAACGGCGAGCGGAGACTTCGTTCCCCGGTCCAGGAAACACTTTGAACGCGCGATTGAGCTGACCCGGGGCCAGAACGCTTCACCGTATGTGGCTCTGGCGACAACCGTCTCGGTGAGCACACAAGATCATGAAGAATTTGAATCTCTGTTGAAGAAGGCCCTGGCCGTAGATCCCGACGCGCGGCCGGAGTGGAAGCTCACCAATATCGTGATGCAGCGGCGGGCGCGTTGGCTGTTGTCTCGCGAAGATGAGTTATTCGTGAAATAGGAGCGAGGTGCAAGGTGAGCACGAAAATGAGACTCGGACGAAACCTGAGAATCGTCGTTGCGGCTGCGGTGCTCGCACTGGGTTCTTCTTCGAATGCCGTCGATACGCGGATTCGTCTGGCGACTCTGATCCCTTCTGGAACGTCCTATCACCACAGCTTGCAAGAGATGGGCGAGAAGTGGAAGAAGGCGTCGAATGGCTCGCTGGCGCTGACTATTTACGCCGACGGCACGATGGGAAGCGAAGATGAAATCGTGCGTCGGATGCGCATTGGGCAACTGCAGGCCGCGCTGCTCACCGTCGCCGGAATCTCGGACATTGATCCGGCAGTGGGTGCATTGCAGAAGATGCCACTGGTCTACCGGTCGTTGGACGAGGCGGCCTACGTGCGCAGCAAATTGGCGGAGGATCTGAATAAGCGCTTATCAGACAAGGGATTTGTCGTCCTCTTCTGGGCGGATGCCGGCTGGATCAGATTCTTTTCGAAAGATGCCGGATTGTTGCCGCAGGATTTCAAGAAGATGAAGATTTTTGTCACGGCCGGCGACGTTGTGGAATCGGAGTTGTACAAGTCGGCCGGATTTAATCCGGTGCTGCTGGAATTGTCGGATGCGTTGACCAGCTTGCAGACCGGTATGATCGACGCCATCCCGACGATCCCGCTGCACGCACTATCAAACCAGTTTTATCTGTCGACTCACCACATGCTGGAATTGAACTGGCTGCCCCTGGTGGGGGCTTTGATCATCACCAAGAGCAGTTGGGATGCGCTATCACCGGCGCAGCGCGCGGCCATGATGAAATCGGCGGAGGAATGCGGTCAGCAGTTCCAGGAACTCGGTCGCAAGGAAGCCGAGGAATCTGTGCAGGCCATGCAGAAGCGTGGGCTGCAGGTTCAACCCGTCAGCAAGGATGCGCAAGCGGAATGGGAGAAATTCTCGCAGAGCTTCTATCCGCAGGTTCGAGGAAAGATCGTGCCAGCCGACACGTTCGACAAAGCCATGCAGATCCTGCTCGAGTATCGCGGCTCATCCAAAGTTGTCGTCAAATGACCAGCGCCGCGATCGCTTCGACGGAATCTTTCGAACCCGAGCGCACGAATCTGTCGACGGGAAAGAATTGGCTGAGCACAGCGGAGAATGGCGTAGTCTCGCTGGCATTGTTTGCCATGCTACTGATCCCGCTGGCAGAGAGCTTTCTGCGGCGCACGTTCCACGTGGGGATTCCGGCTTCGACTACGATCGTGCAGCACATGGTGCTGGTGGTCGGAATGCTCGGAGGAGCGATCGCAGCACGCGAGGGCAGACTGCTGTCACTGTCGACTCTCGGAGAAACCGCGCTGCGTGGCCGTCTCAAGACGGTTGCGAGAATCTTCACGAGTGGAGTGTCGGCGGCGATTTCGGCGTTTCTGGGCCTCGCGTCATACCAGTTTGTCGAGAGCGAGCGCGAGGCAGGAACGATTCTGGCTTACGGCATTCCAGTGTGGGTGATCGAGTGGGTACTGCCCTTCGGATTTGCGGTGATCGCAATCCGGATTCTTCTGCACGCGTCGGAAAAGTGGGCGCCGCGCGGGCTGGCTGCAGTCTGCGCAGCGTTGCTGACAGGAGCAGTGATGGTGTGGCCGGCAGGTTCCCACCAATTTGTCTGGGCCGCGATGTTAATTCTTTTCATCGCTTCGGTATTGGGAATGCCGGCATTCGCAACGCTGGGCGGGGCAGCTTTGATTTTGTTCTGGGGCGCGGGCCAACCGATTGCGTCGATTCCGATCGCGCATTATGGGCTGGTGACTAATCCTTCTCTGCCGACGCTGCCGCTGTTTACGCTCGCAGGATATTTTCTCGCTGAGGGCGGAGCGCCGAACCGGCTGGTGCGAGTCTTCTACGCCCTGTTTGGACAATTTCGCGGAGGCCCGGCGATCGTGACGGTGCTGGTCTGCGCGTTGTTTACGTCTTTTACGGGAGCGTCGGGCGTGACGATTCTTGCGCTCGGGGGCTTGCTGATGCCGGTATTGACCGGCGCCAATTACTCTGAGAAGGATTCGCTCGGGCTGCTGACGGGGTCGGGTTCCCTGGGATTGCTGCTTCCTCCCTGCCTGCCTTTGATCGTATACGCAATCGTGGCGAGAGTTCCGATCGGGCAGATGTTTCTGGGCGGAATTATTCCCGCGATGGTGATGATGGCCGCGACGGCGATTTGGGGCATCCGGCGAGGAGCGGCCGGCAACACCGCGTTGCGGAAATTCGAGTGGCGAGAAGCCAGGGTCGCGCTATGGGAAGGGAAGTGGGAACTCGCCATGCCGATTGTGGCGTCGGTGGCGCTGTTCAGCGGACTGGCCACGCCGGTTGAGGCAGCTGCAGCCACGGCCTTCTACGCTTTTCTGATCGAAGCGGTGATCCATCGCGATCTGCATATTTTTCGGGATCTGCCGAGAGTGATGGCGGAGTGCGGATTACTGATCGGCGGTGTGCTGCTGATTCTCGGCGTATCGCTTGGGTTCACCAACTATCTGGTGGATGCCGAGGTTCCGGCCCGCGCGGTCGCATGGACCACGCAAACCATTCATTCTCCATTGCTGTTTCTGCTGCTGTTGAACGTGTTTCTGTTGGTGGTGGGCTGCCTGATGGAAATATATCCAGCAATTGTGATTGAGGTTCCGTTGCTGGTTCCTTTGGGAGCGGCGTATGGAATCGATCCAGTGCGGCTGGGAATTATTTTTCTGGCCAACATGGAGTTGGGTTATCTCACTCCGCCCGTGGGTCTGAATCTGCTGATGTCGTCGTACCGGTTCAAGAAGCCGGTGCCGGAGGTCCTGCGCTCGGTCCTGCCGGTGGTTTTGGTGTTGACCCTGGGAGTTCTACTCATCACTTACATTCCAGCGCTGACAACGGCGCTTCCGCGATGGTTCGGATATTGAACGAACAGGGGGAATTGCGGCGGGTTGTTTGAATGCTAAATCCAGTGAGGAGGGCGTGAAGTGCAAAAGACTGAACTCAACGGGAACGTTGATTCAGAGAGCAACCACGGAGGCTGCTCAAGGGCCCGACTTCGCTGGAGACTGGAGCCGCTTCGAAACCACGATGGCGTGCCTGCCGCAAGCTGCATCGTGAGTCGCTGAGTACGAGTACAAGGCCGACTAAATCCACTGCTGCCTCGTGTCTTTGTGGATCTGGACACCACAACCAAACAGCAAGGCCGGCATGGTTGGAAAGTCGATGCCCCTGTTCCGCCGGAGTTCCCGGCGGAACAAGGCATCCGTGACGTAGCGTTGCATCTACGCGCTTATTGAATGACAACCGTGCTTGCTATGGTTGCCGTCTCGGCTCCGTAAGTGACCGTGCCGGCAAGGGTCGCCGGGCCCGGGAAATTTGGTATCGTCTTGCCGTCAAATGCTTTGGCCCACTGAGTACCGGGTCCACAGGCCCAGCCTGAATCCGTTCCGGAATCAAGGGTCACGGTTTTATTGAATTGAATCTGTGTCAGCTTGAAAGAGGCCTTGCAGGTGCCAGTGAAATTCACGTCTTGCATCGCGACTATGTAGACGTAGGAGGCGCCATGAGTTAGCAGCGTGAGGGGCTGGGCGATATCGAGATTGAGGACACCGGATCCCGGCACTCCATCAATTGCAGGAACCTTTCCGTTAGAATCGATCGAACCGGCAGTAATGAACGTCGGTATTAATCCAGGAATATTTACTACTCTGAGAGAAGTGATGCTACCCGTGGCGTTTACTCCGAACGCGGCGAGCGTAGTCTCCGGCAGAAAGTCGGACAGCGTCAGCTTGGTGGGCAGAGCATTGCTCGTGAATGCTGGAGCATTGCCGCCTTGCAGGATGAATCCAGCGGAGGTTGCGATGCAGCACTCCGGGCTAAAGAAATAGTTGTCAATATCCGACACAGACAAATATTCATCGGTTCCAGCCGCCGAGAAGCTCTGGTTTCCATTTTTGTCATCCACGACCGCATTGAGCGTGAATTGGGTGTAATTGGAGTCTTGAGTGCCACTCTCGGAAGAAGGCGCCTGCGACGGGTTGTAGGAAACCACCATACTGTATTTATCGCCTACGGCGATTCCGGGCACCGTGCCGGCATTGGTAATGACACCTTCAATCGTGACCTGCGTGTTTTGGGCTGCTGCGGTTGCAACTGCAAGGGTCATGGTGATGGCGGTCATCAGAACCATGCTGGCCAGGCGGCGAGTCGAAAGACGATTCAATGTGTGAGCGAAGTGAAACTTCATGGCGATGCTCTCCTGAAAGATTGATTCGAAGAGGTCGAACGCTTCGCGCTTAACCCTCCGTCATCTCGTAAAGTGAAAACGGAGGGAGAAATGGCTCACGATTCCAAAGAAAGTTTTCGCGGGGGCAGAAAAAATTGAAACGGAACGCCTGTAAGTACCTTTTTATCAACAACTTGACTTAGCGACGAACGATCAGTATTATTTGCTGCATTGTTCGCCGCACCCGCGCGCCATGGCAGGTTTGATTGCCGTCCCTTCCTTCCGAAACAGTGAGTCGGCTCTTGCACCAGTGGCAAACTGGTGATGAAGAAACATTGCGCGCTGTTCTTCCGTTGGTTTACGACGAACTCCGCCGGCTGGCTCGCCACTACATGCGCCAGGAACGTCCAGGCCATACCTTGCAGAGCACCGCACTGGTGCATGAGGCTTACCTGCGCCTCGAAAAACAAGGCGCAGCCGAGTTCAAGAATCGCGCCCACTTTGTGGCCATCTGCGCGCAGTTGATGCGGCAAATTCTGGTGGAGCATGCGCGCAGCCACAACGCCGCCAAGCGGGATGGAGGCCTCAGACTGACGCTGGACGACGCCATCCCTTTTAAGAGTCGAGATTTGGACCTCGTGGCTCTCGACGATGCCCTGACCGAGCTTGCCCGTTTGGACCCGCAGCAGTGCCGCATCGTGGAGTTGAGATTCTTTGGCGGCCTGTCTATCGAAGAGACTGCGGATGCTCTCGGCCTTTCTCCGGCTACGGTCAAGCGGCACTGGACGACGGCCAAGCTGTGGTTGCACCACCAGATGGCCAAGGCCGTGGACGCATGACGCCGGAGCGCTGGCAGCAGATTCGCGAAGTGCTGGAGCAAGTGCTGGACCTAGCGCCGGTAAAGCGCTCCGCTTTTCTTGAACAGGCCTGTTCAGCGGATCCATCGCTGCGGCAAGAAGTTGAAACGTTGCTGGCTTCGAGCGACCAGGTGCGGTCGAGATTTCTGCAATCCTCTATGCTGCGCCTTACGCTCGCCCCGGGAACCATGCTGGGCGAGTACGAAGTGAAGTCGCTGATGGGTGCGGGCGGCATGGGCGAGGTTTATCGCGCCCACGATGCACGGCTGAAGCGCGACGTTGCGATCAAGATCCTGCCGTCTTCGTTCTCCGCTGATCCCGAGCGATTGCGGCGCTTCGAACAGGAGGCGCGCGCGGCGGCGGCGCTGAACCATCCCAATATTCTTGCGGTTTTCCAGATGGGTGCCTATGACGGAGCACCGTATCTGGTTTCCGAGTTGCTCGATGGAGAGACGCTGCGCGAGCAGATCAAGCGTGGACAGCTTTCCGCTCGCAAGACGATCGATTACGGAGTGCAGATCGGGCACGGGCTGGCTGCTGCGCATGAGAAAGGCATCGTCCACCGCGACCTGAAGCCGGAGAACCTGTTGGTCACCAAAGACGGACGGGTGAAGATTCTGGATTTCGGGCTGGCGAAGCTCACGCAACCGCAATCCCTTTCCAACAATGAGGTGCCGAGACCAATAGGAGAGACCGAACCGGGCGTCGTCATGGGCACGGTGGAATATATGTCGCCGGAGCAGGTGCGCCGACAATCGGTCGACTGTCGGACGGATATTTTTGCATTCGGCGCAATTCTGTATGAGATGCTGGCAGGAAAGCGAGCCTTTGAGAAGCCGACCTCGCCGGAGACCATGACGGCAATTCTGAACGACGATCCACCCGGAATCTCGCAGATCACCAGGAACATTCCACCGGCTCTGCAGCGTGTGGTTCGTCGCTGTCTGGAGAAAAATCCGGAGCAGCGTTTTCAATCGGCCTCGGATTTGGCGTTCGCGCTGGATGCACTGTCGGATAGCACCGGCATTGCGGACGTCTCCGGAAGAGACGTGCGTGGTTCCGTATCGTCTCGGACGACGCGAGCCTTGAAATTTACGGCGGGAGTCGCCGTTTTTGTGCTCTTAACAGCGGCGGCACTGTATTTCGTCCGCAGGATGACTTCAAAGAAAGTTTTGAATGCCAAGGTCGTGCACAAGCAATTTACTTTTGTCGGAAATGCGTATTGGCCTGCAATTTCGCCGGACGGTTTGTATGTCGCGTACGCAACGTATAACCCTGGCGGCGACCAAAGACTGGTAGTGGAGGCTACGGATGGCGCCAAAGTTGAACTGGCGCAGGGCAAACACATCGGAATTGTGAAATGGTCGCCCGACGGCACAGAGCTGCTGTTCGTGATGTTCAAATCTGCGCAAAGCAAAACCCAATCTCCAGCGATAAATTCCGGTAACTTTGTGGTTTCGCGCCTTGGCGGACTTGCTCGCCCGATGGACAAGGGCGCAATGGCCTGCTGGCTTACGCCCGATGGATCCCAGATAGTTTCGGGGGGCGATTCTGAAGCGAGTGGCGTCAGAGGGGTCAGAATCATAAACAGGCTTAATGGTGAGGTGAAGGAAGTTCCCCAGGCTGAATATGAGTGGCTGTTTGACATCGACTGCTCTCCGCGCACGGGAATGATCCTGGCAGTGACGCAGACAGGCGAGAAATACCAAATTCGTACCTTCCGACCGGATGGCAGCGGAGAGCGCACGCTAGTCGAAGAAAGCGAGGAGATCCCTTCGGCCCGCTGGTCGCCATCGGGCGACTCGATCTACTACATGCACGCCAACGGAAGTACGAAGGCGCTCTACAGGGTTTCCGTTGCTTCTAATAGTAAAGATGCGCAGCCCACGGTTCTGGCCGACGGACTCCAGGCGGGAAACATTTTTTCCATCTCCGCTGACGGCTCTCGGCTGGCCTATACCAGAGAAGAAGATTATTCGAATCTGTGGCGAGTTGTGATTCCCCCCGATGTGAAGAAAGCGAAGACGGAAATTACCCGCTTTACTTCCGGCACCTCGTTCTACGGCGAGCCTAGTTTCTCGCCCGATGGAGAGTGGCTCTGTTACGATCACGGTCCGAACCGATTCGAAACACATCTTTTCAAAATGGCGGTTGCGGACGGCAGAACTACCCAGCTCACATTTCTCGCGCACGAATCAATCGACAGTCCCGCCTGGTCACCGGATGGCCAGAGCATCGCCTTTTTCAACGAACAAGATGGGAAGGATCAGCTATGGATGGTTAGTGCCAACGGCGGCACGGCCCATCTTTTGAAAAACAATATCACGGGCACGAACAAGATTCTTGCCTGGTGGCCCAGTCCCGACATCGTATACGAACAAGATGGCCTTCGAAACCTCCTGCGTCTCGACACCGCGAACCAGGCGGAAAAACCAATCATTCAGCAGAACCAATCCTTGGGGTGGGTACCCGAAAAGCCAAGGTTCTCTCCGGACGGCAAAAAGTTGGCCATATCCTGGAATCGAGGAAACGAAGCCGGTCTCTGGATCATTTCGCTGGAGCCGTATTCGGAGACGCCTTTGCGAGCGGACATCAACGTTCATCCACTGGGGTGGTCTCCGGATGGAAAGTACGTATATGCGCTTTCGACACTCACGACAGCCGGTGTGGGACGCGAGATAATCCAGGTACAAGTAGCCGCCCCGCACACAATTACTCCAATCGCAGTTCTGCCCGGCGATGTTTTCGATGCGAATGCCGGCAGCGTGAGTCCGGACGGACGTGAAATATTCGTCAGCATTGACGACTTGAGGTCCGACATATGGACCATGGAAAACTTTCCGCAATAGAACAGTGAGCCAAAGGGAATGGATCATAGCCTGCCGAAAACCCGGTCAGCGAGTCCGCCAATGTCAACGACTGCAATTGCCTGTGACTGTTGAAAAAACTCAATCTCTCCGACATCCCCGGAATTCCGGCTGTTTTGGAATGGTGTTTATTCCGTGAAATACCTTCCGAACGGCCCGTCATCCAGACACAATGGGGCAAAAACTCTTACAAACAAGCTCAGATCGTAGTAGTCGGTTCACTACGGGAAAAACACTAAGGCTTGTCCATTTAATCGCGGCAATCGCGCAATAGCCCCCAGGCATTTGCCGCTGGCTAAGTCAAAGCCAACAACCTCGTCGCGGGCGACGCAGTAGAGGAGCCCATCGGGAGTAAAGCGCAAACCGCGCGGTTTGCGGAACTCGGCTTTTCCATCCGGAGAGAAAACTCGGACGAGGTGTCCATCCATCGCATCATATTCCCGAACGCTTGTTACCGCGTCCACTGCTCCGAATGGATGCTCGCTAGAGACGAGGATATTGCCGTTGGGCGCGATTGCAAGATCGAGGGGGCTCAGTTCGGGATCTGCGACCAGCCGAGAGGGCTTGATAGGTGTGGCTGGAGTGAAGGCCAATATGGTGTTATCGCCTTGGCCGTTGGGCCCGATTCCTGAGGCGAGGAACAGTCGGCCATCTTGACCAAAAGCGAATCCTCGGGGGA
>Ga0210395_10002276_pt1 | contig 14953 bp, 12 predicted proteins | sample IncBWH4OmetaG_FD_150861 | JGI IMG/M metagenome (GOLD analysis project Ga0210395, IMG submission 150861) | Forest soil microbial communities from Barre Woods Harvard Forest LTER site, Petersham, Massachusetts, United States - Inc-BW-H-4-O ... | reverse complement strand
CGTTCTGGAAATCGGTCCGCCCGGTGCCGCGGATCAAGAGCGTGTCGCCGGTGAACACGCGATCGGCCCACAGGAACGAATAGGAATCGTCGGTGTGGCCGGGCGTGTAGAGCACGTCGAGGCGCAGCCCTTCGATCTCGATGCGATCGCCCTCGGCCACCCGCATGGAGACGACGTCGGCGTGGGTATGCTCGCCCATCACCGTGATGCAATGGGTCCGGTCGCGCAACGCGCCGAGCCCGGTGACATGGTCGGCGTGAAGGTGTGTGTCCACGGCCTTGACCAGCTTGAGGTCGAGCTCGCGGACGAGCTGCAAATAGCGGTCGACGCGCTCCAGCACCGGATCGATGATCAAAGCCTCGCCGCCGTGGCGGCTGGCGATGAGATAGGTATAGGTGCCAGACGTAGCGTCGAACAGCTGGCGAAAGATCATGGGCGACTCCCGATCCGCATCTAGCATTCTATGCTAAGATCAGGACGTGCGCGAGGCGGCGGATATGCAGAAGACCAGTCTCGACGAAAGATTTTCCTCGTTCGACGACCATTGGCGACTGCCGGGGCAGGGTTTCCGCCGATATGATTGAACGTGCCAACCCGGCCAACCGCGGCTACGCGATCTGCACGTCGGGACGCAGCGGCAGCAATCTCTTGTGCCAGTACTTGTCGAGCACCGGGATGCTCGGCAACCCGCTGGAATATTTCAACGGCAGCGGCCGGCGACTACTCGGATACCCCGAATATCCCGATGACCCATCGAAGCAAATCGATTGGATTCTGACCGAAGGCGCGACGCCGAACGGCATTTATGGGCTGAAGATTTTTCCGGCGCAGGTCGAGCAGATCGAAAAGTCGATTCGCTGGACCGAATTGTTGCCGGACTTGAAGTTCGTTCTGCTCAAGCGGCGCGATATTCTCGGACAAGCGCTTTCCGCCGTTCGTGCCCTGCAAACCGAGCAATGGCGGGCGTCCATGCCGGCGCAAGGTCCCGCTCTGTATGACGGCGCGCAAATTTATGAACGGCTCCAAATCGCGGCGCGCGATTATGCGCGGTGGGATATTTTCTTTGCGCGCAGAGCCGTCGCGGCGACCGTCATTGTCTACGAGGATTTGCTGGCCGATCCGCAATCGGCGGTGGACCAGGTCGCGGATTTCTTTGGTCTGCGCGGGCAGGCGCGCGCGGCAGGCGAGCGCATCGATCTAAAAAGTCAACGCGACGCAATAACGGAAGAGTGGCGGGCGCGGTTTCTCGACGAATACCGCGACCGCAATGAACTCGACTTACTTTGAAGGCGATGTCCTTCAAACCGAAAGATTGCGGTAGCCGGCATAATCGGTTTTGACGACCTGCGCCGGGTTGCCGGCGACCAGACAATGGTCGGCCACGGCTTCGCGCACCACGGCGCCGGCGCTGATCACGGCGTTACGGCCGATTTCGACCGCCGGCAGAACGACCGCGCCGGCGCCGACCACCGCGCCGCGGCCGATGCGCACCGATCCGGCGACGGTGGCACCAGGTCCAATCGAAACGAAATCGGCGATCTCGGCGTGATGGCCGATGCTGGCGCTGCGATTGATGAAGGCGAACGCGCCGATAGCCGTTGCGCCGCCGACCACCACCCCGGCGTTGATATAGGTTCCTTCGCCGAGGCGCGTGGAGCGGGCCACGGTGGCTGTCGGATCGACGATGGTGGTCGGGTTGCGAAATCCGCGCGTACCGGCGTCGTGAAATGCCGCCAGGCGGTGGCCCGGCGTGAAGATCGCAATGAGATACGGCGACGACGCGATCTCGGGCGTGATGTCGCTCGCGGCGATCACCAGTTCGCGCGCCAGCGCGTAGTCCGTGCCCTCGACGTTGCGCACGATGGCACGAATAGCCACGCCGAGCCGAGCACAAGTTTCCTCGACCTCGACAATCATCGACGCGGTGCTGCCGAACAGGACGATCGCCACCGGATGTTTCCTCAAGGGTCAGGGCATCACCGCACGGGGTGCTACCGATAATGCTCCAGTTGGCGTTCGACGCGCGCCATATCTTCGCCGCTGATGACTATTTCGTCACGCGGTTCCGCGTCGAGCACCTGCCGGCGCCATATATAACGCCGATTGTCGGCGGCCGAGCGGTGAACGACGTCGCCTTCCGCCGGCTCCTGCCTGCCTGGCGCGGGCGCGGGTTGGATCGGCGGCAGCGCGTCACCGAGCAAGAGCTGGACGGCATGATTGATCGTGCCGGTATCCACTTCGCGTCCCAAATATGCAGCGTAGGACAAATCGAGAAGTTGCTCCAGCGGCACGCCCGGCGGCGTCGCGATGCCGTTGCGGCGAATGAAGGAGGCGATGCCGTCGCGGAACAAAACATAATTGCCGAAGAACTCCCGGGCGTCGCGCAGAAAGAAGAAGAAGGGATGGCTCTGGTGAATGGCCGCGTGTGACTTGACCGGTCCACGCAGCGCATAGACGGAGCGCAGCCGCGCGACCTTGCCTTGCAGGATCGCGGTGCTCATGGCCGTGAGCTCGCGAAAAGCCACCACTTGCATGGCGCAGGCCGCCGTCACCGCCGTACGGAAAATGCCGGTGCGAAAGACGCCCCAATAGAACGATTGGTAGCGCCGTAACAGGTTGTAGAGGCGCCACAGCGGCTCTTCGTCGGCGATCGAAGGGGTGAAGCCGATCATCTGATGCATGTCGATGGTGTCGACATGGGGACTGAAATGGGGATTAAAGCCGACGAAATAGCCGTGAGCGACGACGAAGTCCGGATGGCCCTCCAGGAAGGCAATGGCATCGGCCATCGCCTGCGGCAGCACGATATCGTCGTCCGGGATCAGGACGACGTAAGGCGTTGCAACGTCCGCCACGGCAGCCGCGAGCTTGTCCGCCATCCGGTACTCGGGCCCGAAATGCCGGAACTCGGCAATGCCCGAAGCGGCGCGGCGCACCGCTTCGGAATGTGCCGGCTCGCTCGCATCCAGCACGATGATCCGGTGAGCAAATTCGTTGCCGTGCAGAAAGCGCAGCTGCCGCGCGCATTCGTCCGGCCGGTTCCTGGTCGGGAGGAGAGCCGTCAGCATCGGGTTGGCAAAAGGACCGTCACATCACGCCGCCGCGCGGACCACGGCCGATTGCAACGCAGCGACGACTTCATCCATCTCCGCGTCGGACAGATTGGTATGAAACGGCAAGGCCAGGATCGATGCCGCGACCCGCTCGGCGACCGGAAAATCGCCCGGCCGGAAGCCGAAGCGCTCGCGGTAATAGGGCTCGAGATGGATCGGCGTGAAGTAGACGCGGGACGGAATACCGCGGGCCTCGAGCTGCTCGATCACCCGGTCGCGGTCGATGCGCGGATCGAGATGAATGACGAAAACGAACCAGCTCATGCGCGTCGTCGATGCCAGCGTGCGTTTGATCGTAACGCCCGGCACATGGCGCAGCATGTCGCCGTATCGGGCGGCAACGGCTTGCCGTTGCGCGAGCAGGCGATCGAGCCGCTTGAGCTGCGCCACGCCAAGCGCCGCGCTCATCTCGTCGAGGCGGTAATTGTAGCCGAGGCGGTCGCTGGAATATCCCGTGCCGCCGTCGCCGCGGCCTTGATTGCGCAGGCTTTGCATGAGCTCGGCCCAGCGCGGGTCGTCGGTGGTGACGACCGCGCCTTCGCCGAGCGTCATCGCCTTGTTCGGGTAAAACGAGAACACCGCCGCCTTGCCGAAGGTGCCGACCTTGCGCCCTTTGTATTCGGCGCCGACGGCCTCGCAGGCATCCTCGATCAGCACCAGGTCGCGGGCGCGGCAAACCGCTTGCAACTCGTCCATGGCGCAAGGCTGGCCGAAGACGTGAACCGGCAGCATGGCGCGGGTTCGTCCGGTGACCGCGCGCGCGACCTGCGCCGGATCGAGATTAAGCGATGCCTCGTCGATGTCGACGAACACCGGTGTCGCCCTTTCATAGAGAATGCAATTGGCCGAGGCGATGAAGCTGAACGGCGTGGTGATGACTTCGTCGCCCTCGGCAATGCCGGCAGCGCATATGCACAGATGCAGGCCCGACGTCCCATTGGTGACGGCCACGGCGTGTTTGGTGCCGATGTAATCGGCAAAGCCGCGTTCCAGCTCTTTGATGAATGGGCCGATGCTCAGCCGGTTGCTGCGCAGCACGCGCGCCACCAGCTCGACGTCGTCGGCCTGGATGTCGGGTGACGAGAGCGGGATGCGATGGGGTGGTGCGGATTTCATCGAATTGCTGCACAACGGTCGTAGTTGAAGCGGACGGACGCAGTGTAGAGGGCTTTGGCGGTTCCGCCAACGAAGGCGAATTCTTCCGGTCTGGAAGGGCGCCTGCGCCGACGAGGAAGCCTGCATTCTGTTTCTGTGCTTTGAGCCGGCGGATACGGTAAATACCGGCAATATGGGCAGTTCCACGTACACGGCCCCGACGGGCATTGCCGTCTAGGCCGTGTATCCAAAAATCGAGGTCGATGGCCGGTCGTTGCCAAATCTCGCAATAATAAAATACCGAACCCTGCCGATCCGACTCAGAGATTCAATCGCAACAGATCATCTCTGTTTGACCTACCTACTGCAGCCTTCGAAATCATTTCTTCGAGTTTAGCTGATCTGAGCACTTCAATAATGTGAGCAATCACATCCCTCTCCGGACAGCCGGTCTCCTCGAGCATCCGCTGTTGTTGCGGTGACGCGTCGCCGACAAAATGCCCGGGGCAGGCGCCGAAATACCGGCAACCTCCGCAATGTTCATGCATCAGCCGTCGCGAACGCTCGACACTTTGGTTCCGTGCTTTCGATTTCAAAAGTTCGGCGAAGCTATCCCTTATGAGATTACCGTATCTGAATTCTTCGCCAGATATCTCTCCATCACCCCAGACGCCGCCATCGACGCCCACCACGAACACCGATTCATCCGGTTCCTTGTCGTAATGATATTCCCGATGACCCGCCATGTAATTGATTGCATAATTGAGGCATTGATCAAGAGGAGCGACTGTCGTTGCCTGCGGCGACGCGATCCATTCATCGAACACGGCGTTATACGATGCAACGATCTCCGAGCCGGTGAGCGCATGCTCCGTGGTCTGCCCTTCGAATGCGCTCTGATAAAATGGCAAAAGCCGAAACCGAATGTTGATTTTGTCGAAAAATTCGAAAATGTTTCTTACATGAGGCAACGTTTTGCGTACCAAAACCGTGATCGCGCTAAAATCGATTTTGTTGTCGATCAATTTCTGCATATTGGCGAGGACGAGCGCTGTTTTTGTTCGGCCGCGTATATCAATCCTCTGGTCCCCGTAGGGGTCGATGGATATGCCGAGTTCGGTAAAGAACGTCTTTGATTTCAGAAACTCGATGTGACGTTCCGTCAGGATCGTCAGATTGGTCTGAACGTCGTTTGTAATGTTGATCTTATCTTCAAAAATATCGTGTTGCCACTCGCCGACTTCGGCGTAGAAATTCAGTGGAATTAAAAAAGGCTCGCCCCCGTGCCAGGCGAAATTAACGGTATCGATGCGGTTCTCCATCGCAAAATTCGATATGTTGCGAAATGCGCCGCGAATGGTCTCGGGCGACATGCGCCGGCGAAACGCCAGTTCATTGTACTCGTAGCAGTACGAGCACCGAAGATTGCAATACTTTGATGTTTTGAAAACAAATTGCAGATTGGAGCTGACCAACGGAGTGTGCCCGATTTGGCGGTTCGCCCGCCGCGCAGTGTGACTATCGATCACTTCACAATCAGGTCGGACGGCTTTTTGAACGGTGTCACCTGGCTGCTGCGCGGGCTAAGTGGGGTCACTTGGCTGCCGCGCCTTATAAGTGGCGTCACTTGGCTGCGCCCCCGCACCGGCGTCACCTGGCTGCGCGCTTCGTGGATCGTACTCTGCGCGGCCCCGATACCTTCGGCCTCCGATTTTATTTTTTCGAGCGCTGCAGGAGAAACGGAGACCGGTACGCCTACCGGCGACGGAGACGTAGCAAACGATTCATTCTCGGGCGCCAACGCTCCATCCGTCGCGGCGGAAACCGTTGCCTCGGAGGCTACCGGAGCTGACGCAAAAAAAGCTGTCAGCACACCTACGGTCAGGCGTCTGCCTTTCGACGATTGCCTCATGGGTGCCTCTCAATTTTCCAAGATTTGTCGATGCGAGCCATCGAATAAGAGACTAAACATTCTTGAGCTGCAACGCAAGGTAGCGCGTCCGAAGCCCGCGCACTTATGACTTCACGCCCCAGCCACTCGCCCCCTGCTACTCCTCGTAAATCATCTTGCGCGTCATGCCGCCGTCGACGGTGAAATTGGCGCCGGTGACGAAGCCCGAGCGTTTGGCGTCGAGCAGCCAGGCAACGATCTCGGCGATATCCTGCGGCTTGCCGACTCGGCCCACGGGATGTTGCGCGTGATCCTTGTGGCGCAGCGCGCCGTAGCTCTTGGTCGCGATCCAGCCAGGGCTGACGCAATTGACGCGCACGTCCGGCCCGAGGCTGATGGCGAGCGCGTGGGTGAGTGCCACCAGCCCGCCTTTCGAGGCTGAATATGATTCCGTGTTCGCCTCCGACATCAGCGCCCGGGTCGAGGCGATGAGGACCATCGCGCCGCGCGCCTTGCGCAAAAACCGCTCGGCGGCGCGCGCCAACAGGAATGCCGCGGTGAGATTGGTGTCGATGACGCGATGCCATTCGGCAAGCGTCAGCCGGCGCAGCGGCTTGCGGATCATGATGCCGGCGTTCGAGACCACGGCATCGAGCCGGCCGAAGGTTTCGACGAGCATCTTCACTGCGCGGGAAATGGCCTCTTCCTCGCGGACATCGCCTTCGACCAAAATAACGTTACGATCGCGCGGCGAAAAGGCGCGCTTCAATCCGCTGCCTGGCATGTCCATGATGCCGACGCGCCAGCCGGACGCGAGCAGGTGTTGCGCGATGGCGCGGCCGATGCCGTTGGCCCCGCCGGTCACGAGCGCGACGGGCTTTGCATTCGCCATGCCGGTCGTTCCGAAAGCTATTCGCGCTCGACGGGAGTGTCGGGCCGCGAGCCCCATTCCGTCCACGAGCCGTCGTAAAGGCCTTTGGCGGTGGTGCCGATCGATTCCAGCGCGAATGTCAGGATCGCAGCCGTCATGCCGGAGCCGCACGAGGTGATGATCGGCTTGCCAAGATCGACGCCGGCATCGGTGAAGGTTTTGGCGATGCGCTCGCGCGACACCAGCGTGCCGTTCTCGACCAACAGGTCGAATGGCACATTGAACGCACGCGGCATATGGCCGGAACGCAGTCCAGCACGCGGCTCGGGCGCTTGGCCTTTGAACCGCGCCGCGGAACGGGCATCGACGATCTGCACGCCGTCGTCGTTGACCGCCATCCGCATGTCGCCCAACATCGCCACGGCGCCGACATTCATCTGCGCATTGAATTGACGCGGCGGCCGTTTGCCGTCGCCGGTCTCCAGCGGCCGGTTCTCGGCTTTCCATTTCGGCAAGCCGCCGTCGAGGATGTAGACGTTCTTGGCGCCGAAGACGCGGAACGTCCACCACACCCGCGCCGCCGAATAGAGACCGAGACTGTCGTAGACCACGATCGTGTCGGTATCGCCGATGCCCAGCAGGCCTGCGGCCTCGCCGAAATGTTTGGGGCCCGGCAGCATATGCGGCAGCTCGGTCGAATGATCGCTGACCGCGTCGATGTCGAAGAACACCGCGCCGGGAATGTGGCCCGAGCGATGCTCGGCAAGCACGTCGCGCTTCTGCATCACCGTGGGATAGGAAGCATCGACCACGACGACGTCGCGATCGCGCAAATGCTCGGCGAGCCATTCGGTCGATTTGAGCCAGCGGCTCGGCGGCGATGGGGCAGGGTCCGGCTCGGTTCGCAGCATTTTTGGTCTCGATTCGATGGATAACGCCGGCGCACCGGCGAAGTTCATTCGTAAGGGATTTTGATGTCCGGTTTGCGCTCGAGCCAGGCCGGCACCGGCAGCTTCTTCTCGCGCAAAAAATCCGGATTGAACAGTTTTGATTGGTAACGCGTGCCGTAGTCGGCGAGGATCGTCACGATGGTGTGGCCCGGGCCGAGCTCCTTGGCGAGGCGGACGGCGCCGGCGATGTTGATGCCGGACGAGCCGCCGAGGCAGAGCCCCTCGTGCTCGAGCAGATCGAAGATGATCGACACCGCCTCGGCGTCGGGGATTTGGTAGGCGAGGTCGATCGGCGCATCTTCCAAATTCTTGGTGATGCGGCCTTGGCCGATGCCTTCGGTGATCGAGGAGCCTTCTGATTTGAGCTTTCCGGTCGTGTAATAGCTGTAGAGCGCCGCGCCCATCGGATCGGCCAGCGCGATGCGCACGGCATTGCTGCGCGCTTTGAGCGCCATCGCCACGCCGGCGAGCGTGCCGCCGGTGCCGACGGCGCAGACGAAGCCGTCGACCTTGCCATCGGTCTGCCGCCAGATTTCAGGGCCCGTGGTTTCGACGTGGCCCTGGCGATTGGCGACGTTGTCGAATTGATTGGCCCAGATCGCGCCGTTCTTTTCGGTCTTGGCCAATTGCGCGGCGAGCCGGCCGGAGACTTTGACGTAATTGTTGGGATTGGAATAGGGCACGGCCGGCACTTCGATCAATTCGGCGCCGCACAGCCGCAGCGTGTCCTTCTTCTCCTGGCTCTGGGTTTCCGGGATCACGATCACGCTGCGAAAACCCATGGCATTGCCGACCAGAGCGAGGCCGATGCCGGTATTGCCGGCGGTGCCTTCGACGATGACGCCGCCCGGCCGCAGCTCGCCCTTCTTCACCGCGTCCTCGATAATGAACAGCGCGGCGCGGTCCTTGACCGACTGGCCCGGATTCATGAATTCGGCCTTGCCCAAAATGGCACAGCCGGTAGCCGCCGACACGCGCTCGAGCTTGATCAGCGGCGTGTTGCCGATCGCCTCGATAATCCCGTTACGAACCTGCATTTGCGCCACTTTCGAAGCCGCGCGACCCTAAATGACCAAGTGTTCGGAAACAAGGCGGGAACAATGCCGCGGTTTAACGAAAGCTTGTCGAAACCATACCGCCGCATGGCGGATGCGGGGACGGGAGAATTCACCGATTCTTTGCGGCCGTGGCGCTATGCCAAAAGGCTAACGGGGTTATCAGCACTCGTTTGCCCGGACCCGGCAAAGTCGGTTGAACGCGATGAATCTCGACGTCAATACCTTGTTCCTCGTCACCATCTATGTGGAAGCGATCCTCGGATTGCTGCTGCTGTTCGCCTGGGTGCAGAACACCGCGATCTATGCGGTGGCGTGGTGGGGCTTTGCCGACCTGCTGCGTGCCGCTTCCGTCATGCTGTTCGGCATGTACGGGTCGGTCTCCGATCTGATCTCGATCGATCTTGCGAACGCGATCCTGTTCACCGCTTTCGCGGTGACCTGGACCGGCGCGCGGGTGTTCGATCATCGCAAGCCGAATTGGATCCTGCTGTTTGGCGGCGCCGCCCTTTGGCTGGTGCTGTGCCGCGTCCCGGCGATCGAAGGCTCCTGGGACCTGCGTATGCTGTTCTCCTCGGGCATTATCACCGCTTACACCTGGGCGACGGCCTACGAATTCTGGCGCGGCCGCAGCGAGCCGTTGGTGTCGCGCTGGCCGGCGATCTTCATGTTTTTCGCCCACGGCGCGCTCTATCTGTTACGCACGCCGTTCGGCGCCATGCTGGCGCCGGTGAACAACCAGGTGTTCGCTAGCGTCTGGGTCACCGTGCTCAGCTTCGAGGCGTTGCTGTTCACCATCGCCATCGCCTTCATCCTCTTGGCCATGGCAAAAGAGCGCACCGAGTACCGTCACAAGACGGACTCGCTGATCGATCCGCTGACCGGCATCGCCAACCGCCGTGCCTTCCTGCAGGACGCCGAAGCGCAGCTCAAGCGCCAGGCGACCGAACCGCGGCCGATGGCGGTGCTGCTGCTCGACCTCGACAATTTCAAAGGGGTCAACGACCGCTTCGGCCACGCCATCGGCGACTGCGTGTTGCAAAAGTTTGCCGAAGTCGGCTCCGGCTGCATGCGCCGTTTCGACATTTTCGGCCGGCTCGGCGGCGAGGAATTCGCGGCGCTATTGGTCGACACCTCGCGCGAGCGCGCGCTCGCCGTCGCCGAGCAGATCCGCGCCTCGTTCGTCGAGGTGACCGGCATGGTCGAGGGCAAGCTGGTGGCCGCCACGGTGAGCATCGGCGTCGTCATCAGCTATGACGCGGTGCTCGATCTCTCGGCGCTGTTGGCGCAGGCCGACCACGCGCTCTATCGCGCCAAGGACAATGGCAGGAACCGCATCGAGATCGCCTCGATCGAGCTGATCCTCGACCGGGTCAAGCGCGCCAGCGCCGCCGCCGACCGCGCGGCCAGCGCCAAAGCGGCGGCGAAGTCCGCGGCGTCCGCGGCGTAATCGTTAGCGTAACTCGCCGAAGTTCATTTCACTTCCGCCGGCGTCGACGTCCCCGGACCTTCGCCGACGATAAGCAGGACCGCGTCCTCTTCCTTGGCGCCGTCGAAATGCACCTGCTGCCCGTAATGGGTGACGAAGGTGCCGGCCGGCATGGGGACGGTACCGTCGGGATCGAATTTTGTTCCGGTGCCGACCCACCACGTGCCCTTGAGCACGGTGATGAAGCGGTCGTGCGGATGAAAATGTGGGTGGCTGAAATGATGGCCGGCAAGCCACTTCACCATCTGCACGTAGAGCCCTTCCTTTGACGGGTCGCCGACCAGCGTCGCATTCTGCGCGCCGGCCGGGCTCGGCTCCGACCATTTGATCTGATCGGGCAATTTGAAAGCGACTGCGGCTGGATTTAGCTCGGCCGCGCGCGCAAGCTCAGGCGACAAGAAAGGCGCGACCGCCGGCAACAAAGCCAGCGAACGCCGCGTGAATGTGATCATGAATTCCTCCTCGCGCGCTTCTTGCGTTTGAGCGCGTGCCGCCAAGGCTAGCGCGTCGCGCCGGTTGTGGCGAGATGGGATACCGCCCATCTGGCAGTCGCTCTGCGAGGCCGCGCGCGCATTGCGCGGCGCGCGCGGTGCTGTATTAGCTTGCCGCAACAAACCTCCCAAGGAGCACAGATGAAGCGCAGTACCGACCGCATCCTGACCACCCATGTCGGCAGCCTGATCCGGCCCGCCGCGCTGCAGGAGTTTTTGCGCGCCAAGCAGGCCGGCAAGTCCTACGACACGGCCGCTTATGACAAGTGCCTGACGGCTTCGGTCGCGGAGGTGGTGCGCGAGCAGGCCGAGGTCGGTATCGACGTCATCAGCGACGGCGAGTTCGGCAAATCGATCAGCTGGTCGCAATACGTGCTCGAACGGCTCAGCGGCTTTGAACGGCGGCCGATCAAGGCGGGCGGCAATCCATTTACCCGCGGCGTCGACCGCGAGCAATTCGCCGAATTTTACGCCGAGCTCGATGCCCGCGAAGGCGTCGCCACCACCGTCGAGGCGGTGTGCGTCGGGCCGATCGCCTATACCGGCCAGGCGGAGCTGCAACGCGACATCGATAATTTCAAAGCAGCCCTCAAGGGCGTCAACGTGGTCGAGGCGTTTCTGCCGGTGGCGGCGCCGGCCAGCGTCATCCCCGACCGCAAGAACGAATACTACAAAAGCGAAGAGGAACTGATCCGCGCCATCGGCGCCGCGATGCGCACCGAATACCGCATGATCATCGATGCGGGTTTCGTGCTGCAGCTCGACGATGCGCGCGCCGCCGTCACCTATGACCGCATGGTGCCGCCGGGCAGCTTTGACGATTACCGCAAATGGCTGCGGCTGCAGGTCGAGGTGCTCAACGAGGCGATCAAAGGTTTGCCGGCGGACCGCATCCGCTATCACGTTTGTTGGGGGAGTTGGCCCGGCCCGCACACCACCGACGTGGCGCTCAAGGACATCGTCGATCTCATCCTTGGCATGAATGTCGGCGCCTTCGTCATCGAAGGCGCCAATCCGCGCCACGAGCACGAATGGCGGGTCTGGGAAAGCGCAAAACTGCCTGCAGGCAAGGTGCTCATCCCAGGCGTCATCAGCCACGCCACCAATGTGGTCGAGCATCCGGAACTGGTCGCCGAGCGCATCGTGCGACTGGCTAAGCTGGTCGGGCGCGAAAATGTGCTGGCCGGCACCGATTGCGGTTTCGCGCAGGGGCCGTTCCACCGCCGGGTGCATCCCAGCATCATGTGGGCGAAGCTTGGGGCGCTGGTCGAAGGCGCTCGGATCGCCAGCGGGGAGTTGTGGCGGAAAGCGGCGTAGCCTCGGCTACTCCGCCGCCACCGCGTGCACCGGCTCTTCGGCCGCCTCGACCGGGCCGCGCCTCTCGCCGAACAGCCAGGTCTGCAGCCGGTCGAGATAGAGATAGACCACCGGCGTGGTGTAGAGCGTCAGCACTTGGCTCAGCGCCAGGCCGCCGACCATGGCGTAGCCGAGCGGCTGGCGCATTTCCGAGCCGGCGCCGTTGCCGACGGCGAGCGGGATGCCGGCGAGCATGGCGGCGCACGTGGTCATCAGGATCGGGCGGAAGCGCAACAGGCAGGCCTCGCGGATCGCGTCATGCGGCGCCGCGTGCCGGTCGCGCTCGGCGGAAATGGCAAAGTCGACCAGCATGATGCCGTTCTTCTTGACGATGCCGATGAGGAGAATGATGCCGATGATGCCGATCACCGACAGATCCATGTGGCCGAGGCTCAGTGCCAACAGCGCGCCGATGCCCGCCGACGGCAGGGTCGAGAGAATCGTCAAGGGGTGGATGAAGCTCTCATAGAGGATGCCGAGGATGATGTAGACGACGATGAGGGCGGCGGCGATCAGCGCCGGCTCGCTGTGCAGCGAGGTCTGAAACGCCTGCGCGTTGCCCTGGAAGGTTGGGATGATGGCGGCCGGCATGCCGATCTGGCGCGACGCCTCGTTGACGGCATCGACGGCCTGGCCGAGCGCGACGCCGGGTTTGAGATTGAACGTAATCGTCACCGCGGGGAATTGGCCCTGGTGGGAAATCAGGAGCGGGCCAACGCCGTTAGAGTCGACGCTGACGAGGGCGGACAGCGGCACGGCGGCGCCGGTCAGCGGCGACTTCACGTAGAGGCGGTCGAGCGTCGAGATGTCCTTCTGCAATTCCGGCAGGATTTCGAGAATCACGAAGTAGGTCTTGAGCTGGGTGAAATATTGCGTGATCTGGCGCTGGCCGAAAGCGTCGTTCAAGGTGTCGTCGATCGCTTGCGCCGAGATGCCGAAGCGCGAGGCCTGGTCGCGGTTGATGTTGATCTGCAATTTCGGCGCGTTCGCCAACAGATCGCTGGTGACGTCGGCGAGCTGCGGCAGCGTGCGCAGCTTGTCGAGCAGCTTCTGCGACCAGTCGTTCAACTCGTCGATATTTGTGTCCTGCAAGGTGTACTGAAAACTGCCGCGGGCGATGCGGGCGCCGACATTGATGTCCTGGGCCGGTTGCAGGAACAGGTTCACGCCCTGCATCTTGGCAAGCTGTGGCCGCAAGCGGTCGATGATCTGTGAAGCCGTGAGCTTGCGCTTGTCGCGCGGTTTGAGCACGATGAAATAGCGGCCGGTATTGGCGGACTGTGCGCTGCCGGTGCTGCCGGTCTGCGATCCGAAACCTTCGACGTCCGGATCGGCCAGGATGACGTCGCCGGCGACGTGCATCAGGCGCATCATCTGATCCGGCGAGGTCTCTTGCGCGGCTTCGGCGAAACCGGAAATCAGGCCGGTGTCCTGGATCGGGAAAAAGCCCTTAGGGATCAGGATCGCCATGACGATCGTCAGCGCCATGGTGGCGAAGAACACGGCGAGCGTGATCGGCTGATGGCGGAGCACGATGTCGAGGGTGCGCCGATAGAAATTGAGCATGGCGGCGAAGCCGGATTCGATCACCCGATAGGTCCGGCCGTGGGTTTCCGGCTCCCGCTTCATGAAGCGCGAGCACATCATCGGCGCCAAGGTCAGCGACACCAGCGCCGACACCGCGATCGAGGCGGTGACGGTCAGCGCGAATTCGCGGAACAGCCGGCCGATGATGCCGCTCATCAAGAGCAGCGGAATGAACACCGCGATCAGCGAACACGAGATCGACAGCACCGTGAAGCCGATCTCGCGCGAGCCGCGCAGCGCCGCGGTGAACGGCGGCTCGCCGTGCTCGACGTGGCGATAAATATTCTCCACCACCACGATGGCATCGTCGACGACGAAGCCGACCGCGATGGTCAGCGCCATCAGCGACAGATTATCGAGGCTGAAATTCATCAGGTACATCGCCGCGAACGAGCCGGCGAGCGCCAGCGGCACCGTCACGCTCGGAATGAGCGTCGCCCAGAAATTGCGCAGGAACAAAAGGATCACCATCACCACGAGGCAGATGGTGAGAACGAGCGTGAACTCGACGTCGGCCACGGAGGCGCGGATCGTCGTGGTGCGGTCGAGAATGGTTTCGACCTTGACCGCCGGTGGAATGCGCGCGGTGAGCTGCGGCAGCTGCGCCTGGATCTGATCGACGGTGTCGATGACGTTGGCGCCGGGCTGCTTGAACACTGCAAGGATGACGCCGTCGCGGTTGTTCTGATAGCCGGCCACGGTGCGGTCGACCTGGTCGGCGACCGCCTGGCCGACGTCGCGGACCCGGATCGGCGCGCCGTTGCGGTAGGCCAGCACGATATCGTTGTACTGGTCGGCGTTGGTGATCTGGTCGTTGGCGGCGATGGTGAAGGTGATCTTGTCGGTATTGATCACGCCTTTGGCGGCGTTGGTGGTCGAATTGACCAGCGTGCCGCGAATGTCTTCCAGCGTGATGCCGCTTGAGGCAAGCTTGGCGGGATCGACCTGGACGCGGATCGAGGGCGTACGGTCGCCGAACACCGAGACCTGGGCGACGCCCGACACCTGCGAGATCTGCTGCGCCATGAAAACGTCGGCATATTCGTCGACCGCGC
>Ga0210395_10002271_pt1 | contig 14990 bp, 18 predicted proteins | sample IncBWH4OmetaG_FD_150861 | JGI IMG/M metagenome (GOLD analysis project Ga0210395, IMG submission 150861) | Forest soil microbial communities from Barre Woods Harvard Forest LTER site, Petersham, Massachusetts, United States - Inc-BW-H-4-O ... | reverse complement strand
TTTCCCAATAGCGTCACGGCGCGCTCGCCGTGCTGCGCCTTCAGATCAATCAAACAATCGATGACGGCGCACGATTGCGGTCCGCGATCGATGTAGTCGCCGACAAATACGAACGTCGGCGGCCGGCCGTCGGCGTGCTCTTCGCAGCGCAGCAAGAGGCCGCGGAGCTTGTCCAAACAGCCGTGAATATCGCCGATGGCGTAAGTGAGAGACATGACCGCCGTTCGCTTTTCAATGATGGCGATATTCAGGCATAATCGTTCAGTCCGCGTTCACCAAAAAATGGGAACCTTGGCGTGCTGGGGGCGATTGGTGTTCTGCGAAGAACCCACGCTGTCGAGGTGACTATCATGCGGAAGATTTTGACGGCTCTGGTTGCGGCAACGGCTATCGCCGCAGCGGCAGTGGCAACGTCGGGCACGGCGGAAGCGCAGTGGCATGGCGGTTGGCACGGTGGATGGGGCTGGGGTCCCGGCCCGTTCATCGGCGGACTTGCTGCCGGCGCCCTGATCGGCGGTGCTTTGGCGGCGCCATATGCCTACCCATACCCTTATGGCTACTACGCCGGCTACTACGCTCCGCCTTACGGCGGTCCTTGCGTGTGGCGGCGGGTGTGGACCGGCTACGCCTGGATGCGCGCCTGCGTGTGACGGCGCGCGGCGAACGTTTCGGACCTGAAAGAGCGGCGGCGTTGCCCTGGTGACGGCTTAACTGCCGGTATCTGCACCAGGGTACCGCCGCCGGCGCATCTAACTTCCGCCAAAGAGTACCACCAAAATGGCGAAAGGGTGCGCAAGAGGTGCCGCGAAAATCGGGGGTTTCACGGGGGCTCCCGCTGGGAACATTTCAGATCGGCACCCGTCCGATCGCTTGAGGAGAACACATGCATAAGTCTCTCATTGGCCTTGCCGCCGCAGCGGGCATCGGCCTTGCTTCATTGGCGGCGCCGGCTCCGGCCAATGCCGGCTGCTTCGGCTGCGCCGTCGGCGTCGGCGTCCTCGGCGGCGTCGCCGCGGGCGCCATCATCGGCAGTGCCATCGCCAACAGCCCGCCGCCGGGCTATTACCCGCCGCCGCCCGGATATTATCCGCCGCCACCGCCCGGATATTATCCGCCGCCGCCGGCTGCCTATGGCCCGCCGCCTGGCCCCGGTTATGCGCAGCTCGCGCCTGGCTGCCGCTGGGCGCAGCGCCGGGTCTGGGTCGAAGGTGTCGGCTATCAGATGCGGACCGTTCAGGTCTGCCAGTAAGCCGGTCCGGTCCTGACCGCGCGACAGTGCAGAATTATTCCGGCCGGCTGGCAACAGCCGGCCGGTTTGTTTTTTGGCTTTAATCTGTTTATGCGCAAGATCGTTTTGCGGCGATACTGCATGTGATGTGCAATTGCTTCATGCGACAATGCCCATAGAGACCACGAGAGACGTGAGCGTGCACTCCCTTGCGGCCGATCAGGAGGACGCCGTTGTCGAGCGCGCAGGCGCGGCGCAAAGAGCCGCCGCAAAGGCGCGGTGGTTCGCTTGGCTGGCGCTTGCGGTTACGCGCGAGATCGTCGCCTGGGCGTGGGAAACAGTGTCCCGCACCCGGGCGGGCAAGCGCGCGATGACGGTGCTGATGGTGATGCTCGTCGGCCTATTGTGCGTCTATGCCGGCGTGCTGGCGATGCTTTATGTCACGCAACGCTCGCTGATGTATTTTCCCGAAACCATCCACACCACGCCGGCCGCGGCCGGCCTGCCGCAGGCCGAAGAAGTCACGCTGACCACGTCCGACGGCGAGCACATTTTTGCCTGGCACGTGCCGCCGCGCGACGACAAGCCGGTCATTCTTTATTTGCACGGCAATGGCGGCGCGTTGCGCTATCGCGTCGAGCGCTTTACCCGGCTGATGACCGATGGCATCGGTATCATCGCGGTGGAGTATCGCGGCTATGGCGGCTCGAGCGGCAGCCCGAGCGAGCGCGGCCTCATCGCCGATGCCGAAGCCGCATACGCTTACGCCGCCGCGCGTTATCCAAACCAGCAGATCGTGCTCTGGGGCGAGTCGCTCGGCTCGGGCGTCGCGGTGGCGCTGGCGGCGGAAAAACCGGTCGGCCGGGTGATCCTGGAAGCGCCGTTCACGTCCGCCGCCGCGGTCGCCGCCAAGCACTATTGGTACGTGCCGGTCGGACTGTTGATGACCGATCAATTCCGCTCCGACGCGCGCATCGGCAAGGTCACGGCGCCGCTGTTGATCCTGCACGGCGTCAAAGACCAGACCGTGCCTTATGCCATGGGCGAGCACCTGTTCGATATCGCCAACAAACCGAAGCACATCGTGCGCTTCCTCGACGGCGGCCACGAAGACCTCGACAAGAACGGCGCGCTGGTTGCGGTGGGGCGGTTTCTCGCCGGGGATTTGGATTAAGTTCCGTCATTCCGGGGCCGAGCCAACGGGTCCGGCCCGAAGTGGCCGGCCCGATGACAGGCTCCGCGAGGAGCCCGGAATCCATAACCACGATTCGTGAATATGGATTCCGGACTTGCCGCTATGCGGCAATCCGGAATGACGACGCCTACTGCGGCACGGTCATCAGTTCGAGCACGTGGCCGTTGGGATCGCGGAAATAGACGCCACGGCCGCCGTTCCAGTCATTGAACTTGCCATCGTCAAGACTCCATGGGGCGCTGCCGAAGGTAATTTTTGCCTTTTTGATGCGGCCGAGGATGGCGCCGAACTCGGCCTTGCTCACATGAAATGCGTAATGATGGCTCTCGAACTTGGAATCGTCGTCGAACAACAGCGTCAGCGTCTTGTTGACCCGCACCGGCGCGAAATAGCCGCTGCGCCCGCGCTTTAATCCGAAAATTTTGGCAAAGAATTTCGCCGCCGCGACTTTATCGCGCGCCGGCACGATGGCGTGGTTGAGGATAATGGTCATCGGCGCCTCCGCAATCAAAACGTCTGATAGGTCTGTCCTGCCCGGCCGCCGACCCGGGCAAAGCCGGTCTGCGCCGGCTGATATTTGTCGTTGATGTTGAGCGCTTTCGCATAAGAGCCGGCGGCCTTCTCCTTTTGCCCGAGCCGCTCATAGGCGAGGCCGCGGCTGGCCCAGGCTTTGGCGCTGGTCGGGTCGGCCTGCACCGCTTCATCGAGATCGCTCGCTGCCGATTTGTTGTCGCCGACCGCGAGGTAGCTCAAGCCGCGGGCGATGAACAGATCGGTGCGCTGCGTGGTGAGCCCGAGCGCGGTGGAAAAATCGTCGATGGCGAACTGGTGCTGATGCTGGCTCTGATAGAGCAGGCCGCGGCTGTAATAGGCCTCCGCGTTGTCGGGCTTCAGCGCGATCGCCTTGTTGAAGTCGGCCAAGGCCTGGGCGCTCTTGCCTTGCTGGCTCTCGACCATGCCGCGGCCGACATAGGCCACAGCGTAACCGGCATCGAGCGACAGCGCCTTGTCGTAATCGGCCTGCGCCAAGTCGAGCTTGTTGGTCTTGCGGTAGACCAGGCCGCGATTGGCGTAGGCCTGGGTGTAATTCGGATCGAGGCTGATCGCCTTGTCGAAATCGGCCAGCGCCTGCTCGTTGCGTCCAGCTTCGCCGAACACCGAGCCGCGCATGTTGTAGGCCTGCGGGTCGTTGGGATGGTTTTCGATGACCTCGCTGAGCGACGTCAGGTTGGGAGCCGCTGTGGCGTAGGCCGGATCGTTGTTTTCGGCGGCGGGCGCATTGCCGAGCGTTGAGCAACCGGCCAGCGCCAAGGCGGCGAACGCGAGCGCGATAACGCCCGCCCCAATCCGCCCCGCTCCCGCATTGGCGATAATCGATCCCGTCATCCGAGGACCCTTGGCCACGTCAGGCAAGACGATACCACCGCCCGGCGGCAAAAAAAGACGCGGGGACCGTAAGCCCCCGCGCCAACGTCGAAATCGCAATAAAATCGGGCTTTCAGCCTCAGCCGAAACGGGGTGCGCGCGGCGGGCCGGACCTGCCGGCGCCAGGGCCGCCGGGACCGCCCGGGCCGGTCGGCTTCGGCTTCATCGGCAAGAGCCCCTCGCGCTGCAACTTCTTGCGCGCAAGCTTGCGGGCGCGGCGGATCGCCTCCGCCTTCTCCCTCGCCTTTTTTTCCGATGGTTTTTCGTAGTGGCCGCGGAGTTTCATCTCGCGGAAAATGCCCTCGCGCTGCATCTTTTTCTTCAGCGCCTTGAGGGCCTGGTCGACATTGTTGTCACGGACGAGAACCTGCACGCGTGCTCCTTTTGTTGCAGTTAGGTTCGCGGAATTGCATGGCGGCGCTAGCGTAAGCGCCTGCGCCGCCGTGGCGCGCCATGTAGCAGAAGTGTGCCGGAAAGTCCATAAGTCCGGCCGGTTTCGGCCAAAACCCCAGTGCCGGAAAGACCACGCTCGGAAAAACGTTTCGAGCCGGTGGCAGCCGCCTTCGCTACCCGGAGCCGCCCGGACGAAACGCATCTGCGCCCGGGCGCGACTTGCGTAGCGACAGGTTTTTGAGGGTCCGGTGCAGGACGGTCAGCCAAGGCTGCGGCGCACCGTCGCCGGCGTCGAACGGACAAACAAACGGCAGCGGATGCAGCTTGCGCAGCGCCACCCGGATGCTGCAATCGATGACGGTGTCGCCGCCGTAGGGATTCTGCTTTCGCAAGTATTCGGGGATTCTGGCCGGCCCCCAGGCGGTGAAGCGGATGTAGAGCGCCTCGTAGCCGTTGAAATTCGCCAGCATGTTGAAAAATTTCGGCTGGTAGCCGACCAGCCCATGGTCGATCAGGCCGCCGGCGGGCAGCTCGTGATACATGATGCCGCCGACCCGGACCAAATGATGGATGATGCGAAACGCATTCATCTGATTGGCGACGTGCTCGGTGGTGCCGGCGTTCACCACCAGGTCGAAGGCACCGCGCAGCCGCCGCGGCACCTTGCCGCGATTGAGATCGATCCGGATGGCGTCGCCCTCGACGTCGATGGCGCTGCGCCGAAATCCCAGCGCCGACCAGAACGGCGCCGACGACGGCGCCGACTTGGTGAAATTCTCCGTGCCGACCGGCGTCAAGACCGGAGGCGAGCTGCAGCCGAACAGCCGGTAGGCCTCTGGCAATCCCGGCGCGATCATCAGCGAATCGGAAATCTGCTGCGCACCGATCTCCATGACGCGCGTGGCGCCGTCGAGCGCGCCCTTCTGCTTCAGTTCGATCAGATCGTTGAGGAAAACGTTGCCGAGGCCCATGCGCAAAATCCTATGAGAGCGGTCCGTCGCGGACAAGCTCGTTTCAGGCGATCAGAGCATGATCCGGAAAAGTGGATGCCGGTTTTCCGAAAAGATCATGCTCCAACGAAAAAACTAGACCATGATCCGATTCAATTTGATCGGATCATGGTCTAGTCGCGTCAGTCGGCAAAGACGCGCGTCACATGCCCCATCTTGCGGCCGGGCCGCACCGCACTCTTGCCGTAAAGGTGCACCGCCGCTCCGGGAACCGCCAGCCAATGCCGAAAATCCTCGACCTCGCTGCCGATGAGATTGGTCATCTCGACCCTGCCGTGGCGGATCGGCTTGGCGAGCGGCCAACCGGCCACCGCGCGGATGTGCTGCTCGAATTGCGACACCGAAGCGCCGTCCAGCGTCCAATGGCCGGAATTATGCACCCGCGGCGCGATCTCGTTGACGAGGATCTCGCCGTCGCGCAGCACGAACATCTCGACCGCCAGCACGCCGACATAGTTGAATTCTTGCGCAATGGTTTCGGCGATGCGACGTGCTTCCTGCGCCGTGGCTTCGGAGATCGCCGCCGGCACCCGCGACGTTTTCAAAATGTGATCGCGGTGCTCGTTCTCGGTGACGTCGAAACTTTCCACGGCACCGTCGTGGGCGCGCGCCGCCACCACCGACACTTCGCGCTCGAACGGCACGAAGGCTTCGAGGATGCAGGGCTGGCCGCCGACGTCGCGCCAGGCCGCCACCGGGTCGGTGCCGTTCTTGATGGTGGCGTGGCCCTTGCCGTCATAGCCGAAGCGGCGCGTCTTCAGGATCGCCGGCCGGCCGATGCGTTCGATCGCCGCCGCGAGCGCCTCCGGCGCGCCGACGTCGGCAAACGCGGCGGTGCGGAAGCCGAGCCCGGTGACGAAGTTTTTTTCCACGAGCCGGTCCTGCGTGGTCGCGAGCACCAGCGGATCGGGCAGCACCGGCACGCGCGCGGCGAGAAAGGTCGCGGTCTCCGCCGGCACGTTCTCGAATTCGTAAGTCACGACGTCGACATCGCCGGCGAAACGGTCGAGCGCTTCGGTGTCGGTGTAATCGGCGCTGGTGACCCGATGCACGACGTCGAAAGCGGGTGAGTCGGGCGACGGCGCAAAGACGTGGCACTTGAAGCCGAGCCGAGCCGCGGCCAGCGCCAGCATGCGGCCGAGCTGGCCGCCGCCCAAAATCCCGATCGTGGCTTCGGGCTGCAGAACCGGCGCCGCTTCGCTCACGCGCCGTCCTTCGGCTGTTCGGCGACGCCTTCGGTCTGGCGCTGCCGCCAGGCTTCGAGGCGGTTGCCGAGCGTCGGGTCGCTCAGCGCCAACACGCTGGCCGCAAGGAGCGCGGCATTGACCGCGCCGGCCGGTCCGATGGCAAGCGTGCCGACCGGAACGCCAGGCGGCATTTGCACGATGGAATAAAGCGAATCCTGCCCCGACAGCGCCTTCGACTCCACCGGCACGCCGAACACCGGCAGGCTGGTGAGAGAGGCGGTCATGCCGGGCAAATGCGCGGCGCCGCCGGCGCCGGCGATGATCACCTTGAAGCCCGCCGCCTTCGCCCCCTTGGCGAAGGCATAGAGCCGATCCGGGGTGCGGTGCGCCGAGACGATGCGCGCCTCGTAGGGCACGCCCAAAGCATCGAGCGTGTCGGCGGCATGCTTCATGGTCTGCCAGTCGGACTGGCTGCCCATGATAATAGCTACGGATTTCGCTCCCAGCGGCGCCACCAAAAATCCCCCCTGCGCAAAGGAAGCGCTGGATTATAGACTCGCGCGTTGGAACGGCAAGGCGGCACCATATTTAAAGACTGGTATGCGATTGGGAGAGTTAACCCATGGAAATGAGCCAATTCCACTATCTGCCGCTGACGCCGGGCTTCTTCTCCATCCTGGTCGGCATTTTCGGCATCGTGTTTTTGCTGCTCCAGCTGGGGGCGCTGCGCTACGCCTATCTGAGCCTCGGCATCAGCGCCCGCTCCGCCATGTGGCTCCTGATCGCGTCGCTGATCGGCAGTTATTTCAACATCCCCGTAGCGGTGCTGCCGGCGCAGCAGGTGATGTCCGACCAGACGGTCAACTTCTTCGGCATGGCGTATGCGGTTCCGGTCGTGGTCAATTGGCCCGGCACGGTGATCGCGGTTAATGTCGGCGGCGCGGTCATTCCGACCGTGATGTCGATCTATCTGCTCGCCAAGTATCAGCTGTGGACCCAAGGACTGATCGCGACCGCAATCGTCGCGCTGATCATTCACTGGCTCGCCAATCCCGTTCCCGGTCTCGGCATCGCCGTGCCGGTGTTCATGCCGGCGGTGATCACCGCGATCGTCGCGGTGCTGCTGTCGCGCCAGGAGGCGGCGCCGCTCGCTTATATCGGCGGCGGGCTCGGCACCTTGATCGGCGCCGATATCACCAATCTCGACAAGGTGCGCGGGCTGGGCGCCCCGGTCGCCTCGATCGGCGGCGCCGGAACCTTCGACGGCATTTTCCTCACCGGCATCCTCGCCGTGCTGCTGGCGAGCCTCTATGCTCGACCGCGACAAGCGGAAACCAACCGAGGCTGATGTCGATGCAAGAGACGATGCAAGACAAATCGAGCGCGCCAAAATCGCCGAGCCGCGATCCAGGCGCGATCAAGGATTATCACGCCCACATCTATTACGATCCGGCGACAACGCGTGGCAAGGCGGAGCACCTGCGCGAGCGCGTCGCTGCTGCATTTCCGGGCGCCAAACTCGGCCGCTGGCACGACGAATTGGTCGGGCCGCATCCGCAATCGATGTTTCAGATCGCGTTTCCGGTCGAGATGCTGGCGGGCTTCGTGCCGTGGCTGATGCTCAACCGCGACGGGCTGACCATCCTGCTGCATCCGGAGACCGGCGACGATTACACCGACCACTCCGCGCATGCCGCCTGGTTCGGCGCGGTGCTGCCGCTACTGCTCGACGTGTTCGGCAGGCGCAAATAACAACTCGGCTCATTGGGGGACACGATGGTCGCGCGCACGCTATTCGCCGCGTTTGTATTTGCGCTCACTTTTGCCGCGCAAGCCCAAGCCCAAGTTCAGCATTGCAGCAGCGGCACGTGGTGCGGTCCCGGCCGCGGCTGCTGCAAGCCGGGAATGGCCTGCGCGCCGAATGGCGGCTGCATGAAGCCGGGCTATCACGATTGCGGCGCGAACCGCGGTTTATGTCCGCCGCACTATCATTGCGCGCCAGGCAAGGGCTGCGACCCGGATTAGGGCGAACATTTCAGCGCATCAGCTCGACCCATTGAGCGCGCGAGGGCCCCGGCTTGAAGGGATCGCCAAAGTACTGGGTCTCACGGGCAACCTTGCCGTCTCGAAACTCCATGATGCTTACCGTGTAAGACGGCACACCGTCGTAGGTAAGAATGAATTCACTGACCCAAAGGTCGCCAGCACCGAGTACGCGCCGCACACTAAAGCGCTTCTTGTTCGGCTGCGCAGTACGAGACGCTTGAATATTGCGCCGACCGCGGATCCGCTCCCCGGACTGCGGGTACTCGAGCACGGCATCGTCGTGGTAAATGTCGTGCTCCGCCTCGAAATCATTGGCGTCCGAGGCTGCCCAGTGGCGATCCAAAGCCGCGCGAATGGTCTGGTCTTCATTCATTGTCTTCCCTCACATCGCAGTGCAGGACATGCTATTTATACCCAAAATGGACGTTCGTGGGCACGAATGGAATGTCCGCTGAGGGTCATAGTCGCGCTGACATCACCGTCGATTTTCATAAATGGACTTCCTGCCTCGTTGAGCCACATGGCGCCGCCTGCGACGTGAACGTAATCAGCGGGACTGTCCGCTTTGGGCCAACTGCGACATTTACGCGCCTGCAGTAAGCATTTGTAGTTCGAGAAGGAACCGCACCCATGACCGAGATCAAGCGCTATATCGCCGTGCCGAATGGCCTCCTCATGGTGTTCCGCCAAGACGACGATGTGTATGCACGCATCGAGGCGATCATGCGGGAAGAGCAGATCCCGTCGGCAAGCATTGCCGGCTTCGGTTTCGTGGCCGAGGCGCGTTTCGGCTATTTCAATTTCGAGCGCGGAGACTACGACGCGCAGACGTTCAGGGAGTTGGAGATCACGGGCCTGATTGGCACGCTGGCGTGGAAGGATGGCAAGCCGTCGATCCACGCCCACGCCACCGGCGGTGACCGGCAGTTCCGCATGGCAGGCGGGCATGTCCTCGGCCTCGTCGTCGGCCGTGGCTCATTTGAAGTCAGTGCGATCGTTCATCCGCAAAGACTGGAGCGCCGCCTGGAGCCGGACATCGGTGCGAACGTGTTGCAATTGCAGTGAGGGGCGGAGCTCAAAGATAGAACCCATCCGGCAAAGCCATTATTGGTCTTGGCTCCATACCTTCCGCCACAGGTCGAGCCTCTCCTTGAGCGGGTCCGGTCCGACGACGACACCGTTGTCGGTAAAATCGATCACTTTATCGACGGCCGGGTCGTGACGAGGCCACTGCGGCCGGTTACCGCCGTTCGGATCGCCGGTCTTGGCAAATGATACCCAATAGGCGCTCGCCAATTCGCCCATCTTCTTGTCGTCGCCGGTCACTTTATCGCCGACAAGTTCCGCCGGAATGTTGAAGACGTAGGGAATTTCAAAACCGTGCAGCACACCCTTCATTTGGCCGCGCGTAGATTCAGCCACATAGGAAAAACGGTATAGATAGGCAGGATGGCCGGCGCGAACGAGCTCGTCGGCCAGATGACGTGCCGGTTCGGTCTCCGACCTGTCGGAAAATACCTGCTGCTTCAATTCGTCGAGCGTCTGATCGCCTTGCGGGTCGTAGAGCTTTCGCGCCTGCACCGCATTGGCGCCGAAGATTGCAAACAGTTCGTCCTTGTCAGCCGCCGAACCGAGAGCGAGGTCGCGGTCGTTGGCACCGATCATGACCGGCACGCTTGCCTCGCGGCCGGCTGCGAGCGCCACTTCCGGTGCTTCAACGACAAGCTTGCCGTCGCGAATCGATCCGGCCACGCCGATGATGTGCGTGCCCGCCGCGAGCGCCGCAAGTGCGGCCTCGTGGTCCGCGCCCTCAACCAGCTTCTCCGCCGGCAGCGCGCGCAACGCTGCCAAGGCTGTCGGGCCTTCTCCCGTGATCCCGAGCGAGCGCGCATAATCGACAGCCATTTTTTCGGCATCAGAAAGTTCGGTGAGACTGAACACTTTGGCCCGCGAACTCGGGCTTCCAGGCGATTGCATGATCGCGCGCTGGAACAAGCCGCGTGACAGTGGCGAAGTGAGGTGGACCATGACGGAGCCGCCGCCGGACGACTCGCCGAAAATCGTTACCGCCTTCGGGTTGCCGCCGAAAGCTGAGATGTTGCGCTGAACCCATTGCAACGCACTACGCTGATCCATATGGCCGTAATCGCCGTGAGGCTCATCGGGCGTCTCGGCGCGCAACGCCGGATGAGCAAAGAAACCGAGCCGGCCCATCCGATAGTTCATGCTGACGAAGACGACGCCAAGCTTCGCCAGCGCGTCGCCACGGGGGTAAAGCGAAGTTTGTCCGTGCACATTCGCGCCACCGTAAATCCAAACCATGACGGGCAGCTGCGTGGCCGAGGTGGCGGGCCGCAAGACGTTGAGCGTGAGGCAAGCTTCCGATTTCGGCACTTCGTCCGTCGTCTGCGTGCATTCCGGGCCGAATTTCGTCGCATCGCGCACGCCGCCCCAATGTTTCACCGTTTGCGGTGCTCGCCAGCGCAGCTTGCCGACCGGCGGCGCGGCATAAGGAATGCCTTTGAAGCTAACGACGCCGTCTACCTCCAAGCCGCGAACCCGTCCGCTGTCGATCCGGACAACAAGCGCCTTGGTAGGGGTCGCAAGTGCCTTGGCAGGGGTCGAATGCGCGGACGCCGCGCCATCGATTGCCGCGGCGGCCAGTAGAACGGCAAAAAAGTATCTCAAATTCCTATACACGGGCATCAGTCGTAGAATGCCGGGAGCAGTTTTAGCGTGTCAGTTTGTGCTTTGTCATGATTGATGAAAAGCTTGGCTTGATATGTTGCCATCATCTGCCTGACCCTAGCCATGGAGGCTATTGACGCGGCCTTGTCGGTATTCAGGGACGGTACGATGTTCCTCTTAAAGTTATCTTCGGAGTGAACAACGTCACCGGACAAAATGATGAAGCCCGAATTCTTCAGATGGACCAGCAAAGATTGATGTCCTGGAGTGTGTCCTGGTGTGGCAATCAGCGTGACGCTGCCATCGCCAAATACATCCGTATCGCCGTCGAGTAATTTTAGCTGCTTTGGAGTACCCATAAGCTTGCGCGCGAGAGCCTTCAGTTGATTCACGTTGTCGTTCGGTCCGTCCGGAGAGCTGATCCAGGTATACTCTATTCGCTGCATCAGAACGGTTGAATTCGGGAACAAGACAACGTTGCCTATGTGGTCGCCATGAGTATGGGATATCGCAACATAGGTGATGTCGCTTGTCTTAAGCCCGATCGCCGCGAGTTGACCTGTTATCGACTTGTCGAGATGGTAGACGATCAATTTGGGCAGGGTTGACCAACCTTTGGGGTCGTTCATCGTTGATTGAGGAACGCCCGTATCCCAGAGCACCCATTCGCTTCCCCGCTTTATCAGCCAGCACGTCGACGAGAATTCGATGCTCCGTCCGACATTTTCCCCGGGGGTCCATACCGACTCGTCGTTGGCAAGGGAGTGGCCGCAATCCAACCGATAAAGTTTTTCGGCGAAACCAGCTGTCGCCGGGTCCGGCAGCTTCGAGTCAGCAGTGGCAAGCCGCGTGCCGCCTATCGAGAACGAAGACGCGACCAGAATTGATATGATTGCCGTTCTTGCATGCTTGAACATGACTCATCCTCCGTTCAGAAGCTCAAACCGGTCATGGCGCAACCTCAGCATTGCGCAAGAACCGCCGGTCGACGAGGCAGAAGCTGCGACGGCATTATCTCTAACCGGCCGGATTCTCAGGCCGGGGCTTTGTGACGCCGCGATCTGACCGCGTAGCCTGCGGCCGAACCAAAGAGCTGCCCCTATTCGTGAAGCAGCGTTTGCCAGTTTGAAGGCACCCGTTCGGCCGGTCCGGGCGCCGGTTGATCCAACGGATGCGCGTGAGGAGCGGGAAGTTTTGGGCCGGCGAAAGTTTGCCCTGTACGATAGTCGTAAAACCACCGCTCGCCCGGCTCGAAGCTCGTGATAATCGGGTGACCCGTAGCGGCGAAATGTTTCGACGCATGCTGACTTGGTGAACTGTCGCAGCAGCCGATGTGACCGCATTCGGCGCATCTGCGCAGATGAAACCACCACCCGCCAGAGCCTGAGCATTCGACGCAACCTGTTCCGCTTGGCTTGGCCGCTGGGTTGATACCATCCCTGTCGGACTTCATTGGCACCTCTGACTTCTGTTTGCTTCAGTTGCTGCGCATCGACGCGGTATTCGGTAGCAAACTCACCTGCCGATACCCGGGAGCGGCGCAGGTCGTGGCGCGGCTCACTTCAGGCGAGCCGCCGCGCGGCCGGCACGGCGGCTTCGTTTTCGTTTCGTAATAGAAGCCAAAACATGAGTCCGTGCGTGATCAGAAAGAGCGGCACGATAAACGTTGGGAGAAAGTAGGCAGCGCCCAATTGACCGGCTTGGACGCCTAAGCGAATGCCTTCGTAGTTGGCATGGATGATATCGGCGCTGCCCCAAAGATTGAATATCCAGGCCGCCACGATGCCAAGCCTGCCGGGCAGCAACGCCAGCGTCAACAAAGCGAGCGCCGCGGCGACGATGTCGCCATAGGCGGCGCCTTCGGCGAACACCGCCGGTAAATCGGGCGACACGACGCCGGGGACCAGGAACGCCAAGCCGACGAAGCGGAAAGAATGAAACATGAGCAGCGGCCGCAAGGCTTCGTCGCGGCCTCGGCGGCGCAGTTCCGGCAAGATCAGGCTACCGGTGACCACACCCCAAGCAACGAAACTGAAGGCAATGCTGACAAAAAAGCAGATTTGCGCCCGCATGACCGATCCTCCGATGGGATGCTTTCACGTGTGGTGCCGTTTAGCCGTAAGTGATGCCCGGGTTGCTTTGCCCAACTTCTATAATGTAGCCATCCGGATCGCGGATGTAGCAGCGCGTCTCGCCGTACTTGGGTTTTGGCTCCGTGATGAACTCGGCTCCTCGGCTTCGCCATAGTTCATAGCAAGCTTGAATATCGGCAACGCGGATATTCATAAAGCTGTTGACTGAATCGGGATCGGCGGGGACGCTGAGCGTTACCGTTGGTTTGTCGGGCGTCGGGCCGCCCCCGACGTTGACAATGAGCCACGTGTTCGCGATCTGGATGTAACCCGGCGCGCCCTTGCTATCGCCTCTGCTCAGAATGCGGCTACCGAAGACCTTTTCGTAAAATCGAAGCGATCGCTCGACATCGGCGACGGTGATAAAGTGTGCAACGGTAATGCCGTCCTGCGGCGGCATCTGATAGCTTTTCTGCTCGACTTGTACTGGGCTCATGGACGACTCCAATTCGGATACGGCATTTCTCCGTTCGCCAGAATATGTCGGGCAGTGTGCTTTAGCAATGAACCGTGACTTGCAGCTAAATACACAAACTCGTTACAGCTAAAAGCGGAAGGACTGAGCGCCCGGCCGACACGGAGTGAAATCATGATAACGGGAATTTCTCCGACAGCTGCGGCGGCGGCGACCATTGGTCATGCTACGCTTTCGCTGGAGTCGACGTCCGCGACAACGACCTATCACCGCATGACGGTTGATGGCGTCGGCGTTTTCTATCGCGAAGCCGGTCCGAAGGACGCGCCGACGATCGTGCTCCTGCACGGGTTTCCGTCTTCCTCGCGCGAGTTCGATACGCTCATCCCCCTGCTCGCGACACGCTATCATCTGATAGCGCCGGATTTTCCGGGATTCGGTCAGAGCGAAGCCCCGCCGCCAGCGTCGTATGTGTACACATTTGACAATTTGGCCAAGACGATCAACGGACTCCTCGAGCAACTCAAGATCGACACATACACCTTCTTCCTTCATGACTATGGCGGGCCGGTCGGCTTTCGCATCATCTCCGCGCATCCGCAGCGGCTGCAGGCGCTTATCATCCAGAATGCCAATGCGTATAAGGAAGGCCTGGGCGCCAAGTGGGCCGCCATTGCGCATTATTGGGCCGATCCGAAAGCGCATCCTGAAGTGTTCGAAGCGTTCGTGTCGTTCACGGCGACCGAACAGCGTCACACGCTGGGCACCTCGCATCCGGAACGTTATAACCCGGATACCTGGACCGACGAGTACGCCCATTTATCGAGGCCCGGACAACACGAGATCCAGGCGGATCTGCTCTACGACTACCAAACAAACGTTGCTTCGTATCCGGCTTGGCAAGCGTGGCTGCGTGAGCACAGGCCACCGACTCTGGTGGTTTGGGGGCGGAACGATCCTTCGTTCATTGGTCCAGGCGGCGAAGCGTTCAAGCGCGATCTGCCGGACGCCGAGATCCATCTCCTCGACGCCGGCCATTTCGCCTTGGACGAGAAGAACGACGAGATCGCGAGTCTTATTCTTGCGTTCTTGGCCAAACATTCCGTTTAACCAATCGGTACGTTGTTCCAGGGGCGGCGACGTGACGTTGCTTCGTCGGTCCGATAGCGCACAGGTTATGGCGCGGCGATACCGAACAATGCATCGATCGAATATTTTCCGGGACCAGTCATGTACAGCAGCAAGAAGCCTCCCATAATGCCGAGATTTTT
>Ga0210395_10002270_pt1 | contig 14991 bp, 13 predicted proteins | sample IncBWH4OmetaG_FD_150861 | JGI IMG/M metagenome (GOLD analysis project Ga0210395, IMG submission 150861) | Forest soil microbial communities from Barre Woods Harvard Forest LTER site, Petersham, Massachusetts, United States - Inc-BW-H-4-O ... | reverse complement strand
ATTCATACAAGGCCACGTCCACCATTTGCCCCTGGCCGGCGATGCACTCATCACCATCTTTGCCATTCCATCGTCCGCCGGTGACATCACGATGGCGCAAGGCCATCATGGCGCCGATCACACCATGCAGTGACGCCAGTGAGTCGCCGATAGAAATGCCAACCCGAACCGGCGGACGATCCGGATGACCCGACACATAGCGCAAGCCGCCCATCGATTCGCCGATTGCACCAAAACCCGGCAAGCCGCTTAACGGCCCGGTTTGTCCGTAACCGGATAACCGCACCATAATCGTCGCGGGATTTTTGGCCTGCAACTGTTCATAGCCCAACTGCCATTTTTCCAAAACACCGGGGCGATAATTTTCAATAATCACGTCGGCATCTAATGCCAGTTGACGGGCAATTTCCTGCGCGCGCGCATCCTTCATGTTTAGGGTCAGGCTTTGTTTGTTGCGACCCTGCACAGTCCACCACAACGAAGTGTCATCTTTTAAGATGCGCCACTGACGCAATGGATCGCCATGCTCGGGCGCCTCTATTTTGATCACGGTCGCGCCAAATTCTGCGAACATGCGAGAGCAAAAAGGGCCCGCAATCAGCGTGCCCAGTTCTAAAACCTTGATACCGGCGAGCGGCCCGATGCCGCCTGGCTGTGGTGGATTCATGCTGTGCGCCTGTCTAACATGGCGCGCGCCAACGTGCCGGCATCAACATATTCAAGCTCGCCGCCGACCGGCACGCCGCGCGCCAATCGTGTGACTGTCAGACCTCGTGCTTTTAACGTCTCACCCAGATAGTGGGCAGTCGCTTCACCTTCGTTGGTGAAATTGGTGGCCAATATCACTTCTTTGACCAGACCATTGGATGCGCGCTGAACCAGTTTGGTGATATGAATATCTTTGGGACCGATACCGTCGAGTGGCGATAATCGCCCCATCAACACAAAATACAACCCCTGAAAGGTCAGCGTCTGTTCCACCATGAGCAAATCAGCCGGCGTTTCAACCACACATAACACACTGGTGTCGCGCTCAGAATTGGAACAGGTTTCGCATACATTCTGTTCAGTGAACGTATTACACAGTTCGCAATGATGGATTTTTGTGAGCGCCTGATTGCAGGCGTGACCGAGTTGCGTCAGGCCCTCCCGGTCATGCTGCAGCAGATGATAGGCCATACGCTGTGCAGATTTCGGCCCGATCCCGGGAAGCCGGCGCAGCGCTTCGATCAGGTCATCTAAACTCGCATGGATTTTCATATTTCCTGCTCAGCGACTAGAACGGCAATTTAAAACCTGGCGGCAATGGCATGCCCGCAGTTAAGCCGCCCATTTTTTCCTCCGCTGTTGAATCTGCTTTACGCACTGCGTCATTAAACGCTGCAGCGATCAGGTCTTCCAGCATGTCTTTATCGTCGGTGAGCAAAGACGGATCTATCTTGACGCGCTTGACGACTTTTTTGCAGGTCATCACGACTACCACCATTCCGGCACCGGATTGGCCTTCCACGTCGATCAGCGCCAACTGATCTTGCGCCTTTTTCATATTGTCCTGCATGGCTTGTGCCTGTTTCATCAAGCCTGCCAATTGACCCTTCATCATTTCAGTTCTCCTTGCGTCGTCATAATTAGTTGATTGTTTAGTTGAGTGCTTAGTTGATTGGCTTTACAGAATCCGGAACAATAGTCGCGCCGAATACACGCATCAATCCCTGTACCAATGGGTCGCTTTTGATCGACACTTCTGCCGCGCTCAGGCGATCCGCGCGTTCCACAACCGCTGCTGCATACGCTGTTTTTTGCGTATTGCCTATTTCAGTGGTGAGCTTAACGGGAACAGTGAAATAATCATTCAGGCTCGTCGCCAATTTTTCTGCGCTGCTGGACGCCAGTAACGTCTCCAGAGGAACGCGCAGACCCAGCGTGATTACATTGGGCGACACCTCGCAGCTGATCAATTCGCTTTGCTGCGCCAATTGCTGCGCTACACCGCGCAGTGGCAAACCTGCAGACAGCTGCGGCCAGTTTCCATCCCATTCTCCGCCCGCCGCTAACGCTACGCCGCGCACTTCAACTGGAGGAGATTCAACCGGCTGAGGTGTAGGCTGAGGTGAAAGCTGTGGCTGAGCTTGAATGGTAGCCTGCAGCTGCTCTGCCGAAGTTGTTTGATCCGGCGCGGCTTGCGCTTTCAATTCAGTTTTTTTTTCTGTCGCTACCGGGTCAAACGCCGATGAATTGGATTCTTCTCGCGCTCCACCAGCTGCGCCAGTTTTTTTGTCACGACGATCTGTCAAGGCTTCCAACGCTGCCATTGCCGGGCTTTTTTTAGCCGGACCAGGCTGTGCCGTTTTTTCCACCTCAACCTGCGTACGCGGCAGCGCATCGGCAATTCTGACGGGGCTAGGGCTAGAAATAGGAGCTGCAGTTTTATTGACAACGGAGGCCGCCTGAGTAGCCGGTCTGGCAGGGTTACGAGCCGGTGCAGCGGTGAGCAATGTTGCAGCCTCATTTGTCACCGGCCTGAAAGCCAGCATGCGCAACAAGGTCATACTAAAACCGGCGTATTCGTCCGGCGCCAGTCCGAGCTCATGACGTCCGTGCACTGCAATCTGATAAAACAGCTGAATCTGTTCAGCATCAAACAACTGCGCCAAACGCATGATCTCGGCTCTATCAGGCACATCGTCCGGTATCGCCGCCGGCGCCAGTTGCGCAATGCTGAGCTGATGCAGCAACGTAGCCAAATCCTGCAAACCGGCTTTATACGACAGGCTGCGCGACAACATCTGATCGGCAACGTCGAGCAAAGCTACGCCATCCTGAGTCGCCAACGCATCCAGAATTTTAATCAGATAAGTTTGATCCAACGCGCCCAACATGCCCTGCACCGCTTCTAAACTCACCTTGCCGGCAGCGTAGGCAATCGCCTGATCTGTCAGCGACAGTGCGTCGCGCATTGAACCCTGCGCGCCTTGTGCAAGCAGTCGCAATGCCGGCGATTCAAAACTGATTTGTTCCTGTGCGAGGATATCTTCGAGATGGCCGACGATGGCTGGTAGCGGCATTTGTTTTAAATTAAATTGCAGACAGCGCGACAGTACAGTGACCGGGATTTTTTGCGGATCGGTGGTCGCCAGAATAAATTTAACATGGGCTGGCGGCTCTTCCAGCGTTTTAAGCATGGAGTTAAACGCGTGATTGGTGAGCATGTGCACCTCATCAATCATATACACTTTAAAACGCGCATTGCTGGGCGCGTAGACCGCCTGCTCCAGCAATTGCGCCATTTCATCCACGCCGCGATTGGACGCTGCATCCATTTCGATGTAATCAACAAACCGTCCGGCATCAATAGCGACACAGGCGTCGCACTGACCGCAGGGGTTGGCAGTAATGCCGACTTCACAGTTAAGAGATTTTGCCAGGATACGCGACAAAGTGGTTTTACCGACGCCGCGGGTTCCAGTGAACAGATAGGCATGATGCAAACGTTGCTGTTCCAGCGCATGCGTTAACGCACGTACGACGTGTTCTTGGCCAACTAAAGTCTGAAAACTTTTGGGGCGATATTTGCGGGCGAGGACTTGATATGACATGGCCGTGATTCTAACCTAAAAAGGAGTACGTTCTTAAGCCAAAATGGGGAGAGCCGTGATTTATTTCAAGTTAAAAATCCCGCCCGGAAGTTGGTTTGAGCCTGATATCAATTTTCCAATATCAGGCAACAACGCCATTGTGCTTAGCCATCAAGCTCAGTGTGAGACGTCAGCTCTTCTGATTACTTTTAAAAAAGTTAACATCAGTATGCGCAAATCCAAAATAAAGCTGTGATGCTGGAGATAATACACATCCAACTCCACCTTTTGCGGTATCGGTATTTCATCGCGCCCATTGATTTGCGCCCAACCGGTTAGCCCCGGCAACAGGGTATGCACCTGATGCGTGGAGCGCATACTGATTAAATCGTCCTGATTAAACAATGCCGGCCTGGGTCCCACAAAGCTCATGTCGCCACACAGAATACTCCACAGCTGCGGCAATTCATCGAGGCTGGACTTGCGTAAAAACGGTCCGATAGGAGTCAGGTATTGGGACGGATCTTGTAGCAGATGGGTGGCCACCGCAGGAGTATCGATCTGCATGGTCCTGAATTTAGGCATGCGAAAAATCTGATTGTTGCGCCCTACCCGATTGGACCAATATACCGCCGGCCCTTTGGAGGTCAGCTTAATCAGCAGCGCGACCACAGCAATGGGAATGATCAGTACCACCGACGCAAACAGCGCTAACCCAAAATCAAAAAATCGCTTCATGATGTCAGCAAATTCTGGACCGTCTTTTGCAACCCGATTTGCACGGAAATGGGCGGTTCCCACCCCAGTAATTTCCTGGCCTTGGAAATATCTACCTGCAAAGAACCACATAAACGCTGAATTGCTTCTCCTTGGCCCAACACTGACGCGCTAAACATACACCAGCTTTCCGGCACAGGAACCAGATACACGCTAACGCCCATGGCGCTGGCGCAATAGCGCAGCAATTCTGTCGTGGACAGGTCATGTCCATCTGACGCTAAAAATAATTGATTGGCCGCTTTGGGATGATCAACACAGCGCATGATCAGACTGTGTAAATTTTCCACATAGGTAAAACTGCGTTTATTTTCTATCGCCCCGAACGGCAGCGGCATGCCGAGTTTAACCATGCGCAGCATCGTGAAAAAATTGGCTTTGACGCCGCAGCCATAAACCAGCGTGGGGCGAATCACAACCACCTCCAAACCAGACTGATCAGCCAGTTCAAACAGCGCCTGTTCCGCTTCGAATTTGGATATGGCATAGGGATTTTGCGGTAACGCTGCATCTTCTTCAGTAAATGGCTGCCCCTTTAATGTTTGCTCACCATTGACTTTGACCGAGCTCAGGAAGATGAAGCGCTTAACGCCTGCAGCTACGGCCTGACGGGCCAGATTAATTGTGCCGCCTACATTGATCCTGCGATATTCAGGCAATGGATCCGCAAACAAATCGTTCATGACATGGGCGCGACCGGCACAATGAATGACGGTGTCAATCCCTTTGAGGTGTCTGCTCCATGCGGTGTGGGTATCTATTCCGGGGACTTGCACAATTTCAGCGTCTGGCAGAACCAAAGGCGATCTGACGGCGCAACGAACAGTAGCGCCGTTTTCTATCAACTTGGTCGCAAGCGATCCACCAACAAAGCCGCTGGCGCCGGTTAATAAAATTTTGTTTTTCATTCGACTAAGGGGCAGTTATAGTTCGGTTATGACTAAGTAATTATGCGGCATCAACAGAAGAATCATCAGAAATGACCTGTCGAGCAATAGCGGCCCGAAAATAAGTTTCCAATTTACTCATTAATTTATCGCGTTCAAAATAAAGATGATAATAATTTCGACCCTTTTCACCCATATTTGCCAACTCAACTTTATTTAATTCTGACATTCGCAGCGCCAATTGAGCCAAATGATCGGAATCACCAGCTGCACACGACAATCCGGCTCCAGACTCGCTTACCAATAAACGCGCCTCACCATCCAGCATGCACAGTATCGGCTTACCAGCGGCAAGATAACTCTGCAATTTACCTGGTACCGTTTTGGAAAATATCTCATCCGATTTCAACGTCACCAGTAAAACGTCCGCAACATCAAAAAAAGACGGCATGGTTTCTACCGAAAACCGCCCGACAAGCTTTACGTTGCCCGACAAACCACGACGAACTACCTCACCGGAGACATAGTCAAACATCCGGCCATCGCCGACAATAACCCATCGAATCCGGCTATTCGATTTCAATTTCTCAGCCGCATCAAGTATCGACGGGAAATCTTGCGCTTCACCTAAATTGCCAGCAAACAGAATGGTGAAAACATTTTCATCGCGCGAAATAACGTGTTGAGAACTAACTGCGCTTCCGGTAAATACCTGCTCCGCCCAATTAGGAAAAAAAAGTACTTTACCTTGCTCATCAGCTGCGGCGCAATACTTTTTTATCGAAGGAAAAAAAGCGCGGGACTGAATCAAGACATGATCGCACTGCGAATAAATCCAACTTACCATGATGCCGATCAAATTCAACATCGTCCGGGATTTAATGACTCCAACAGCTGACAAAGTCTCCGGCCATAAATCCTGCACCCACAAAAAAATTGGTGCCCGCTTTAATTTTCCCAATAAAATCGCAGGAATTGCCATTGTGATTGGTGAAACCGCAAATACAAATATGACGTCATATTTATTTTTTCTTAATTTCCAAGGCCCCAGCAATGACGCATTCAAAAAAAAAGTCAGGTAGTTAAGTAACAAGCTAAGTTTATTTTTTCCACGCAGCACATGAGGCACTCGGACAATTTTTATACCGCGATAATTTGAAAATTCAGAAGGATTTTCACTGTATAAAGGTAGCAAGCACCCTTCAGGATAATTGGGCAAGCCGGTTAACACAGTAACCTCATGCTTTTTATCGATAAAGCTTGAAGCAAGATCATTGATACGAAAATTTTCTGGCCAGAAGTACTGCGATACGATTAGTATTCGCATCTGCTTATTTTCCTGGCTGTGCAAGTTCGTACTCGTCACAGTGACTTCTTCCATACGACACGATTAACATAATCCGTATAACTGACAATGATACGCAATACCTTTTCAGACACGTTCGGCATGGAATAATCTTCGACCATGCGCATGGTCCGGTGTGCTCCGCGCGGTTGCGACTCAAGTATTTTCAAGGCCTGAAATACACGATTTTCTTCCAGGCCTGCCATCATGACTGATGCCTCCTCAAAACCTTCAGGACGCTCATGCGCCTCGCGAATATTCACGGCTGGAAAATTGAGGATAGATGATTCTTCCGTAATCGTTCCGCTGTCAGATAACACGGCATGCGCAGACATTTGCAATTTAACGTAATCATTAAATCCCAACGGTTTCAATAATTGGACTAATGGGTGAAACTTCATCCCCTCTGCGTCTATACGTTTTTGCGTGCGCGGATGAGTTGAAACGATTACCGGTTCAGCATATTCTTCAGCAAGACGATTTAATATTCCGGTAATTTTGATTAAGTTTTCCGGGACGTCTACGTTTTCTTCACGGTGCGCACTAACCACAAAATATTTTTCGGAATCAAGTCGCAAACGGGACAAAATGTGGGAGGCATCGATACCTTTCCGATAATAACTGAGCACCTCAAACATCGGGCTACCTGTTTTTATTACGCGGTCAGGGGGCATCCCTTCCCGCAATAAATAGTCGCGGGCAATCGAGCTGTAAGTTAAATTGATGTCTGCCGTATGATCGACGATACGACGATTAATCTCTTCTGGAACTCTGAAATCAAAGCAGCGATTTCCTGCCTCCATATGGAAAATGGGGATTTTTCTGCGCTTGGCAGCAATCGCAGCTAAACAGCTATTCGTGTCGCCCAATATTAATACGCTGTCCGGAGCCTCCTGCTCCAGGACTTTATCAATTTCGATGATGATGTTGCCTATCGTTTCGGCCGCACGTGTGCGAGCCGCATTCAAAAAGTGATCAGGCTTACGCACAGACAAATCCTGAAAAAATACATCACTTAATTCAAAATCGTAATTTTGACCGGTATGTACTAACACGTGATCACAATGCGCGTCTAATTGGGCAATAACACGAGACAGGCGAATGATTTCCGGTCGCGTTCCAACGATAGTCATGACTTTTAATTTTTTCATTTTTAAACCTGATGACGTACGGTATCTGGATGTTCGGGATCAAAAATTTCATTGGCCCACAATAAAACGATCATTTCATCATTACCGATATTAGTAATGTCATGCGCCCAACCTGGTATCGTCTCAACCACCTGCGGATTTTTTGCACTGGCGCAGATTTCAGCAATTTCCCCAGTTGCGATGTGCCTGAATCCAAAACGTGCTTCGCCTTGAATGACAATAAATTTTTCTGTTTTCGTGTGATGATAATGACCGCCCCGGGTCACCCCCGGATGCGCCGTAAAATACGAAAATTGTCCAGACTGCTGCGTTTTCAGTACTTCAACAAACGTCCCTCTCGGGTCGCCATGTTGCACCAGATTATAGGCAAATTTATCTGGAGGCAAATAGGAAATATAGGTGGAATATAAGGCACGGACAAGTCCGGTCCCTACCGCTGCGATCTGCAATGACTCACGACTTTGCCTGAATAAACGCAATTGTTGCGCCAGTTCGCCCACGGCAATCTGGTAGCCGGTGGTAAGTGTACGATAACCACCAGGCGGCTGAGTATCAATCACGTTTAAAAAATCATGCATGACGTCATCGACATATGCCACCGTCACAACCGCATCGGCGTTGTTAATCTGGACGGGAATACCATGGATGATGTTGTGGCAAAATGTCGCCACCACAGAATTATAGTTAGGACGACACCATTTTCCAAAAACATTGGGTAGACGATAAATATAAACCGGGCTCTGTAACGCCAGGGCTAAGTTATTCAATAATTCTTCAGCCTGAGATTTACTTTTTCCGTAACTATTATTGGTTTCAACCTGCGTCGACGAGCTGTAAATAATTGGAATTTTGCGCCCCGATAATTTAACGGCATCGCATAAGCTGGCGGTAAGGTCGACGTTACCTTCAAAGAACTCGATATCGTTGAATGGTCGGTTAATGCCTGCCAGATGAACGATAAAATCGGACTGCGCGACCTTATTCATTAATGCAGACTGTGGCTCTCCACGGGTAAAAGTCAGAATTTGATAATTTGCATTTTCCTGTAAATGTACAAGCAAATTTTTGGCAATAAATCCATTAGCGCCTGTAACTAAAATCTTCATACAATCAACCTTCCGTGACCGCAGTTTCGCCACGCAGGACCGACCGTATGTAATTCAGCTTGCCTAACAGCGCGGACATCCCAGCTATATCAAGACGTTCAGTGTTGTGGGAATTGTAGTCGTCACACAGAGATATTTTTTGCTCGCCAAAGTCCACATACTTACCATAATTCAGATCACGCAAATCGGGAGAAATCCGGAAATACAATCCCAGATCTTCTGCGGCAGCCATTTCTTCGCGACTGAGTAAAGTCTCATAGAGTTTTTCACCATGTCTCGTTCCAATGATATTGACGGCATGGTTCGGGCGGCTTAATACGCCCAACAGCGATTTCACCAGAGTATCTAGCGTGGCAGCCGGTGCCTTTTGCACAAAAATATCGCCATTGCGACCGTGCTCAAATGCGTAGAGCACCAGATCTACGGCATCTTCCAATGACATCATGAAACGTGTCATTTCCGGATCGGTGATCGTCAAAGGCACGCCATTGTTAATCTGATCAACAAATAGCGGAATTACCGACCCTCTCGACGCCATGACATTACCATAACGCGTACCGCATATGACAGTTTGCGTGTCGTCCAGATTACGCGATTTGGCAACCATGACTTTTTCCATCATCGCTTTGGAAATTCCCATAGCATTGATCGGATAGACTGCTTTATCGGTACTCAAACAGACGACGCGACTCACCTTGTTTTGAATTGCCGCTTCCAATAAATTTTCGGTGCCAACAATATTGGTTTTAACTGCTTCCATAGGATGGAATTCGCACGATGGCACCTGCTTTAGTGCGGCCGCGTGAAAAATATAATCAACGTCTCGGGTTGCATTCAACACACTGGAATAATCTCTGACATCACCTATATAAAATTTCAGTTTGCTGTCGTTAAATTGCTTGCGCATGTCATCCTGTTTTTTTTCATCACGGCTAAAAATACGAATTTCGCGAATTTCAGATGACAAAAAGCGATTTAAAACCGCATTGCCGAATGACCCTGTGCCGCCTGTTATTAGTAATGTTTTGTTCTTAAACATAATATTAATGATCTTTAAATTTAACTAAATGAACTCTTTTGGTCACGACGCATTCTAAATTTTTTATCTATATTTAATACATCCAATATTACTAGCAACAAAAAACTGAAGAAGAAGTACATTCTGAACATGAACGATAATTCAACTGATACAAATTTGGCAGTGTCCTGCAACTTACTAAAACCTTGTACAGTTTTTTCTATTGAAAACTCTGCCGACTTAGCAGCACAGTTTTCACCTATATGTTGAATTTCATCGGCACTTGAATTCAACAATACAATTACAGCATCGCGAATTGGCATCAACTTTATTCCTGGGATGAGTTCATTATAGGAATATCCCTTTATATCACTTAGAAATCCATAAGTATCCGGCGTTTTGATTGATTCGATTCCGATGATACTTGGCACTTTGAGTGCTGCAGCTTCAAGTAGCGCCGTACCACTACCAACAAATCCCATCGCATTCTCCACCGCGGATTTGAACTCATCGTATGGTATTCTTTTATGAAGCCTGACAAGATCGTCCAGTCCAAGATCTGCAATCAGTGTGCGCAAGAATTGTTGTTGATCACCTTCACCATATATGTCATATCGTAATAATGGATAATCTGCGGACAATAAAGCTACGGTGCGGATGACATGTTCATTATAAGTTTTAAAGTCAACCAAATTTCCGATGGAAACCAACTTGCCATGTTCGAATTTTCTAACATCTCCTGGTATCATTTTAGGTAGCGCAACTCCTATAGGCAATAACGGAGAATTGGAATGATCTTTCTTAAAAAACTGTGAATAGAATTTCCGAGTGTATTCGTTAAAAAAGACAACATTTTCTGCTGGAAGCGAGGCAAACATTTTATTGGCGTGCCGAACAAAGAATAATGATGAATTGCATAAAAATTCATTTTGCTGGTAAACACCCACCGATAGTCTTAGCCGACCAAATTGGCGTGCAAGCCGATAAGCATAAATCACTCCAAATATACCCATGGCATGAATAGCGCGATTGTTTGTCTTCAATAGTTTTTCAATTTTTTTGCGCTTGAATGGCAAGAATATTGCGGCTTGATTTGTACCGCACCAACTCAACTGATCTACAACCAGCGTTTTCAACTCAATTACATTGGCAAATAATTCAAGTTCCAATTTAATTTTTTCATCAATGACATTACTCAACACAACAATATCAATTTTTTTAGTTCCATCAAATGCGGCACGCGCGACTCTTAACAAAAAAGTGCTTCCCCCATTCATATCTAATGAGCCCGCTAAAAAAATCATAAGCCTTCTTCCGAACTAAAATTTAATTTTACCGACATCAGCGAACTCATCGTCCTGTCGATTTAGGTAGTATCGCAATACGTAACTAACAATCATGAAGTAAATTACGTAGTTTAAACAATAGGCATATGTCGCCCCGACTGCACCGAATTTACCAACAAAGATGTAGCAAAAAAATATCAGCATCGAAGATTGAACTAATTCTGCTGCAATATATATCTTTGTATTTGCTTTTGCCACGGCTACGTATCCACCAATATATGCCGCAATTTTGAACGCGTCTCCTAACAACTGGAACGTAAAAAATTCCTTCATTGGCAAAAATTCACGCGAAAATATCAATAAAATTATCCAGTCCCGACAAATAAAAACCATAAATCCCATCGCAATCAAGGTAGGCATGGCGTACTTATACGCCTGTCGGACTTCCTTTTTTATTTCACTGCGTTTTTTTAGTTCGGCAAGCCTCGGTAAAAAATAATTTGCGAGAACCACGGTAATAAATTGTAAGTATGCATCTGAAATTTTTGAAACCGCCTGCCAGTATCCAACTTGAACCCAACTATTGCTGGCCTCAATAATATGACGCACAATTATTTGAGACATCTGCATTGTGAGAACACTTACGAACAACATCAACGAATAATGAGTGAATTGGTTGAATTTTTCTTTGTCCCATTTCGGGTAAATTTGACTCCACTTGAACTTCAAACCAAATTTATACCAGGGTAACAAAAATATTATCGGGCATACTGACATCCATATCAGGCCATACATTGCGCCTTTCATTCCAAACAAAGAACAAGAAATACCAACGGCACCAGCTCCAAATATGACAGACACAATATTGATCGCCGCAAATGCCTTAACCCGCTTATAACCGTTTGCCAAACCAAAAAGAAAATTCGAAATCGCGATTAAGATTTGCGCAAAAGACAAAACTCGAATTACAACAAAATATTCACTGGTTTTGAAAAGCCAATATGATATTTTTTCTGCCAGAACAAATAAACTAATACAAACAATTATTGAAGCGGAGATTGTGACTAGGCTGGCCGCTCGCACGTATTTCGGTAAATTTTCTTTATCTTCTTTAAATTCTGAGACATATTTTATAATTCCGCTTGTTATCCCACCTCCTGCCAGAATTGTCACCATAGACATTAAACTCATGAATTGACCAAGCCGCCCCAAACCCTCAGCCCCCACAGTGATCGCAATTATTTTTACAATCAACAATCCGGCAAACAGTTTACTCAGCGTAGAACCTGCAAAAAGCAACCCAACTTTTAACAAGTTCATTGTTTTCTAAAACTATCTATAATAACTTCACAAATCATATCGACTTCAATATTGGTCAGCTCTGGAAAAAGTGGCAGGCGTACCAAACAGTCGGTAAATCGATCACAATTTGGAAGAGCTCGTCCATCATGTTGGACAGAGAAGAAGGAGCTTGTGTGCAGTGATATGTAATGAAAAACCGCTAAAACATTTTTTAATTTTAATGCATCAATTAGAGCGGTTCTCTTCTCCAGGTTCGGACAGACTAAATAAAACATATGTGCATTATTTGTGGCATACGGCGGAATAACAGGCAAAGGGATGTATGCGCTTAAATTCGCTTTAGAAAAATTATCCCAATACCGTTGCCAGACTCGTTTTCGTTCAATTTGAATATGATCTATGTCTTCTAGCTGAGCATATAGAAATGCCGCCAGAATTTCTGAAGGCAAGTACGAAGAACCGACGTCTACCCATCCATATTTATCAACCTCGCCGCGAAAAAAAGAAGAACGATTCGTTCCCTTTTCGCGAATTATTTCTGCACGCTGAATATATTTTGGGTCGTTAATCGCTAACAATCCTCCTTCGCCACAAACTACGTTTTTAGTTTCATGAAAAGAGAAAGCGGCTAAACAACCAAGCGTTCCCAAGGGACGACTTTGGTGAAACGACTCAATGGATTGTGCCGCGTCTTCAATCACTGGGATATTGTGGCGGGTCGCTAAAGCTAAAATCCTCTCCATATCACAGGCTATGCCAGCGTAATGAACAACTACAATGGCTCTAGTCTTTGGTGAAATTAAATGTTCAATCTGAGAGGGATCAATGTTGGGATGATTCGGAAGACTATCAGCAAATTTCAACGTCGCTCCACGCAGTACAAATGCGTTCGATGTTGAAACAAAAGTGTAAGACGGCAAAATAACTTCATCACCAAGTTTTATATCCAATAAAATTGCGCACATTTCCAAAGCAGACGTGCACGACGTAGTAAGCAGCGCCTTTTTAATTCCATACTTATTTTCAAACCACTCATGGCATTTTTTTGTAAACTCACCATCTCCCGATAATTTTCTATTGGATAGTACCTGACTAATATAGATTTGCTCTTTCCCAACGAGGAACGGCTTATTGAACGGAATCATTGAGAGAACCATTTGTGTAATGTATAAAAACTTTTATGTGGTTCAAAGCCCTGGCGGCACCAAACTTTTTGCACTGCTAAATTTGTTATTTGTGTCGATACCGACATTTGGCAAAAAGAATTATTGAGTGCCCACTGTTGAGCCAAATCCATGAGCGAACTATACAAATTCTTTCCTTGATGGTTAGGTGCTACACCAAACAACACCCCCTCGCACATATAGTCTTCCACTTTTTTCAACGTAGCAAATGCTGCAATTTCCTGGCCTTTCAAAATAAGAATAACCGCATCAGCTAAGATCTTATTTTTGCAAGAGTTGGCCGCCCAAGAAGAATAAACTAAATCACAATCTTTTTTGGCTAAATTTTGATCGGCATGATAGTGGCCCTTATAGCCAACAAAAGTTTGCGTTGCCAAAATTTCGACTTCATCAGCATCATTCAGATTGGCCAGCCGCCAACTATAACCATCTGGCAAATTAATCAATGTTTTTTCTATTTTCTTATTTCTAAAATAGACCAACGTATCAGTTAGCATGAAATCATTGCGCTCCATCTCTTGTACCAAATTAATGTGCTCTGTTGAAATACGCACAATCAAGAACTTCGTATTTTTTTCCATGCACCAATCAATCACTTCATTTAAATTGTCATCGCATTCAAAATTCATTTTTGCCGTGATTACACCAAAACGCATTTCATCTAACTCAGAAAGAGTAATTTTCATATTTGTTCGTTCCCAGAAAAATATTTCTGATTTTTATATTCTTATTTAAGTTAACGGAAAGGACGACGCATTTTATATTGAATCTCATTGCGTGTTTATAAATTAAATGCGCCGCGGCTACTCTAATTGGGCCCATTTTCTTGTGGATGCTCCGAATCGAACAAAGATTTCAATTTGGCCATTTATTTGAAAAATATTGAGATTTAGGGATTTTTATGAAAGGTCACGTTGAGGGCGTTGAGACTGCGATTAAGCAAAAATAAGCTGGCACTAAAATATTTTCATAACGATCTACCAAATAGACGGCCTTAACCAATAGGCAATTATTTACCAATCAAAACCCCACATTGCACGCAATCTATCACTTGTTTTGATAAGCAATATTAACTAATCAAACTCTCCAACCCTTCACTCATTTCAACAATACCAGGCATATTCGCCACCACCAAATCCGCAGACAAATTCAATTGTGCGGCAACATCCACTGGAAAGGTCGCCTGCAATTCTTCGTCATTCAGATTGTGCTCAAACGCGCGCGAACGCCATGCCGCCAAATGAATAATCCCGGCCATCACGTCCATTTTTTCCTGATCTAAAGGATGAGGAAAAGCGCGAATCGCCACCGCAAACTCATTCGGAAATTTCCAGCGCACCGCCAATTCGGCACCGACATC
>Ga0210395_10002269_pt1 | contig 14993 bp, 16 predicted proteins | sample IncBWH4OmetaG_FD_150861 | JGI IMG/M metagenome (GOLD analysis project Ga0210395, IMG submission 150861) | Forest soil microbial communities from Barre Woods Harvard Forest LTER site, Petersham, Massachusetts, United States - Inc-BW-H-4-O ... | reverse complement strand
CTGGCCCGCTTACCTCCCGGGCCAGGCCGGTGTTCATTTACGCGCGGGCGGCATCGAGGGCGGCGCGGACAATGCTGTCGGCGTCGATGCCGTGGTACCTGTACACGTCGTCGATATCCCCCGACTGGCCGAACGACGTGACGCCCAGCGTCACGCACGGCACCCGGTTCACCGTGCCGAGGAACGCCAGGGTGTGCGGGTGCCCGTCGAGCACGGTCACGAGCGGCGCGGCGCGGTCGGCGGGGAAGGCCTGGTCGAGGATCCAGACCGGCCCGTGGCCGTGGCCCTGCCGGGCGCGCAGCGCGCTCGACAGCAGCCCGGGGCTGGTCACGCACACCACGTCGGCGGCCACGCCGGCCTCCGAGAGCCGTACGGCCGCCGCCAGCGCCTCGGGCACCATGACGCCCATCGCGGCGATCGTGACGTCCGGCCTGCCCGCGCGGCGGCGGAGCAGGTAGCCCCCGGCGACCACCTGGCGGCGACGGCGTTCGCGCGCCGCCGGATCGGCCGGCACGGCGGCCAGCGTCTGGTCAACCGGCCGGGTGGACAGCCGCAGGTATGCCGCGCTGCCGCCGGGCCGGCCGAGCATGCCGAGGCACGCGAGCAGGACCCATTCCAGGTCCTGCGCGAAGGCCGGCTGTAGCTGGTGCAGCCAGGCTGCTCGAGGCCTATGGACGGGGTGATGATCGACTGGTGGGCGCCGCCCTCCGGTGCCAGGCTCACGCCGGACGGCGTGCCGACCAGGATCGACTGCCCGCCCGCGTAGATCCCGAACGACCATGGCTCGAGCGCCCGCCCCACGAACGGGTCGTAGAGCACGCCGATCGGCAGCAACGCCTGTCCCCACCGCGACCAGGTGGCGCCTAGCTCACCGAGCAGCCCGGCCAGGTTGGTCTCGGCGATACCCAGCTCGATGTGCTGCCCCGCGGGCTTCTCCCGCCAGTGCACGATCGTCTCCGCGTCGTCGGCGAACCAGTCCCGCCGGTCGGCCACCGACCAGACCCCTACCTTGTTCACCCACCCCGCCAGGTTCGTCGACAGCGACACGTCGGGGCTGACGGTGACCACGCGCCGCGCGGCCTCGGGCGCCGCGCGGGTTAGGTCGAGCAAGGCACGGCCGAGCGCCGCCTGCGTGGTCATCGTCCCCGATGGCGTCCGCCCGAAGTCGGCCGGCACGGCGGGCGGCTCGGCCGCCGGCGGCGCCGGGCGGCGCAGCCGCCGCGCGACGTCCGCGCACAGCAGCGCCGGCTCGGTGCCCGGCGCGAACCGCGCCCACGGGTCCGCGGGGTCCGCCCCGAGCTCCGCGGCGAGCTGCGTCATCTGCGCCGCGGTCAGCAGCGCCGAATGGTTCTGCGGATGCCCCTGGGTGGGCAGCCCGTACCCCTTCACCGTGTAGGCGAATATCACGGTCGGCCGGGTGTCCTCGATGGCCGCGAACGCCGCGTCGAGCGAGGCCAGGTCGTGCCCGGCCAGGTTGCGGATCGCGGCGAGCAGCGTGCCGTCGTCGAGCCCGGCCACCAGCCCGGCTAGCGCGGTGTCCGTGCCGGGCAGCCGCTCCCGCAGCTCAGCGGGGCCGCAGCGCAGCAGCCGCTGATACTCGGGGTTGGGCATGTCGTCGATGCGGCGCCGCAGCGCTTCCCCGCCCGGCTGGGCGAACAGCCCGGTCTGCAGCTGCCCGTACTTGAGCGTGAGCACCTGCCAGCCCGCCGCGGCGAACATGCCCTGCAGCTTGCCCGTCGCGATGTTCGGCACGACGCGGTCCAGGGACTGCCTGTTCAGGTCGACGATCCAGGTGATCTCGCCGAGCTCGGCGACGCCGGGGTCGAGGATCGCCTCCCAGACGGCGCCCTCGTCGAGCTCGGCGTCACCGACCAGCGAGTACTGCCGTCCCAAGCCGGGCTGATCGGCCGCCCCGAGCCTGGACACGTAGCGGCGGGCGACCGCGCCCCAGATCGGCGCGGTCGCGCCGATGCCCACCGACCCGGTCGAGTAGTCCACCGGGTCCGGGTCCTTCGCCCGGCTCGGGTAGCTCTGTAGCCCGCCGAACTCCCGCAGCGTGGTCAGGTACTTCTGGTCAAGGTCGCCGAGCAGGTAGTTGATCGCGTGCAGCACGGGGGAGGCGTGCGGCTTCACCGACACCCGGTCGGCGGCCCGCAGATGCCGGAACCACAGCGACGTCATGATCGACACCAGCGACGCCGAGGAGGCTTGATGCCCGCCCACCTTGAGCCCCGACGGGTTCGGCCGCACCCGGTTCGCGTAGTGCACGATCGCGGTGGAGAGCCAAAGCACCCGCCGTTCGATTTCCAGAAGCGGATCGGCCCTACCGGTGCGCGCTGGCGTCTGCATCATCGTCATGATCTATGTTTGCTCACCCAGCTCGACCGTGCCCACCCAGCCCCCCGCCCACTCTCGCCCACCAGGCCCCAAGACCCGCGGCGCCCGGTATGCGGGTTATGCGAGAGTAAACGGGATAGTTCCGGGTAGCCGGGGCCCATGACTGTTTCTGCTATCGTCGCCTGGATCATCACCGGGCTGATAATCGGCGCGCTCGCCCATCTTCTCGTGCCCGGGCGTCAGCGGATCGGGATCTTGCTCACGGTGCTCTTCGGCATGGCCGGCGCGCTCGTAGGCGGCATCATCACCGCCGCGATCGTTGGCCCTGGCCACTTGATCATCTCGTTCATCGTGGCGCTCGTGGTGTCCGCGCTGCTGATCGCCGCGGTATCGCACCCGCGCTCACGGCGCTACCTGCGCTCCAACCGCCGCCGCCGGATCTTGCGCTGACCATGTTATATGGATTCCATATCACACGGGAACCTAGATAACACGGAGAACGGCGCGAACGGATCCGACCCGGCAGGGAAAGCGCCGCCAGGCGGATCGCGGCGCGCGGTCGCCGCGGTGCGGCAGGCGCTGCGCGCGACGGTGACCCAGCTCTCGCTGCTCAACCACCAAGTCGGCGGGCAGCTCGAGATGCGCCCGGGTGACCTGTACTGCCTGGACCTGATCGACAGCCACGGGCCGGTCAGCCCGAGCGCGCTATCCCGGATGGCCGGGCTGCACCCGGCGACGATGACCGGCATCCTCGACCGCCTCGAGCGCGGCCGCTGGGTCGAACGCGAGCGCGACCCCGCCGACCGCCGCGGCGTCCGCCTGCGAGTGCTGCGCGAGCGCAGGCCGGAGATCGCGCGCCTGTACGCAGGGATGAACGACGCGGTGGACCGCATCTGCGCCGGCTACACGCCAGCAGAACTAGACCTGATCGCCGGGTTCCTCGCGCAGGCCACCGAAGCGGGCCGGACCGCCACAGAAGACCTCTCCCGTTCCTAGCCCCATGGTGAGGGCTAGGCGTTTAACGCCCGTCACGACCGGTAGCGGAAAGAGTCATTCGCGAGACAGGAGGACACCATGGATAAAAGGGTCCGCGACGTCATGACTCCGAATCCGGTCGGCGTCTACTACGACCAGACCATCGCCGAAGCCGCACGGGTCATGCGCGACGCCGGGGTCGGGGCGGTTCTTGTGGTGAAGGGTGACTCGCTCGGCGGTGTGGTGACCGACAGGGACCTGGTAATCCGGGGGCTCGCGGAGGGCGCGGGTGCTGACGCGCCGGTGGGCCCGCTGTGCAGCTCGAAGCTGGTCGGCGTGGACGCCGCGGCTGACATCGCGGACGCCGAGCTGCTAATGCGGGAGAACGCTGTCCGCAGGCTCCCCGTCATCGAGGACGGGCAGATCGTCGGCATCATCTCGCTGGGCGACATAGCGAATACCTGACCGACCACGTTTCACCTGCTAGTGGCGGGTAGGTCAAAGACATGTCCAATGAAATGCACACAGATCTCATCGGACTGCAGAACGCACTGCTGAACACCACCGATGTGGATCAGTTCCTGCACGAGCTCGCGGTCCTCGCCACCCGAGTGGTCACCGACGGGCTCTGTTGCGGGATGACGCTCCGCCACCGCGGTCGGCTGCCGGCCACCGCGGCCTGTACCGACCCGCTGGCCGCGCAGGCCGACGACGTGCAGTTCCGGACAGGCGACGGCCCGTCCCTGCATGCGATGCGGCGCGGCGAGCGGGTGCACATCCAGGACATGACCAGGCACGACCGGTGGCCGCGCTTCTGCGGGCACGCGGTGTCGGTTGGTATCCGCTCCTGCCTGGTGGTGCCGCTCATCACGGATGGTGAGCCCGTCGGGGCGCTCGCCCTCTACGCGCGGCGGCCGTTCGCGTTCGGCCCGGATGAGACCAGGCGGGCGGACCGGTTCGCCCGGAACGCCTCAGGCGCGCTCACGCTGGCGTTGCGGATGGCTTCCTGCGAAGACCTCAACGATCAGCTCAGGTCCTCGATCGCGTCTCGCGCGGTCATCGATCAGGCGCTCGGTGTGATCATGGCCACCGAGCGCTGTCCGCAGGAAAAGGCCTTCGCGTTGCTGCGGACGGTCTCGCAGAACACCAACGTCAAGCTTCGTGACCTCGCGGCCACCATCGTGACGAGCGTCAGCGGTCATCCGCCGCGGCCGGCGTCGCCTTTTGAGGACGGCTGAGGTCGTGATGACGGGGTGACGGCGCGGTTTTCGGTGACCGTCGTCTGACCGGACCCCCGCGCCGGTCAGACGACGGTCACCTGATCGGGACCCCCTGCTTGGTCGCAAAGCGATGCCCGGGCGGCGTCCACGCTCGGGTAGATGTCGATGAGCCGGTCGATGCCGACCAGGCTGAGCACCCGCAGCACCGGCTGGGCGGTTACCACCAGCCGGATCGTGGCACCCGTCGCGGTCGCCCGTCGCGCGGCGCGGACGAGCGCGGTGATGCCCGACGAGTCGCAGAACGTCGTGCCCGTCATGTCCACGATCAGCGCGAGCGCCGCCTGGTTGAGAACGGCGAGCAGCGCCTCGCGCACGGCATCGGATCCGGTGAGGTCAATCTCCGCGGGCAGCCGCACGACAGCGGTCCGGCCGGACCACGTCACGGGAAACTGCTCTCCGGACATGACAGTTACCGCCCTTCGGCAAAGGCTAAGAGCGGGCCGCATCTCCGGACCCGGGGGGGAAAGCGGTCACGTGTGAAGTATGTGCCGCAGGCAGCATTATGGTGGTCTTTGCCTCGCTTGCACAAGCGCGAATCCCGCTTCTACCCACTCCGAATCCAATCATGCGACGGCGCCTGCCCAGGTTTTCCTGGTGGCACGCGGGTAGTGGATAAAACCGTTACCCGGGAGGTAAAGGTGAGCATTGCCGGACGAGCGGACAACTTCGCCGAACAGGTGCTGCCGTACGCGGGGCAGCTGCATTCGGTGGCGCTGCGGCTGACGGGAAACCCGGTGGACGCCGAAGACCTTGTCCAGGAGACGTACGTGAAGGCGTACGCCGGCTTCGACACCTTCGAGCCGGGTACCAACCTGCGCGCTTGGCTCTACCGGATCGAGACCAACGCCTTCTATAACGCCTACCGGGCCCGTCGCCGTCGGCCTGAGGTGCTGCTCGAGTCCCTGGAGCCGGTCGAAGCCGAGCACCCGGTCACCAGTTCGGCGGAGGACGCAGCGCTCGCCGACATGCCGGATCCCGCTCTGATCGCGGCGCTTAGCCGGCTGCCCAGCCACATGGCGACCACGATCTACCTGGCGGACGCTGAGGGATACCGGTACGCGGAGATCGCTGAGATCACCGGAGTGCCGATCGGCACCGTGATGTCCCGGCTGCATCGAGCTCGTAAGCGGCTGCGGACCGTGCTCGCCGATTACCTGCGGCCGGACCTTAGCCAGAGTGCGCGGCGCGCCGCCTAGCAGGCACGAGCGGCAGGCACGACAAACCTGACGAGACCCCCCAACCAACCTGACAACTGGAGCAGTGAAATGCGAGTCTTTTCCATCTTGCTGGTCATCTGGCTCGTCATCGGCGCGATAGCGGCCGGGCAGCGCGGGTACTACACCAAGCTGCCAAGCTGTGCCAACGCGGGCACCGTGGTCGTGACGATCCTGGCCGGGCCGCTCAACTACGCCGGTGCCAACCCCAAGGTGTCCTGTCACTGACGGCGGCGGCCCGCCGCCGCGGCCTATGCTGCGTGTAGCGACGAGACGGAGGTAAGCGTGCCGGTCGAGGACCTTGGCTACGGGGCCGCCGAGCTGGTCAGCTTGTCCACCGGCGAGGTGAAAGCGCTGTACAAGCTCGCCGAGCTGGTGGTCCAGCAGGTCCCTGGCTGCGCCGCGGCGCACGCGACGATCTGGCGGGATGGCGAGCTTGTCCAGATGGCGGCCACGCACCCGGACGCGGCGGAACTAGCCGATCTGGCGATCAAGACGCGCGAGGGGCCGCTGACTACCGCCGTGGCGGAAGGCACGTCGGTGAGCTGTCCGGACATTCTGCAAGAGACCAGATGGCCGCGGTGGACGGAAGCAGCGCTGTCGCGCGGCGTCCGCTGCTCGGTGCACCTGGTCCGCCAGGTTCCGCCGACGACCCTGGTGCTCTCGCTGTTCGGCGTCCGGCCGGGAGTGCTGCACGCCGATTCGGCGCCCGTGGCCGAGATGCTCGCCAGGTTCGGCGGCACCGTGTTCGCCAACACCCTCGCCTATGGACAGGCGCAGCGAACCGCGACGCAGCTGAAGGATTCCGTCGCGGCCCGTGCGGTTACCGACCAGGCCAAGGGCATCCTGATGCACGCGCTCGGCTGCGACGCCGAGGGAGCGCTGAAGTTCCTGCGCCGGGAATCGCAGCGGCGGCACCTCAAGGTGACGGAGGTCGCGGCCCTGATCATCGAGACGCACGGTCGCGGCTAGGTTGCCGTATTGTTCTAGCTCTGGATCGTTCGATCGCGGGCGTTTCGAACCTAAAGCGCAGGGATGGCGGGAGATGCCAGAGGGCGGATGGCCGGCCGAGCCGCTGGCTGATGTGGTGGCGCGGCGTGACGCGTTGCGGCACGCCGCGGACATCCCTGGCGCCGACGCCGCGGCTTTGCTCGACGCGGCCCTGACGGAACTCGACGGCGCCATCGACACGGTGGTCAGAATGCTGTCGGCCGGCGAGGGTAACGAGGCGGCGGCCGAAGGCCTGCCCGAGGCCGCCCGGGCGGAACGGCGCCTGCTGCATGCCACCTTCCAGCACACCCCGGTCGCGCTGTTCCTGCTCGAGCCCGACGGCACGATCCGGCGGGCGAACAACGAGGCCGCCGCGCTTATCGGTTCACCTGCTGGATACGCGACTGGCAAGCCGCTGACGACGTTCGTCGACCTGCCGTTCAAGGCCGCCGTGCAGACGCAGCTCGCCGCCGTGATGAGGACAAGCCGGCCCAGGCGGGCGAGCCTGCGAATGCTGACCGCGAGCGGCACCGTCGACGTCGCCATGACCGCCGCCGTGGTGGAACTGGCAGGAGATCCGCCGCTGCTGGTGGTCGCGGCCACGTCGCCCGCACCCCTCGCGTCTGCGACCCCCGGCGAGGACAGCCGGCCGCGGCGCGAGGACGGCGTGACGGCCACCGGCCGCGCCATCGGGTCGATGACCCAGCGCATGGACATGGTCGTCTCGGTGACGAGGCTGCTGCTGGACAACAGCACCTTCAGCGAGGCGGTGACGCTGCAACGCTGCGCTCGGCTGCTGGCCGGCGATCTCGCGGACTGGGTCATCGTCGACATGGAGCGCGACGGCCGCCTGCGCCGGCAGATCGCGGCCGGGCCGCGGGACAGGCAGGCAGACGCCCTGGCCCGCGCGGTGCGCAGCGTCAATCCCGACGCGGAGTCAATGCCTTCGCAGGTGCATAGCATGCGCAAGTCGATCCTGCTGGCGCACGCCGACGACCCTGGCGTGCTCGGAACGGGCCCCGGCGGCACTCCGCTGCTGATGACGCTGGGAGCCACCTCGCTGATCTGCGTCCCGATCTCGGACGGTACGACGAGCTTCGGTGCGATGACCCTGGCCCGGCCGGCCAGCAGGGGGCCGTTCGAGATCGCCGACCTCGCCCTCGCCGAACAGCTCGGCGAGCACCTGGCGATCGCGATCCGGGTAGACAGGATGTTCCGCCATCGTTCCGAGGTGGCGGAGACGCTGCAGGCGAGCCTGCTTCCGGCCCGGCTGCCGGACGTGCCTGGTCTCGATTTCGCCGCGGCCTACGTCGGTGCCACGGCCTCGCAGGAGATCAGCGGTGACTTTTACGACGTGTTCAGGTACCGGGACGGCTGGGCCATCGCGATCGGGGATGTCTGCGGCAAGGGCCAGGACGCGGCCGCGGTGACCGCGGCGGCGCGGCACTCCATCCGTGCCCTGGCATCCGTGCACACCGCGCCCGCCGACGTCCTGGCCGCCGCGAACGAGGTGCTGGTCGCCGGGGACTACGGGGAGCGGTTCGTGACCGTCAAGCTCGCTTTCCTGCAGACCCGCGGGCGCCGGCTCGGTGTGCGGCTCGCCAGCGCCGGCCACCCAGGCCCCGCCGTCGTCCGGGCCGATGGGCGGGTGGAATTGCTTGAAGGCGACGGGCTCCCGCTCGGCCTGTTCGACGACGCCCAGCCCAGCCCGGCGGAGCTCGAGCTCCGCCAGGGTGACCTGCTGTTCTTCTACACCGACGGTGTGACAGAAGCCAGGAGCGCGGATCTGGAGTTCTTCGAAGACCGTCTGATCGACGAGCTCGCCGCCGGCGCTGGCCGGTCCGCGTCGGAGACGGTCCGCGCGGTCCAGGAGCTAGTGACCGAGTTCTCGCAGGGCGAGCTCAGGGATGACCTCACGATCGTGGCCGTGAAGGTGGGCACCGCGAGCTGAGGGTTGCGCTGGCTGAGGGCCGCGCCAGCTGACGAGTCATTGCTCGTAAATATCCTCGATCACTTCCGTGTCGTCCGGCGCTCGCGGGGGCAGGCTCGCCCTGACGTGGGGCCCGGGGTTGCCGGCGCTGTAGGCCGGCACGTCGATCTCCTCCACCCGGGGGGCCGGATAGGCGCGCGTGCGCCGTAGCAGCAGCCTCCTGCCCACCCAGCCGTACGTGCGACGCGGGGTGATCAGCCCGATAAGGCCGACGATCATCAGGATCCAGCCGGCGACGTGCAGGTTGAGGACAGGCGTGTTTCCCCTCACCGCGAAGGCGAAGATCGCTCCGACGCACAGGAGCGCCCAGCCTATTCCGGTTTTCATGGACTGTCCTTTCCGGCGGTCTCGGGCCGCCGTGAGAATGCTGCGCGGTGGGCCTGCGGTCGCGGTGGGCCTGCGGTCGCGGTGGGCCTGCGGTCAGGCGGCGTCGACCAGCCGGCTCCTCAGGTGGGTCAGCGCCCGCGCGAGCAGCCGGGACACGTGCATCTGGGAGATCCCGAGGCGCTCACCGATCTCCGCCTGCGTGAGGTTGCCGTAGAAGCGCATGACCAGGATGCGCTGCTCACGCTCGGGCAGCTCGCTCCAGTGCGTGGCGACCGCTTCCATCTCGATCGTGTGCTCGACCTGCGCGTCCTCGCCCCCGAGCACGTCACCGAGCAGCGCGGGATCTTCCCGGTCCGACAGCGGCGCGTCCAGCGAATAGGCGCTGAAGACCATGTCCGCCTGCCGGGCTTCGAGTACGTCGTCATCGCTGACTCCGAGCCGGTGCGCGAGCTCGTCGTCGCCGGGGTCACGCCCGAGTTGGTGGGTGAGCTCCTCCGTCGCCTTGCGCAGCTCGAGCAGGAGCTCCTGCGCGGACCGCCGGACATGGATCTGCCAGCGCTTGTCGCGGAAGTGCCGCTTGATCTCGCCGCTGACGCACGGGGCGGCGTAGGCCGTCAGGCTGCTGCCAACGGCCGGGTCGTAGTTGTTGATCGCCTTGAGCAGGCCCACGTAGCCGACCTGCATGAGGTCCTCGGTCGGCTCGGGGCTGCCGCGGTACTGCCTGACGCACGAGCGGACCAGCTTCTCGTGGCGCTGGACCAGGATCTCGCACATGGCGGCGCGCCGGTCGCTGTCGCGGGGCAGCGCGCGGAACCGGCGCAGCAGTTCATCGTCGGGCAGCTGGCTCAGCTCGGCGCGGAAGCCGGTGGTGCGGCTCGGTGCCTTCATCATGCCTATCTCCGGGGGTGTGGATAAGGTCGCGGACCATGGCGGTATGCCCGCACCAGGAGGTCTAAACATGACGGTGTGTGAGCTACGTCACTGTGCTAGCCCCGCTCGCCGCCGGGCGCTCTGCTCGCCCCGCTCGCCGCCGGGCGCTTTAGTCCGCCGTCTTCCCTCGTCGCGATGAAGCCTTGCTTCATCGCTCCTCAGTCCAGACGGCGGCGCGCCCTTTGGCTCGCGGGGAGCTGCCCCGCCGCCATGGCGGCGGGGCAGCCCTGCAGGATTGTCCTCGGCTTGTTCCTGCCGCTCGCTAGTTTCTGCCACGGCCAGTTACCGCGTCGCGGAGTTTGTCCGCGGCTCCTGTTAGCGGGCCGGCGGCCTTTCTGGCGGTCTCGTTGGCCGGGGTGTGCGGGTGCGGCCGGGTGGGCGCTATCCTCTTCGCCTGCTCGATCTTGCGGCCAAGTTCCTCGGCCTCGTCGGCGGTCAAGGTGGCGCGCATGAGCGGCCAGGCGTGGCCCTCCTCGAACGCGATGTGCGCGCGGGCGTCGGAGATGAAGCCGGTGAGCAGTTCATCGAACTCCGCGTCATCCGCCTTCAGCTTGCTGAGCTGATATAGCACCTGCTCAGCGTCCCGCTCCTGGCCGATCGCCTCGTCGGCGACACGGTCGCCTTCAGGTCCGAGCTCGCGGACCGCGGGCCAGAAGTACTGCTGCTCCGCTGCTTCGTGCCTCGACTCCTCGATGATCACATCCTCGGCCAGGCCCCTGCGCTGCGCTAGTTCCGCGGCGCTAGCGCCAGTTCCGGCCTTGGGACCGTACTCGAGCCGGGCGAGCATCGCCTTTACCTCGTCGTGGTCCTGCAAGAGGACCTCGAAGACGTCTGCCATTGCTCCTCCCTCGGGTCAGCTGTTGATTGAGCCCGGCGGCTACCCGTCCGACCCGGGCGCAAACGACCCGTGGGAATCCGGCGGTTATGCACCGCCGGGAAATGGCTACAGCGACGCCGCCGGAGCCCTGAGCAGCGCGGCGACCCCGCCGACGGGCAGGTCCGCGTCCTGCGGCAGGAAGTGCAGTTCCGCGTCCGTGCCTACCGCCGCCCGCACGAGCGCGGCGTCGGCCCGGTCCTCGACCGGCCGGGAGACGCCGCGCTCGAGCAACTCGTCCATCTCGGTCGCGGCGTCGGTCATCCCCGGACCCACCCATGCCGTCGTGGCCGACAGCGTGTCGACGGCGAGCAGCACGTCGGACACCAAACCGTCGCGCAGCGCGATAAGCGTGTCGTGCGCCCCCTCGGTGGCCAGCCGTTCCGTCGGATCCGCGACGTTCATCCTCGCCCGGAACTCATCAAGCCTGGCCCGGCCGTCCACGCCCGCCTGGCGCAGGGACTCGGCGTGTGCCGCCTCGTCGAACAGCGGCGCGTCCGGCGCGACTTCCCGGTCGACGATCAGTGCGACGTCGCGCAGCGCGGTCGGCAGTCGCTCGAGCACTATGGTTCGTTCCCTGACGTCCCCGCCCACGATGACGAACCGGGCGTTTATCCGGTCGGCCTCGGCCGCCGCGGCCTCGGCGATCTTCTTGGCGTTCTCGTCCCATGTCTCCTCGGCTGACCGCTGGAACCGCGCCATCGACCAGCCGCCCGCGTGGGGCTTGTGCACCGGCCAGGACTCGCCCTCGACGCTTTCCGTCGCGATCGCCTCTTCGGAGACGGCGACCACCTGGCCGCCCGTCCTGGTCGCCGATATGCGCACGTGCGGAAGCCGAACGGGTCGCTGCGCCAGCCACGGCACCACGTGCGGCAGCGGCGTGTAGCTGACAACCTCACGCGGCGGAGGCTCCAGCATGGCGCTGCTGAGCCGCACGCTCCCGGCGACGGCGAACACGGCGTGCCCCCCGCCCGGATGCGTGTCCCGCGTCACCGCCAGCTGCACAGCCGCGAGGGTCGCGTCATCGGCGCCGTCGGCGGCGAGCCGTTCGCGCGCCGAACGCCAGCGCAGCGATGCCTCGACAGCGACCTTCCCCGTCGACGGCATTGTGTTGTCCAGGTACAGGGACACGTAGCCGTCGCCGGGCTGGTCCGGCGTGTTCTGGTACAGCGCGCGCAGGAAACCGAGGTCCATCCCGGCGCCTCCTTCCCGGTCGTCACGAAAGCAGGTCGAATATGCCCCGCCACCACTGGTCACGAACGCAAACGGCTGGCCGAGTGCTGGGCCGGTGCCGCGGGCGGGCAGATTCCCCGGCCCCGTCGGCATAGTCGCATGACCGCTGGGAAGCGGACTGTCGGCGGTGTCGCGGTGTGGCGGCCCGCCCGCCGGGTCCCGCGCGCAAGCCGGCGGGGTCCGGCCGAAACCGCCGACCGCTGCCATACGAGCCGCCGATAAGGACGCGAGATGACCGACTACGCCACCGACTGGCGCGCGGCGAGCGCGTGCCTGTCCGCCGACCCCGACTTGTTCTTTCCCATCGCCACCGGCTCGGCCGCGGCTGTACAGATCGGGAAAGCCCAACGGATCTGCGCCAGCTGCCAGGTGCGGCGGGAGTGCTTCGACTTCGCCATGCGGTCAGGCGAGACCCACGGGGTATGGGGCGGTACCACTCCGGAGGAACGAATCCGCGTCCGCCGCCAGCGCGCCCGCCTAACCCGCCGCGCCTGGCAGTCCTCCGCGAAGCTCTCTGTGAACACCCCGGCGACGCGAGCCTCCTGACACTAGCTCCCCCGTCGGCCAGCCGTGGCGCCCTCCGCCCCTGGTTCCGCGGGCAGCCAGCGCTCCATGCAGTTGAGCAGCTCCTCGGTGTCCACTGGCTTGGTCACGTAGTCGCTCGCGCCGGCCGTCAGGCTCTTGTCCCGGTCGCCGGGCATCGCGCGGGCCGTCACCGCGATGATCGGCAGCATCCCGAACCGCGGCATCTGGCGGATCGTGGTCATCGTGGAGTACCCGTCAAGCCGCGGCATCATCACGTCCATCAGGATCAGGTCGACGTCGCGAGCGGCGATCAGCGCGTCGATGCCCTGCCGCCCGTTGTCCGCGACGGTCGCGCGCATGCCGTACAGCTCAAGCGTGCTCTTGATCGCGAACACGGTCCTGGCGTCGTCGTCGATCACGAGGATGTGCTTGCCGCGCAAGCCCGGCCGGCTGGAACCGGCCGTCGGGGCGGCGGCGGCCGCCGCCGCGTCGCCGACCAGCGGCGGCACCTGGCCGCGCCGGGCCGCCGACAGGTGCAGCGTGATCCGCTCGCGCAGATCGTCAAGCGAGGAGAGCAGCTCGAGCGTCCGGTATCCGGCCCGCAGCGCGGCGACGCGATCGGCGACGTCGGCGGCCGGACGCCCGGTCAGGTGCGCGACCACGGGGATCTCCGCCAGTTCGGGCTTTTCCCTGGCCTGCTCGAGGAACTCAAGCGCCGCGGGCAGACCAAGATCCACCACCACGCACCGGAACGGCTCCGCGGCCAGCAACGCCACGGCCTGGGCCGGGCTGGCCGGGGCGACGACCCGCACGGCCGCGTTCGTGTCGGTGAGGTCGGAGATCGCGCTGTGCGCGAGCAGCGTCAGGTGGCCGCCGCCGGCGCCCTCGAACACCAGAACGTTGACCGCAGCGCCGGAGCCGCCCGCCGGCGCGGGATCCACCGTGCCGAGCGCGTCTTGCCCAGCCGGCCCGACAGGGACGCCGAACGGCGACCACGCGGGCAGCAGGACCGGCACCTGGTCCCCGGGACCGGACGCCAGCCCGTCCGGCATAACGGTCGGCACCCAGAGCGTGAACGTGCTGCCCCGCCCCAGGTCGCTTACCGCCGTGATACGCCCGCCGAGCAGGGCGCTGACCTCGTTGGCGATGGACAGCCCGAGCCCGGTGCCGCCGTACTGGCGGCTGAGTGTGCCGTCGCTCTGCTGGAACGCGCCGAAGATCACGGCGAGGCTCTCGGGCGCGATGCCGATCCCTGTATCGGTCACGGAGAACCCGACCATCCCAGGCTCCGAGGCGGACGCTTCCACGAGTAGCGTCACCGACCCGCGCTCGGTGAACTTGACCGCGTTGGACAGCAGGTTGCCAACCACCTGGCGCAGCCGCTGCCGGTCGGTGTCCAGCTCGAACGGCGCGGAAGGCGCCGTCTTCACCGTGAACTCGAGCCCCTTCTCCGCGGTCAGCGGGCCGAACGTGGTCCGCAGGTCTTCCACGAGCGCGGCGAGCGGGAACCGCTCGACGAGCACGTCCATCCGGCCCGCCTCCACCTTGGACAGGTCGAGGATGTCGTTGATGAGCTGGAGCAGGTCCGATCCCGCCGAGTGGATGACGTGGGCGTACTCGACCTGCTTGGCGGTGAGGTTGTGGCTCGGGTTCTGCGCCAGTAGCCGCGCGAGGATGAGCAGGCTGTTCAGCGGCGTACGCAGTTCATGCGACATGTTGGCGAGGAACTGCGACTTGTACTGTGAGGCGAGCGCGAGCTGCCGCGCACGCGCCTCGATCTCCGTCCTGGCCCGCTCGATCTCCGCGTTCTTCGCCTCGATGTCCCGCTTTTGGGTGGCGAGCTGGGCGGCCTTCTCTTCCAGGTCGGCGTTGGACAGCTGCAGCTCTTCAGAACGCGACTGCAGTTCCTCGGAACGCGCCTGCAGCTCCGCCGTCAGCCGCTGCGACTGCTGGAGCAGCGCGTCCGTGCGGGCGTTGGCGATGATCGCGTTGACGCTGACCCCGAGCGTCTCGGTGAGCTGCTCGAGGAAGTCGATCTGGACCTTGCTGAACTTGGTGAACGAGGCGAGCTCCACCACGCCCTGCACCGTGTCCTCGAACATGACGGGCAGCACGGCCAGGTTGGCCGGCGGCGCCTCGCCGAGGCCGGAGGAGATCTTGATGTAGCCCGGCGGGATCTCGTCGACCACGATGGGCCGCTTGCTCTTGGCGACCTGCCCGATCAGCGACTGCCCGATCCGGTACTGGATCGGGGCGTCCTTGTCGGCGCGGAGCCCGTACCCGGCGATCAGCCGCAGCCTGGTCTCCCCGGCGGACTC
>Ga0210395_10002267_pt1 | contig 15001 bp, 15 predicted proteins | sample IncBWH4OmetaG_FD_150861 | JGI IMG/M metagenome (GOLD analysis project Ga0210395, IMG submission 150861) | Forest soil microbial communities from Barre Woods Harvard Forest LTER site, Petersham, Massachusetts, United States - Inc-BW-H-4-O ... | reverse complement strand
CGATGTGCGTCTGGCCCGCGAGACGCACCTGGAGGCGCTCGGAGCCGCGTTCATGGCCGGCGATCTGGGGCGGCCCGGCGGCGTGCGGGAGGCCGCCGAAGCGGCGCGCGCCGCGCCGCCCGGTCCAGACCCGCCGCGCCGCGTTCAGCGTCCCCGTCGTGATCGCCGGCGTGGCTGCCACGCACGTCGGCCTGCACCGGACCGCCGTGGTCTACTCCGCTGCTCTGGCCGTGCTCGCCGCGGCGGCCGCGGGCAGCTTCCTGCTCCACAGGCCCCCGCGCCGCGAACAGCGCTTAGCGTGGCTGCGGCGCAAGAACAGCGCAGACATGTGTCGAAGCGAGGCAACATGCCGACCTCAATTCGCTTCTCGTCCTGTGCCATGTCACTCACATGCCGTTGCCAAGGGATCGTTTACGGCCGGGCCGGAGGGAGTAGAACTGGGTGGTGGGTGTCGGCTCTGACATCGCGGTCAGACTGTGGATGAGGAGAGCGCGAAATGACACAACCAGGCAGGCCGGCGGTATTCGTTCATGGCCTGTGGCTGCATGCCAGCTCGTGGGGGCCGTGGCTAGAACTGTTCCAGGAGGCGGGCTACACGCCGACAGCGCCGGGCTGGCCGGGTGACTCGGACACGGTGGAAGAGGCCCGCCGGGACCCCACCCGGGTGGCGGGCAAGGGCATCGACGATGTGGTCGACCACTACGCCGGGATCATCCGCGGGCTTGAAGTCCCTCCGGTCGTCATCGGCCATTCCTTCGGCGGTCTCATCGCGCAGCGGCTGCTTGGGCAGGACCTGGCCGCTGCCGCGGTGGCGATCGACGCCGCGCCCATCAAGGGCGTGCTCAACCTGCCCGTTTCCGCGCTGAAAGTCGCGTCGATCGCGCTGCGCAAGCCGGCCAACCGCAACCTGGCAATAGCGCTTACCCCAGAACAGTTCCGGTACGGCTTCGGGAACGCGCTTCCCGAGCAGGAGTCAGCTGAGCTGTACGACCGCTGGACAGTGCCCTCGCCGGGCAAGCCTCTGTTCGAAGCCGCCCTGGCAAACTTCACCCCGCGGTCGCCAGCGAAGGTGAATACCGCCAACAAGACCCGCGGGCCGCTGCTGCTCACGACCGGGGGCAAAGATCACACCGTGCCGCCGGCCATCACGACGTCGACCCGCAAGCTCTACCACAAGTCACCGGCCATCACCGACTTCATCGAGTTCCCCGATCGCGGCCATTCGCTGACGATCGACCACGGCTGGCGCGAGGTCGCGCAGGCGGCGCTGGACTGGCTTGGCCAGCGGTCATTCTGATCGGCGCCAGCCGAGCCGGGACAAGCCTTTCCGCCGGTCCGCGGCGTTCACTACCGGACCAGTTCGCGGTTAGCGTCCTGCCCGGAGATGGACGGCTCGGCAAGCGGCGGTGCAAGCACAGACCATCCGTTCGCGCCGGTCAGCGCAGCTAGCGACAGAGCCGGGCAGATCAGGCGGCTACCAGCGCGATTAATCGTGTTCTAGCGGCTACGGGCGTTCGGATGTCGCTTGTTACGGGTGTCTAGGATGTGCGCGCAAGGCCATTCGGGCATGGGAACAGGATTGGGCCCGAAAGCTGGCGTACTCGACTCGCCAGCGCGGGGAGCGGGTGACCTGGGATCAGTGGTCGGCTTCGTACTTGAATGAGAGCTGGAGCTTGGTGCGATAGGTGATCGTCCCGCCCTCGTCCAGGTGAATGTCCTGCTTGACGACCTCGGCCACCCGCAGATCGCGAAGCGTCCCGGCGGCCGTCCTGATCGCCTCCGCTGCAGCGTCTTCCCACGATGTGCTGCTTGTCCCGATGATCTCGGTCACTCTGTACACGCTCACAACGCTCTCCTTTCATCACGTGCGGCCCACCTCTGGGCTGCTGCTCCAGCCTGTCACATGGCCACTCCGCACTGTTGCCGTCATGACCGGGGCGTCGGCCGCGAAACTATGTCATCCAAGGACGGAGGCGGACGGGGAGGCCTGCCACTGAGAGCGAGAGCAGCCGGAGTCTTCGGACACCCGTGCGAAGAGCCCCCGTCCTGCTCGGCCCCGGCAGTCCGATCTCACCTGATGATGAGATGCTGACACCGTGTCATTCACCCCCGTGTCTACCGCCCAGCCCGTAAAGGCCGTGTTGTTTGACGTGTTCGGCACTGTGGTCGACTGGCGGACCGGGGTCGCCGCGGCCGTCCGCCGCTTCGCCGGCGAGCACAGGCTCGAACTCGACGCCGACGCGTTCGCCGATGCCTGGCGGTCACGGTACGTCCCGGGGATGCGACGGGTCACTACCGGAGAGCGGTCCTTTGTCCCGTTGGACGTGCTGCACCGCGAGAACCTCGACGGCGTGCTTGAGGACCTCGGGCTCGATCCGGGGCGCTTCGGCCCGACGGCGCTTGACGAACTCAACCGCGCCTGGCACTTGCTGCCGCCCTGGCCGGACAGCGTCGCGGGGATCACTGCGCTGAAACGGAATTACATAGTGGGACCGCTGTCGAACGGGAATACGTCCCTGCTGCTGGACATGGCGAAGGCGGGCGGGCTGGCGTGGGACGTGATCCTCGGCTCGGACGTGTCAAAGGCCTACAAGCCGGCCATGGAGGCGTATCTGCGGCCGGCCGCCATGCTCGGGCTTGAGCCAGGGGAAATCATGCTGGCCGCAGCGCACGAGGCCGACCTGGCAGCCGCCCGCAAGGCGGGCCTGGCTGCGGCGTTCATCTCCCGGCCCCTGGAGCGAGGGCCCGGGATTCCCGGGGTCGGCGTCGCCACCAAGCCGTGGGACCTGTCCGTATCGTCCATTGCCGAACTCGCCGACCTCTTGTGACCCAGGCCGTGCAAAGGTCGCGTATCAGCAACTCCCCGCGTGGCCAAGCGCTCTCGCTGGCGCTGGCCCCAGCCGGGCAGGGTAGCCTCTAAACGGCCCCGAAGTCGGCCGATGACCTTGGCGTTGCACCGGTTCCAGTCAGCGCCTGCCAGATTTCCGGCAGGCTCCCCTTCCTGGTGACCGCGAGCTGGACCTCCCGGCCGCCATTCTGTCCGGTGATGACTATCCAGTCGCGGGTAACTACGCGGGACGGTTCCTGGCTGAATGCAATGGAAGATTCGCATCCTCTGAGTGCATAAGCCGCGCCCAACGACGATGCGACCATAAAGGCGTCAGTGCCGACGACCAACCGCTTCGGACCCTTGATCGCAATCCAGTAGCCACCTCTTGCGAGAATCATGGCATGGTCAAGGGCAGTTGAAAAGCACACCTGCATCTCTATGTCGAAGCGCAGCGGAGCGTTCCTGGCGCGCTCTCGGCCTTCCCGGATGAATGCACATATTATGATGGTCATGACCGCCAGTGCCCAGAGCAGCGGGAGCAGGTGCATGCTCAGCCTCCTAGTCTCTGGCGGATTGATCATCCCCCATGCGCCGCGCGGCGGAGAGAAGAATGGCTCCAACAGTAGCCCGACACTGTGGTCGCGACTTACAAACGAGCAGTCAGGCCCGTCACGATGACGCCGACCGGTCGACGTCCTGTTACGCCTTGCTCGTACTCGCGGCCGGTGCTGGCGCCGGGGACGGTCATCGCGGCCGACTCCTTGAGCTGAGTGATTCGTAAGACACAGCTGATCGGCCCGGCCGGCACCGTGATGCCGGCCGGGGATCTAGAAGCGGCGGTGCCGACGGCCAGGAAGTGGGCGGGAGCGACCGCGGCGATGAAAGTGAACATGTCGCGTTTGCTCCTCGGGTCCGGGTCGCTGGCGGCCGAGCGCGGCGGGTCAGGTGGTGGCTTGGACGGCCTGCAGGATGACGTTGGTCACGACGCCGGGGTCGGAGATCATGGACAGGTGCGGGGCCTTCACTTCGGTGATGTGGGCGTGCGCGTTCTCGGCCATGGCCAGCTGTAGTGCCGGCGGTATGGCGTGGTCGGCGGTGCCGACCACGGCCCAGGACGGGATGGTCTGCCAGGCTGGGACACCAGACGGCTGGGTGAGGGCGCTCGTTGCGATTGGCAGCTGGGTGACGGCGAGCACGCGTGCCTCCCTGGCGGGCAGGCCATTGGCCATGCACGAGGGGAACGCGCTCTGGGTGATGTACGCGTCCCCAACGCCTGAGGGAGCACCGGGGAACGGGACCACATTCAGGTTCGCGGGCACGGCGCACGATCCGGGAATGGAGGCGAGGAGCTGGGCGAGGGTCTGGCCCTGCGCGGGTGCGAACGCGTCTACGTAAACGAGGGCTTTGACCTGCGGGTCGCCGGTGGCGGCGTTGGTGATAACGGCCCCGCCGTATGAGTGGCCCACCAGCACGATGGGCCCGGAGATGGTGTGCAGGAAATCGGCCAGGAACGCGGAGTCATAGGTCAGTCCCTGCAGTGGGTTCGGCGGCGCGTACACGGTGTAGCCGTCGGCTTGTAGCCGTTTGATGACGCCGTTCCAGCTGCTGGTGTCGGCCCAGGCTCCGTGCTCGAGCACGATGGTGGGCTTAGGCCCGTCGCTGGCGGCAGCCCGAGTCGTGGTATGGGCGGAGGCGGTCTGGCTGAGGGGAATGATCAGGGCCGCGCTGGCTATGACCAGCGCCGGGACGATGAGGCGCAGCCTTCGCCGTGCGATTCGGTCGATGTTCACTGTGTTCTCCTGCTCCGGGGATGCCCAGCGTCCGTTCGGTCGCTTTGGAAAGGCGTAAAAGAAAGTCCCCTGCTTCGACTGTGCGGCTGGAAGCTGGCAGTGGGGTATCAGAAGCGCCACTGCATTTCTGTCGATGACTATCGAAATTAAATTTGCAAGAACTCGGTGAGCGGGCTGATCGACCGTTGACGCCTGGTGGACCGGATTCGCCCGGGCGGCACGCTCCCGCAAAGTGCAGTGACGTTACGTATACCGCGCCTGAGGTTCGCTTCGCAGGATGGCATTAAGACCCGACCACGAAGGGATCACCGAGATGAATCCTCGACCGAACATCGTGCTTGTCCACGGCGCATGGGCCGACGGCTCCAGTTGGAGCGGCGTCATCGAGCGCCTGCAGGCCGACGGCTACCACGTCACCGCACCGCAGTTCCCGCTGACCGCGTTGGCCGATGACGTCGCCCGGCTGCGGCAGGTGCTGGACCTTCAGGACGGCCCGACCATCGTTGCCGGACACTCCTACGGCGGCCAGGTCATGACCGCCCTGGGCGCGGACGCGCCGAACGTGGCCGGCCTGGTCTACGTCGCCGCGTTCGGCCTTGATCAGGGCGAATCACTGAGCGCGCTGCTGTCTCAGGGACCAGTGACCCCGGCGCTGGCGCACTTGGTCACCGACGGGCAGGGCTTCGCCTGGCTCTCCGAGGACGACTTCGTCCGCCATTTCGCCGCCGACGTCGACCCGGTCCAGGCAAAGGTGATGTACGCCGTGCAGCAACCCCTGGCCAGCTCCGTCTTCGGCGCGGTGATCGGCGTCCCGGCCTGGAAAACGCTGCCGTCCTGGTATCTGGTCGCCACCGACGACCAGGCGCTACCGCCCGATGCCGAGCGCCTGTTCGCCAGCCGCATGGGCGCCACCACCGTCGAGATCCCCTCCAGCCACGTCGCGATGGTCTCCCATCCCGGTGATGTGGCCGAGCTCATCAAGGCGGCGGCCGAAGCCGTGCCGGTTACGAGCTAGACCGGCAAGGAGCACATCATGATGAGTGAGACATCGCTGACCTATCAGGTCTACGTTGCGCCGATCATCGCGATGGCAGGCAAGGACGTCCCGCCTGGCCAGCGCCGCTCAACCTGGAGCCCGATATCGGCCACCCTAATCTCCGGCCGGCATGACGCCGTCCTGGTCGACCCCCTCATGACGGTCGAGCAGGGCATGGCGGTGGCTGACTGGGTCTCGACCACGGGAAAGAACCTCACCACCGTGTACATCACCCACGGGCACGGTGACCACTGGTTCGGGCTCGGCGCGGTCCGCGAGCGCTTCCCCGGTGTGCGGGCCGTCGCAACGCCAGCGGTCATCGCGGGCATGCGCAAGTGGTCAGCGCCGGAGGTACTCCAGACATTCTGGCAACCCCGGTTCCCAGGCCAGATCCCCGATGACAACCCCGTCGCCGATCCGCTGGACGGTCTGTCCTTCGAGCTGGAAGGCCGTCAGCTGGTCGCCGTCAACGTCGGGCACACCGACACCGATGACACCACGGTCCTGCACGTACCGGAAATAGGGCTGGTCGTCGCCGGTGACGCGGTATACAACGGCGTGCACCAGTACCTGGCGGAATCAGGCTCTCAAGGGCGCCAGGACTGGCTAGCGGCGCTCGACATTATCGAGGCACTGGATCCGCGTGCCGTCGTAGCCGGACACAAACGCTACGGCAACGACGATAACCCCCGAATCATCGATGAAACCCGCCGGTACGTCAGCGACTTCGACCGGCTCGACAAGGAAACCACGACGGCGGAGGAACTGTACTGGCAGATGCTCGCGATCTACCCGGATCGGGTCAACCCCGGCGCACTGTGGCTCTCGGCCCAGGCGGCAAAGGCCTGAACTGGTCTCCGGAAAGGAAATCCCGTGGCTGGAAAACCAATTTCCCGCAATCGCTTGCTCGGATCGCTGAAGGAGGCGGGCAGCTGGCCGGGGGCAGACAGGAGCACTCTGGTGGCCCTGGCCACCGCGCTGGTAACGGCACGCGCCGACGCCGAGGGCAGTAGGTACTTCCAGGACCTGTCCGAACGGAACCCTGCCGACGCCACGGCGCAGGCGCTGGCCGGCTTCTTCCGGGTCCGCGCTGGCCATGACGTGGCCGCGGCGGTAACTCAGCTGGACAAGGCGGCGGCCATGGACCCGGGCCTGCCACAGTACTTCCGCGGCCTTGCCCTGGCGTGGCTGCTTCCCCGGGTAGGCCCGTCCGAGGCGGGTGTTGCCGCCGCCGATGCCGGTCGGGCGGACCAGGTGGTCGCGGACCTGGAGTTCGCACTCGCGGCGCGTGACCAGTTCCCCGCGTTCTTGCTCCGCGCCGCGTACCAGGGGCTCGCCCGTGCCTACCCGGTGCTCGGGCGGCACGAGCGGGCGGCCGAGGCGCTGCGACGGTCGGGCCTCGGCCCTGCCGCGCCGGACCAGCCGCCGATGTTCACCAGCTTTTCGCTGACCGCGCGGGACGGGATGCGGTTGTCCGCACCGGGCATGCTCAGCCCTGCGCCGGGCGTACGCGTGGCTCAGTCCTATGACTTTGGCGACTTCGCGTTCATCGAGACAAGCGGGGGAGTCGTCGCCATCGACGCGGGCACCAGCCCAGACCGCGTGCTGGCCGCAATGGCCGATCTTCGCCTGAAGGACCGTGCGCCCGTCAGCCATCTCATCCTCACGCACGCTCACTTCGACCACGTCGGCGGCGCGGCGGCCGTGCGCGGGCCAGACACCGAGGTCATCGCCTCCGCGGGATTCCCCGCCGAAGCGGAGCGGCAGCGCCACTGGCACGTTCCCCGCTACCTGACCGGAATCGGTGCCAGCCCGGCCTCCGACGTGAAGCCGGACCGGCTGATCAGCGAGCGGACGTCTATTGTCGTCGGCGACACCGAGTTCACGCTTATTCCAGTCCGGGGTGGCGAGACGCCCGACGCGCTGATGGTGCACCTGCCCGCCAGCGGGCTGCTGTTCACCGGGGACGTGCTGATGCCCTACCTCGGCGTCCCGTTCACCGCCGAGGGCTCACCGGAGGGACTGCTGGAAACACAGCGGTACATCCGCGAGCTAGCCCCGCGGATGCTCCTGGAGGGCCACACCACGCTGACGGAGAACTTCACCATCGGTGCCCTGATGGGCCTGGAGCCCGCTCTCACCGAGTTGCACGAGTTCGCGCTGGCCAGGATCGGCGAAGGCATGACGCTACCGCACATCCTGGACCTTGCTTATCTGCCCGCCTTGCTCCGCGATCACCCCGCAGCGGTCGTGCCGTACCTGGTCAGCCGGGACAACTTCATCGCCCGGCTCTATCACCAGCGCACCGGGTACTGGCAGCCAGACGGGCAGGGCCTCGACCCGCGCAGCCAGGAAGAAACAGCGGCGGCTCTCGACCTGCTGGCGGGCGAACAAGCGGACGCATTCGTCACCGCCGCCGCGACCCTCGCCGATCAGGGCGACCTGGCTCTCGCGCTGGAAATCCTCAGCCCGGGCCTGCTCCGTCATCCGGACAGCAGCGAACTAGCTGAGCTCCGGCAAGCGGTTCTGGTCCGGCTGATGGAGCAGCGCCAGTTGTCTGATCCATTCGGGTTCCTGGTCTACGCGGAACTCGCTGGCGCTGAGCTTTCCCCAATCCGATAGCCGAGCTCCGATGGCCGAGCGCGGGCCTGCCGCGCTCCTTCCGTGTCCCAACTCGCCCACGGAGGCAACCGGTGAAGGCCATGCACGCTGCTGAGCGCGGCGGTTACGAGGCGCTGCGGCTCGTCGACATTCCGGAGCCGCGGCCTCGAACCGGCCAGGCCCTGGTGCGGGTGACCTCAGCGGGTGTGACCCCGCTGGACCGCACCGTGCTGGCCGGCTTGCACCGGTATCGCCAGCGGCCAGATCGCGCCCGCCCACGACCCGTACTAGCAGGCCCCCGAGGCGCTACGCCACCTGATCGAGGACCGGCCGTTCGGCACGGTAACCCTGACCGTGGGCGGTTTACCGTCCCGCTGTTGCGGTCTGCGGGCCCGGCTCAGATGGCGATGAAGTCGAGCAGTGCCCGGTTGACCTCGTCGGCGTGCGTCCAGATGATCGCGTGCGGCCCGCCTGCGATGACGATGGAACGCGCGTTCTTCAGCAACGCGGGGAGCCGTCGGCTAGTGGCCTCGTAGGGCAGTACCCGATCCTGGTCGCCGTGGATTACCAGGACGGGGATGCTGATCCTGGCGAGATCGCCGCGGAAGTCTTCAAGGCAGGCTGTGACGCAGCGGAGCGCGGCCTGGGCCGATGCGGAGATGGCCACGTAAAAGCTGTTCTGCCATGCCTGGTCGCTGACCCGGCTGGCGTCGAGGAGATCGATGTTGTAGGAGCGGTCAAGGAAGTCTTTCATCGCCGCCGGGCGGTCAGTGGCGATTCGCGCCGTGATGCCGTCGAAAACGCTCCGCTCGATACCCTCCGGGCTGTCGTTGGTCTTGAGCAGGAAGGGCAGCAGCGGCGCCACCAGCACGGCTGCCTTGACCCGCGCTGAGCCATGAGCGGCCAGGTAGCGGGTTACCTCACCGGTTCCCATGGCGAACCCTGCCAGCACCACTGCGCGGAGGTCAAGCCTGTTGAGCAGGACGTCAAGATCGTCGGCCAGCGTATCGAAGTCATATCCGGTGCTTGGCCTGCTTGAGGCGCCGAAACCCCGCCGGTCGTAGGTGATCACCCGGTGCCCGGCGGCGAGCAGGGCCGTCTCCTGTTTTTCCCATGAGTGCCCGTTCAGTGCGTATCCGTGGACCAGCACGACGGGAGGACCAGACCCATGGTCCTCGTAATAGATCCGGATAACGGCTGAATTCTCCCGCCCCACAGTGACAAAGGGCATCGCGATCCTCATCGTTTGTGCTTGCAGTGGTGACGCCTGGCCCCTTCATCACTGTGGCCTCCGGACAGGCACGAACGGTATCCGTGGCGCTACTGCACTTTTGGCGCCTGAAGGCATGCTTGGGCCGCAATCGCTGTTGAGCCTGGGGACGGCGTTTTCGCAACGCACTGGCCGAAAGGACAGGCACATGCCAGGTCCTGGTGAACTCCCCGCACAACAGCCGGCCCGCGTCATCGGCCGGGAAGACGCGCTGGCCCGGCTGCGCGGAATGGTGGATCATGTCCCGCTGGCCGGCCAAGTGCTGGTCGTCACGGGTGAAGCGGGGATGGGCAAGACCGTGCTGCTGGCCGACGCGGCCGGACGGGCCCGGTCGGCGGGCCAGCGGGTGCTGTCCGTCACCGGCCGCGAATCGGAGTCCACACTCGCGTTCGCCGGGCTGCATCAGCTCCTGCGGCCGGTGCTGTCCGGTGCCGCCGACCTGCCCGCCCGGCAGGCCCAGGCGCTGATGGGAGCGCTGGGCCTGGCCGCGGATCCGGTCGCCCCCGACCCGCTGCTGACCGGAGTGGCCGTCCTTACCCTGCTCTCGGATTTGTCCGAACGGTCCCCGGTCCTTGTGGTCGCCGACGATGTCCACTGGCTGGACCGCAGCTCGCTGGAGGCGCTGGCCTTCGTCGGAAGCCGCCTGGACGCAGAGCGGGTCGTGCTGCTGGTGGGCGCCCGGGGACAGGCCCCGCCTTCCGGCTTTGACCGGGGCTTTTCCGAGCTGCATCTTGATCCGCTGTCGACGGCGGACGCCGGCCTCTTGCTGGACGGGCAGCCTCGCCCTCCCCGTGGCCGCGCGAGGCTGCAGGTGCTCGCCCAAGCTGCGGGTAATCCCATGGCGCTGATCGAGCTGGCTAAGGTGATCGCGAACAATCCTGCCGCCAGCAGGCGGTGGGCCGCCGAGCCGCTGCCCCTGACCGACCGGCTGAGCGCCGTTATCACCTCCCGGTTCGCTTCCCTGCCCGAGCAGGCGCAAGCCGCGCTGCTGCTGGCCGCCGTGGCTGATGGCCCGGACCTGCGCGTAGCCGCGAGCCACGGCGCCGGACTAGACGCGGCGGCGCTGACGCCGGCCGAGCAACTGGGCCTGGTAAAGGTGAACAGGACTGGTCTGCAGTTCTCCCATCCGCTCGTCCGCTCCGCCATCTACCATTCCGCCCCCTTCGCGCGGCGGGCCGCAGCGCACCGCGAGCTCGCGCAGGCCCTGCACGACCAGCCAGACCGGCAAGCCTGGCACCTGGCCGCCGCGGCCCTGCAACCGGACGAGCACGTCGCTTCGCTGCTGGAGGCCACTGCAGCCCAGGCGCAACGCCGCGGCGGTGCGATCGCCGCCGCGCTGGCGATGGAACGCGCGGCCGAACTCAGCCCCGACCGCGCAGACCAGGCACGCAGGCTGGTAGCCGCCGCGTCTGCCGCTGTTCCCACTGGCCAGGGGGACTGGGTGCAGGAGCTCGCCACCCGTGCCCTGGCGGTCACGGCGAACCCGGAACTGGCTGACTGCCCGCCACGACGCGGCGTGGGCGCTGGCCTGGTCAGGGCGGCGCACCGTCGCGCTTTCAGCGCTCATCTCCGTCGCCGAAGAGGCATCACGTGACCTGCCCGCCCTCGCCTGGGACGCGCTCGGGAGTGCGGCCACTGTCGCCTACCAGTCCGGGATGCCCGCCAGCCGCCAGGCCGTCAGCCAGACTCTCGGCCTGCTGGAACGCCAGGATCCGCCGCCTCCAGGACAGCTCCCGGGCAGTGATGTCGACGTGCTGAGACTCTGGATACGCGCCAGCGCCGACCCGATCGGCGGCAGGAACCAGCTCCTCCCGCACTTGCGCAAGATCGCTGCCTCGGCCGTTGAAGAGCCCTCTTTGTGGCGGATAGCTTCCGCCGCATGGCTTCTGGACGAATCCGACCTGGCGATCACCTTGCTGCAAGACGCCATGGAGCGGCTCCGGGCTCCCGGCGTGCGGGGTACCAGCGGCGGGAGCCTGACCGTGTTGGGGTGGGCTTATATCGACACAGGGCGCTGGGACGAGGCGCTGGAGGTTGCCGCCGAGGCCGCCGGGATTGCCGAGGCGGGCCACATGGATATCGTCGCTGCGTCTGCTGACGTGATCACCGCTACCGTCCACGCCCTGCGCGCCGACTCTGGCGCGGCGCGCTGGCATGCCGCCAGGGCGCTCGCCACCGTCGATCCAGCCGAATGCGGGCTGGTGGCCGCCAGGGCCCGGCGTGCCATCGGCCTCGCGGCTCTCGCCGACGGCAGCTACCTCCAGGCGTTCACCCAGCTCCGCGGGCTGTTCGGCGAGGACGGCACGCCGCTGCACAACTACGCCTCCTACCTCGGTGTGGCCGACCTCGCCGTCGCCGCGGTCCACGCCGACCGGCGGATCGAAGGCGGCGACGTCATCGAGCACGCACTCAGCCGCCTCGACGGAAGGGGTTCTGCCCGGCTCGAGCAGCTCATCGCCCGCGCCCGCGGCATCCTCGCCGGTCCAGATGGGGCCGAAGCCCATTTCGACAAGGCGCTCTCCGACCCGGCCGGGGACCAGTGGCCCTTCGAGCGCGCACAGCTTCGCCTCGACCACGCCGAATGGCTGCGCCGTCGCCGCCGGATCAACGACGCCAAGGCCGTCCTGGCCGAAGCCCTGAGCACCTTCCAGCGACTAGGTGCACGGTCATGGGCGCTGCGCGCCCAGGCCGAGCTGCGAGCCTGCGGAGTGTCGGTTACCGGCGCGGCCAGCAAACCTGATGCCCTCGCGGAGCTCACCCCCCAGCAACGCCAGATCGTCCGCCTGGCCAGCGACGGCCTGACGGACCGCGAGATCGGTGACCGCCTCTACCTCTCACCGCGCACGGTCAGCTCGCACCTGTACCGGTCCTATCCCAAGCTCGGAGTGGCCAGCCGCCACCAGCTACGCGACGTTATCGCCCGCCCCAGCGCGCCACCGCCAGCACACGAAAGCGCGGCAAGCCGGACCGTTCCTTAGGTCGTTCCCGGCGACAGCTACGCGCGTGAGGCGCTAGTCGTCAAGGAAGATGCGCGCGTGGCGGACAAACAGTCCGATGTGGGTCCTTGGCGGCGCCGTAAGCCGCGAGCGCCGCTCTCTGGGCGGCGATGGACTGGTCGGAGACGGGCGTGTCGCGGTCGGCGCGGGCCACGATGCGCTCGACGTAGGCACGCCCGGCTGCCTGGCTGGTCTGGGTCGGGGCGAACAGGATCGGCAGCCACATGTCCTCCTGCTGCTCGTACTTGCGGGTGAACAGCTCCGCGACCCAGACTGGCGTGGCACCGATGCCTTCACCGCCCCGCGGCCCGGTGCCGACCAGCAGCAGGCGGCGCACCAAGTCGGGGCGGGCGAGGGCGACCTCCTGGGCGACCAGGCCGCCCATCGAGTGGGCCACGACGTCGATGGTGTCCAGTCCGAGCGCGTCGGTGAAACTGATCGCGTCGCGGGCCATGGCCTCGATGGTGTCGGGCACGGTCCCGCTGGAGGCCGCCACCCCGGCGTTGTCGAACAAGATGACCTCGCGGTCGCTCGCGAAGGCATCGCTCAGAGCGGGGTCATGGTCATCCAGGGTGCCCATGAAGTGCTGGAAAAACACGAGCGGAGGACGTCCGGGGAGCCCGAACCGGCGGTACGCGAAACGTATACCGCCGCCCTCGGCGTACTGGGTGGGCACCGTGTCATGCGTGAACTGAGTCATAACGTCAGCGTCCCTCGCGGGCAGGCCGTGACGGTATCCGCCGCCTGACTGCAGTGCTGGTGGGCCGCGATGTGCAGTCATGCGTCGGATACCCCGGCGGGCCCGGCGCCGTCCATGGTTGAGGTACTGAGAAGTCCCGTCAACGAAAGCCGAGAGATGAACGAGCAGCGAGACCTAGAGGGCTACAGTGCCCTGGTCACCGGGGCCACTTCAGGCATCGGTCAGGCAGCGGCCCAGGAACTAGGCCGGCACGGCGCCGAAGTCATCGTGCACGGCCGGAACCCCGTTCGTGGTTCTGAGGTAGTCGCCGCGATCAAAGCGGACGGCGGCACGGCCCGGTTCATGGCCGCCGACCTCAGCGACCCGGCCCAGCTGGATGATCTGGCCGGGCGAGCGGGCACGGTCGACGTGCTGGTGAACAACGCCGGGTTCGCCTGGTTCGGGCCGACGGCCGAGCTCGACGTGGCGACCTTCGACCGGATGTTCGCGGCCAACGTGCGAGCAGCGTACTTCCTGGTCGCCGCGCTGGCACCGAAGATGGTAGCCAGGGGCAGCGGCAGCATCATCAACATTGGCAGCATGGCCGGCCAGATCGGCCTGGTCGGAGCCGCCGCCTACAGCGCCACCAAGGCCACCTTGGCGTCGATGACCCGGTCGTGGGCCGCCGAGTTCAGCCCGGCCGGGGTCCGGGTCAACGCGGTCGCCCCCGGACCGGTGTTCACCGCCGCTACCACGCGCGAACGCCTCGAGACCCAAGGCGCCACGACCCTGCTCTCCCGTGCCGCTCGGCCCGCCGAGATCGCTGAGGTCATCGCCTTCCTCGCATCGCCGAAGGCCAGCTACGTCACCGGCGCGGTCTTCGCCGCCGACGGCGGCCGCACCGCGATCTGATCCCCGACATCACCGTCGACAAGGAGTAAACCTATGCGCGCCGATATCGTGCCCGGCGGGGTCTTCCCCGACTATGAGCTGACCGACCAAACCAAGACCAGGCGCAGGCTCAGCGAGCTGCAGGGGATCGACCCGATGATTGTGATCCTCTCGCGCGGCTCCTTCTGCCCGAAGGACCACCAGCAGCACCTCGAGCTGGCCGCGAACTACCCCAAGATCGCCGTCGCCTATACCCAGATCGTCACGATCTCCACCGACAACATCCTGGAGACCAACGAGTTCCGCGATCAGGTGGGCGCGCAGTGGACGTTCCTGTCCGACGCGGGTCGCCACGTCCAGAAGGACCTGGACATCAAGGAGTACACCGACCCGTACCACGACCCGACGATCCCGTACACGCTGGTGCTCAAGCCCGGGCTTGTCATCTTCAGCGTCTACAACGGCTACTGGTTCTGGGGCCGGCCGTCGTTCGAGGACCTGCGCCGGGACCTGCGCGAGGCGACCCGCGAGATCCGCCCGGACTGGGACCTGGCCGCACCCGGCTTCCGCGAAAGCTGGGACGCCGGCGACAAGTCGAAGTTCCACCCGTACCAGCAAGAACATACGTAAATCGGAAAACCACCCTCCGTTCAGATTAATTGAAATTCTTTTCACCGAACGGCCGGTGGCGCTCGTTCGGCCAGGTTCCCTTCGTCGCGGCGGCGGTGGGGATCGTGCCGTGGCCAACGTACTCGAACTCGGGCGGGCGTCTCCAGAAACGCGGCCCAGTTAAAGAACCGCGCTCACGACTCATAGCACCATTGCGGCTCGTCCGCGCCATGTACGAAGAACAGGCGCCGGTGTACCGCGATTTTCCTGAAGGCCAGTGCTTTCGCGTATTCCGGTGA